>Ga0315285_10006089_pt1 | contig 12414 bp, 13 predicted proteins | sample YL17G09_36_MG_FD_203698 | JGI IMG/M metagenome (GOLD analysis project Ga0315285, IMG submission 203698) | Sediment microbial communities from Yellowstone Lake, YNP, Wyoming, USA - YL17G09_36 | ecosystem: Environmental > Aquatic > Freshwater > Lake > Sediment | place: USA: Wyoming | collected... | reverse complement strand
AGGATTTTTACTATTGGCAATCTTCTGTTTTTATTATTTATGGATTTCTAACGCTATCAAAGGTAGATTTTGTTACATGTTACATGTTATATGCTATGGGTTGATGGTTTTTGCTCTTTTTGTCAGTTTCTCCCGCACCACAATTTTTGTTTTTTTGCTAATCAGTTTTCTTTTTCTGCTGATTAGATTTTTCCAGTTGCGGCAACTGTATCATACCGAAGAAAGATTATTGGCGGGAAAAAGATTGATGATTTTGGCTCTATTCTTTATAGTTTTTTCCGCTTTGAGCAGTACGGCTCTTTTGCCTTATATGAAAACCCGCTTTCTCACTATTTCTATACAGGAAGAAGCCGTTGATTTGAGGTTTTTTTATGCCAAAATGGCTATTGCTATAATCAAAGAAAAACCAATTTTGGGAATCGGTATTGGCAATTTTGTCAATTATTCCCATAATTATCCGGCATTTTTGAGAGCAGCCACGAAACTTGCCGCTTCTGGTGGTTTAACCGGCGGGAAAATTCCGGATTGGATTTATCAGCCGGCCCATAATATATATTTGTTGATTGCTTCGGAAATCGGAATTTTGGGATTATTATTGTTTTTATTGTTTCTGATTAAAAAAATAAAATCCGAGATCAAAAAACTTTTTAAAGTGCTCGACGAAATTAATCCTTTAATTTTTCTTTTTATCGGGTTTCTTGTCATTGGTTTTGCTGACCATTATTTCTGGACTCTGCAGTCGGGCAGCTTGATGTTTTGGCTAGGTCTTGCCTTGATGCAAGACAATCTCTAATCTCGAAACCCTAATCTCTAAACAATCTCTAATGTCAAAAAACCAAAACACTTTTGAATTTTGAAATTTGAGCTTTGAAATTGTTTAGAAATTAGAGATTAGAATTTAGAAATTTTAATTTTTATGAATTACATTTGCGATTTTCATATTCACTCGAAATATTCTCGGGCAACCGCGAAAGACATGGATGTCGAAAACCTGGCCAAATGGGCAAAGATAAAAGGGGTTAATGTTTTGGGAACCGGTGATTTTACCCACCCCTTATGGTTTAAAGAGCTAAAAGATAAGTTAATTTCTGCCGAACAAGGGCTCTTTAAACTGAAATCCGAAGCTCGAAATTCGAATTTCGAAACAAATTCAAAATTCAAAATTCAAAATTCAAAATTCGATATCAGATTTATTTTGACTACTGAAATTTCCAGTATTTATTCCAAAGGCAATAAGACCAGAAAGATTCATAATCTTGTTTTTGCCCCCAATTTCGAAGCAGTGGAAAAAATCAATACCCATTTGGGCTGGATTGGTAATTTGAAATCCGACGGCCGTCCGATTTTGGGCTTAGATTCCAAAGAATTGGCAAAAATTGTTTTAGGAATCTCCGAAGATTGTCTGATTATTCCCGCCCATGCCTGGACTCCCTGGTTTTCCATTTTCGGTTCTTTTTCCGGTTTTGATTCGATTGAAGAATGTTTTGAAGAATATACAAAATATATTTATGCGATTGAAACGGGGCTTTCCTGTTATGACGAAAAAACAGAAATTCTAACCGATAATGGCTGGAAAAAAATTTCCGAAGCCAATTATTCGGATAAGATTTGTACTTTGAACGCTAGTAATAATCAAATTGAATTTCAAAAACCTAAAAAAGTTTTCAAGTATAAATATAGGGGCAAGATGTATCGATTGAAAACCAAAAGAGTTGATTTATTGATTACGCCGAACCATAAACTTTTAATTAGTGGTTGCGATTTTCGCAAGCCGCCTCGGTTTTTTTTGAAAGAAGCCGAATTTTTATTTGGAAAGTCAAAGCGATTTAAAAAAGACGGGATCTGGACCGCCAAAAATATAGAATATTTTACACTTCCCTCAGTTGATATAAAACACGGAAGCAGATATTATTCGGGATTTAGAAATAAAAAAGAAAAACGGTTTCCAATAAAGCAGTGGTTAAAATTTTTTGGATTTTGGATAGCGGAAGGATGGACCAACAATGGCAAAGACGGCGACTATAATGTTTGTTTGGCGAATAATAATAAAAATTTACTTTTAGAAATGAAGCAAATTCTTGAAAGCTTTAGTTATAATGTTTATCAAGATAAGAAGACGAGCAACGTTATCAGGGTTAGGGATTATCAATTATTCAATTACCTTAGGCAGTTTGGAAAGAGCGCAGATAAATTTATCCCAAAGGAAATAAAATCTCTTCCAAAAGAATTAATAGAGATTCTTTTCAAATATTATATTAAAGGCGATGGTCACATTTATGGAAGAACGGGAAGGGGACTATCCGCAACTACCATATCGGTTCGTCTTAGAGATGATTTGCAGGAAATCGCATTAAAGCTTGGGATGTCGGCCTATTATAAACTACATAATAAAAAAGGAACTCCTTTTCGCGGCGGACTTTATAAGAACAGAATATATAAACAAAACGAGGATTCATGGGTTATTTATTTTATTAGAAAAAATATTCATACTGTTTTGCCTTCATTGATAAAAAAATGGGGCTATATTGAAAAATGGATTAATTTTGATGATTTTGTATATTGTGTTTCTGTGCCAAATAAAGTGATTTATATTCGAAGAAACGGCATTCCTGTTTGGTGTGGTAATTCCGACCCGGCAATGAACTGGCAATGGAGCGCCTTGGATAATCTAACCCTGATTTCCAATTCCGACGCCCATAGCCCGGCGAAGATTGGACGAGAAGCCAATATTTTCGCAGGCGAAAAAATAGATTATAATTCAATCAAGAGAGCGATAATGCGGCAATCCGATGGTCTTAAATTGATTAAGACCATCGAATTTTTCCCCGAAGAAGGAAAATACCACTGGGACGGCCATAGGAATTGCGGAGTCGTTTTTAGCCCGGAAGAATCGTTTAAATACAATAATGTCTGTCCGCGCTGCGGAAAACTATTGACTATCGGAGTGATGAATCGAGTGCGGCAATTGGCTGATCGCAAGCCGGGAGAAAAACCGGCCAGCGCGGTTCCTTTTCAAAGATTAATTCCTTTGAACGAAATAATTGCCGATGTTTTGGGGTTGGGCGTGGGGACGAAAGGAGTCGAAGTGCACTATAAATCGTTAATCAGAACATTCGGCAACGAATTCAAAATTCTTTTGGAAGTCAAGAAAGAAGAGATTGCCGCTGCTTCTTTGCCGGAAATCGCCGAAGGCATAGACAGGGTCAGACAAGAAAAAATCTCCATCTCTCCCGGATATGACGGGGAATTCGGAAAAATCAACGTTTTCAAAGACAACGAAGAAAGACCGAAAACCATCGGCGGTCAGGAAACATTATTTTAAATCCTATGCAAATTGTTTCAGATTCTTCGCTAATAAATCTTCTGTATACGCATCGTTATATTTTTTCTTTTTTGGGCGCTCTCTTTGAGGGTACTTTTATCATGCTTTTAACCGGAGTTTTCTATAAGCTGGGAGTTTTTAATTTTTGGGGGCTGATGGCGGTTTTGATGGCCGGTTATTTTTTGAACGGTATCGGATTGTATCTAATCGGAAGATACGGCGGAAATAAAATCATGGAATGGCTTAAAAAGTTTTATCTCACCAAAGGAATAACCGAGAAGTTGGAAGAATATTTCAAAATTCACAGCGTTAAAACACTTTTTATCACTCGTATTACCTATGGTTTGAGTGCGCCCGCTTTTTTGATTGCCGGTAGTTTTAAAATGAATTTTAAAAAATTTATAATTGTCAGTTTGATTGCAACAATTGTTTGGGCTTCAGCATTGGTTGGTATTGGTTATGGTTTCGGAGCAAGCTATAAGGCATTATCGATTGTAACCAAAGGCATCAAGTTCGGTCTGACCATCAGTCTTTTTATAGTTTTGGGCTTGATTGCCTTATTGATTGTTTATGGGATGCGCTGGTTTACTCGAACAAAATTCATCAAAGATTTAAGCGAACACAAAGAATCGCAATTTTTGCGCTGGCTGGGAGAAAAAATCAGCAACTTTGGTAAAAAATGATATAATAAATATAAGATGGGTAAATTCTCTATCAATAAAATAATCCGGAGTCTCATTGGCGCTGATTTTATTTTTCTTTCGGCACTCGGTTTGATTGCTCCGATTTTCGCTGTTTTTATCATCGGACAAATTAAGGGTGGAACCGTAGAGGTAGTTGGTTTTGCCGCAGCTATTTATTGGATAGCCAAATCTATTTTTGAGATGCCTATCGGAAGATTTTTGGACAAAGTAAGGGGAGAAAAAGACGATTTATATTTTTTAGTTGTTGGTTATTTGATTGTGGCCTGCGTTCACTTCGGCTATATGCTGATTTCTTTACCCTGGCAGCTTTATGTTTTAGAAGTAATTTATGCTTTAGGCATGGCCATGGCTTTGCCATCTTGGTCCGCGATATTCACTCGTCACATTGACAGGGGCAAAGAAGGGTTCGAATGGAGTGTGGAGCATACGGCTTACAGTATGGGAATGGGTATTACCGGAGCGATTGGCGGGATTTTAGTTGCTAAATTCGGCTTTAACGCAGTTTTTATAATCACGGGATTTATTGCTTTTCTTGGCGGATTACTGCCTTTATTCATCGTTAAAGACGTGAAAAAACATGGTGATCATCATTTAAGATTTATAGACAAATTATGGGGAAGATAACCAAAGAGATGAAAATTGAAGAAATTATTCAAAAATACCCTAAAGTCATAGAGGTATTTTTAGAATACAATTTTCATTGTGTCGGATGCGCGGCGGCAAGTTTCGAAAATTTGGAACAAGGAGCGCTTGCCCACGGAATCGATGTGGAAAAATTGGTAAATGATTTGAATAAAGCAATAGAATAGAAATGCATGGACAACAAGGAAATCGCGAAAATTTTATATGAGATTTCGGAATATTTGGCTATGGATGATGTTCCGTTTAAGCCGGCAGCTTATGAAAGGGCCGGCTTAAGCATCGAAACTCTGGGAGAAGATGTGGGGGATATTTATAAAAGAGAAGGATTGAAGGGTTTGTTGGAGATTCCCGGAGTGGGTAAGGCCATTGCCGAGAGAATTGAAGAATTGCTGAAAACCGGAAAGACGAGATATTACGAGCAGTTAAAAAAGAAAATGCCAGTTGAATTAAGCGAGCTTACGGCTGTCGAGGGAGTGGGTCCGAAAATTATAAAACGGCTTTATAAGGAGTTGGGCGTCAAGAATTTAAAAGACCTGGAAAAAGCCGCCAAGGCAAAAAAAATCAGAAATTTGAAAGATTTCGGCACAAAAAGCGAAGAAAATATCTTACGCGGCATCGAATTTTTGAAAAGCAGCGGGAAAAGATTTGTTTTGGGATTTATTTTGCCCGACGTAAAAAGAATAGAGCAAAAAATCGGAGAGTTTCCGGGCGTTAAAAAAGCTATTGTTGCCGGTTCGATTCGCAGAATGCAAGAAACCATCGGCGACGGAGATTTGTTGGTGATAATATCCTCTCCGAAAACCGCCAGAAAAGTAATGGAATTTTTCGTGAATATGCCGGAAGTAAGACACGTTTATAGTCATGGTCAGACGCGTTCCTCTGTTCGTTTAAAAAATGGCATGGATTTCGATTTACGTGTTGTCCCTAAAGAAAGTTTCGGTGCGGCTTTACAATATTTTACCGGTAATAAAGACCATAATATCGAATTAAGAAAAATTGCCATAAAAAAAGGATTAAAATTGAATGAGTACGGAATATTTCGGCCCAAGGCCGACCAGCCTCGGGCTGGCAAAAGAATTGCTGGAAAAACCGAGGAAGAAATTTATAAAATACTCGGACTTCAATGGATTCCTCCGGAAATGAGAGAAAACACGGGCGAAATTGAAGCGTCTTTAAAAAACAAATTACCCAATATAATCGATTACAATGACCTTCGGGGTGATTTGCAAATTCAAACCAATTGGACCGACGGTTCGAATACGATTGAAGATTACGTTAAAGAGGCAATGAAAATCGGATTGGAATATATTGTGATTACCGACCACACCAAAAGCTTGGCTATGACTCACGGTTTGGACGAAAAAGGAATAGCCCGACAAGGAAAAGAGATAGATAAGATAAATCAAAAATTAAAAGTCAAAAGTCAAAAATTCAGAGTTCTTAAGGGTGCGGAAGTTAATATCTTAAAAGACGGCAGATTGGATATCAAAGACGAAACATTGCATAAATTGGATGTCGTAGCCATTGCGGTTCATTCGGGTTTTAAAATGTCCAAGCACGATATGACCGAAAAGATTATCAGAGGAATGAAAAATCCCCATGCCGACATTCTATTTCATCCTACTGGCAGAATAATCAATCAACGGCCGCCCTACGAAGTTGATATCGAAAAAATAATCAGAGCAGCCAAGGAGACAAGAACAATTTTGGAAATCAACGCTTATCCCAATAGATTGGATTTAAAAGACGAGCATGCGCGGATGGCCAAAAAAGCGGGAGTAAAACTATCAATTGATTCCGATTCCCATAATATTTCGCATCTTCTTTTTTTGGAATTCGGCATTGCCCAGGCACGTAGGGGATGGGTTGAAAAAAAAGACGTGATTAACGCCTGGCCAGCGGAAAAAATGCTTAAAATGTTGAAATGAAAAAATTTTTTAAATTTTGGTTGCCGGTGATTGTTTGGATGGGGGTGATTTTTATTTTTTCTTCGATTTCTAATTTGAAATCGGGATTGAAAGAAGATTATATTTTAAGAAAAATTGCCCATATGATTGAATTCGGGATTTTGACTTTTCTTTTATTTCGGGCGATTGTATCTGATAAATCGGCCCAAGGCCGATCCGCCTCGGGCGGAAAGGCAATAGTTTCCGCCGTAATTATTACTCTTTTTTATGCCTTTTCCGATGAATTTCACCAGCTTTTTGTTCAGGGGCGTCAATGTAGCCTTAAAGATGCGGGCATAGACAGCATTGGCATTTTAATCAGCGCCGGACTGTGCTATATTAAAAGTAGAAAGGTCGTAGTTTAGAAATTAGAAATTACCAGCCCGAGGCTGGTCCGCCTTGGGCGGAGAAATTTTAAATATTATGTTTCACAATTGTTGTCGTTTTACTTCTTTGGCGATTGTTTTGATTGTTCTGGGCGTTTTGGCGCTTTTAACCAACTTGGGTTGGATAAATTCGAGTATTTGGCAATGGTGGCCGGTATTGATTATTGGTGCGGGAGTCTACCTTTTAGTTATTCAGAAAAGAAGAAAAAAAATGACCATTCCGCGTGTTCTTGAAAGGATAGCCAGCGACGAAAAAGTTCAGGAAAAACTTTCAAAAATTATAAATACCGTTGACGAAGTGGTTGATAAAAAATTGGACGAATGGCATAGGGAGGTAAGCCACAAAAAAACACCAAAAGATGAAGACATTAGCGGAGAACAGGAAGAGTAGTTATGACTATGAGCTTTTAGGGTCATACGAGGCCGGTTTGGTGCTTTATGGCTGCGAAGTTAAAGCCATCAAAACCGGCCATGTTAGTTTGACCGGTTCATATGTGGTCAATAAAGGTAATGAGTTTTACTTGATTAATGCCTTAATCCCGGCCTATCAGCCGGCCAACGCCCCGAAAGATTACGACCCGCAAAGAAGCAGAAAGCTTTTATTGAAAAAATCGGAAATCAGGTCTTTAATCGGCAAATCCAAGGCAAAAGGATTGACATTGATTCCCATTAAGCTATATACTAAGAAATCGAGAATAAAACTGGAATTTGCGCTCGCAAGAGGAAAAAGAAAAATTGATAAGAGAGAAACCATAAAGAAGCGTGATATGGAGCGGGAGATTGGACGCCGTTTAAAAAGTTAGAATTTTGAATTTGAAATTTGTTTAGAAATTAGAAATTAGAAATTTCATTGCGAAGCAATGGTTTGGGGACGCTAGGTTTCGATAGGAAGCTCCTTTAAGATAAGCAAGTCGAGGATGTTAGTTAGCTCGTTAAAATCTAGCAAAATCTAAGTGCAGTAAATTTTGCACCCGCTGTAGCTTAAAACTTCAGCCATCTCTTTTGCTATTCTCAATGGGTATTCGAGATGTTATAGTGCCATAATGGCATTTTGAGATAGGTGTTTTGGTTTCCCGAGCTGAAACATTGAACAACATCGGGACAGGTTGTTTGGATTTTTTTCTGTTTTTATCCGAATAGCCCAAACATCAAACAGAATAAACTTGTAGAGTTATTTTAAAGAGTTTTCTAGACGCGGGTTCAATTCCCGCCGTCTCCACTAATAATTAAGATAAAGACTATTTTTAAAAGACCATTTTTCAGAAAATTTAATAGAAGACCCACGATTAAGGCAAATGAAGCTATTCGTGCTCTCCAAGTTCAAGTAATTGATGAAACTGGAAAAAATTTGGGAATTTTAGATACGAATAAAGCCATAGAAATAGCTAAGGAAAGAGAATTGGATTTGGTGGAGATATCCGATAAAACCGAACCGCCAATTTGTAAAATAATCAACTTCGGCAAGTATCAGTATATTCAGGAGAAAAAAGAAAGAAAGCAAAAAGCAAAACAGAAAAAACAAGAGTTAAAACAAATAAGAATTGGATTTACCACGTCTCTTCACGACCTTGAGACAAAAGTTAGACAAATAGAAGGTTTTTTGAAAGACGGTCATAAGGTAAAAATTGATTTAAGATTAAGGGGGCGGGAGAAGGCGCATGGAGATTTGGCCAGAGAAAAGTTGGAGAGATTTCTATCCTTGATTACCGTCGAATATCGGATGGAAGAAGAGATTAAAAGAAATCCTTTCGGGATGAGTTTAATAGTATGCCAGGGAAAACCAAAAAATCAATAAGCAAAAGATTCAGAATAACCAAGAACAAAAAACTGATGCGTAGACCGCAGCATCAGGATCATTTGAATGCCGGACAATCCGGAGAAAAGGGAAGAAAGAAAAAAGGCTTTAAGGGAGTAAAAAGGGGCACTGCTAAACAGCTAATGAATATTCAATGTTAATATGAGTCGAGTTAAACGAGGCGTTTCCAAAAGGAAGCGCAGAAAAAATATTATCAAGCAGGCAAAAGGCTTTAAATGGGGGAGAAAGGCCAAATTTAGATTGGCCAAAGACGCCTTAAAGCATGCCTGGACCTATGCTTATCGCGATAGACGCGCTAAAAAGCGGGAATTTCGCCAGCTTTGGAATATAAAAATCAATGCCGCCTGCAGAGAAAACAATATTTCTTACAGCCGGTTTATCAACGCCATGAAAAAAAACAATATTATTATTGATAGAAAAATTCTGTCCCAGTTGGCCGAATTCCATCCTGATATTTTTAAAAAAATCATTGAAGAAACCAAAAGCGAGAAATAAATCAAGGAAAAAGGGCCGCGCAGCGGCCCTTTTAAAATTAAGTCAATTAAGTTAAAATTAGATTAATGACCCTGTAGTGAATTTCCGACTGCTGCGGGGCAGCAAAGATAATTTTTAATTAGTCGGAAATCTACTACGGGGATGACAATTAAAAGCCGGATAAGAGATATAATCTCCAAAATAATCGGAGAGAAAGTTGATTTTGCGGTTGAAGCGCCGAAAAACAAAAATTTTGGCGACTATGCCACTAATATGGCTTTGGTTTTGGCAAAAAAATCAAAGAAGAATCCGATGGAAATTGCCGAGAACATCAAATCAAAAATTAATGGTGATTTTTTCAGAAAAATTGAAGTTGTGCCGCCGGGATTCATAAATTTCTTTTTAAGCCAGAAATTCTTACAGGAGCAAATCGAAACGATTTTGAAAAAAGAAAATGAATTCGGCAAACTGGATATCGGGAAAAATAAAAAAGTTCAGGTCGAATTCATTTCTTCCAATCCGACCGGTCCCTTGACCGTTGCTAATGCCCGCGGCGGACCAATGGGTGATGTTTTGGCGAATATTTTCAATTTCGCCGGTTACAAAGCGGAAAAAGAATTTTGCGTTAATAATTCCGGTATGCAGATTTTGGCTCTCGGACACTCAATATTAAAGGATAATGAAGCCCAATATAAAGGAGAATACATCGGCAGATTGAGCAAAAAAATCAAAGAAAAAGATCCTTATAAGGTCGGTGAAAAAGCGGCAAAAATTATTGTTGATAAAATGATAAAAAGAACAACCGACAGATTGGGCATTAAATATGATAAATGGTTTTTTGAAAAAGATTTACATAAAACAGGAAAAATTAATAAGATTATTAAACTTTTGAAAGACAAGGGATTATTGTACGAGAAAGAAAATGCAAATTGGTTTAAAAGTAGTGAATTTGGCGATACGCGAGACAGAGTTTTGATAAAAAAAGACGGCGAAAAAACTTATTTGGCCAATGATATTGCGTATCATTACAATAAATTTCAGGAAAGAAAATTTGATAAAGTAATCAATATTTGGGGTGCCGACCATCACGGCAATGTGCCCGGACTGATGGCCGGAGTAGAGGCGATCGGACACAAAGGAAAACTGGATGTGATTTTGTGTCAGTTTATTACCATTCTGGAAAAAGGGAAAAAAGTAAAAATGTCCAAACGCCAGGGAAATTTTGTGGCGATGGACGAATTGCTTAGGATGGTCGGTCGCGATGTGGTAAGATTTTTCTTTTTGATGTATTCGGCCAATCGACACATGGATTTTAGTTTGGATTTAGCCAAAGAAAAATCGGAAAAAAATCCGGTTTATTATATCCAATATGCCTATGCGCGCATAAACAGTATTCTTAAAAAGGCGAAAAGTTCAAAAATAAAAGACATAAATTTATCTCTATTGAGTCATCCTACCGAATTGGAACTGATTAAAGAATTGATAAAATTACCGGAGATTATCGAAGACATAGCTACGGATTATCAAGTTCAGCGATTGCCGCATTATGCTCTTAATTTGGCTACTTATTTTCACAGATTTTATACCGAATGCCGAGTTCTTGGCGGAAATAAAGAATTGGAGAAGAACAGACTTGCTTTAATCTTAGCCACGAAAATTGTCTTGGAAAATGCTCTGGATTTAATGGGGATATCGAAGCCCAAAAGGATGTAATTATGAAGCTGAATAATACCTATTTTATTTTGCGCCACGGGCAATCAAATTCCAATAGATATCATTTTGTCAGTTCTTGGCCGGAGAAAAGACACAATCCGCTTACTGCCGAAGGCAAAAAACAAATCGAAAAATTAATCCCAGTATTGAAGAAAAAGAAAATTGACTTGATATTTTCTTCCGATTTATTACGCGCAAAACAAACCGCAGAAATAATTGCCGATAGTTTGGGAATAAAAATAAATTTCGACAAAAGATTGAGAGAAATGAAATTCGGCGCGTTTAACGGCAAAAGCGAGGAAAAATGGAAAGAATTCTTCAGGGATAGATTAAAACGATTTACAAAAAAACTAGCAGGCGGAGAAAATTATCGGGATGTCAGAAAAAGAACGGCTAAATTTTTTGAAGTTATCAACAAAAAGTATAAAAATAAAAGAATTTTAATCGTCAGTCACGGCGCTTTGTTGTTTTCCCTGCAAATTATAGCCAAAGGACTTGGCGAGGCGGAAGAAAAGAAAGACGGGAAAAGATTTAGAGTAAAAAACGGAGAATTAAGACAATTAAAATGAACATTCCGGAAATAGAAAAAAGAATATTGGAATTTTGGCAGAAAAACAAGATTTTCGAAAAATCTCTTAGCAAAAAATCATCCAAGGGTGATTTTGTGTTTTATGACGGTCCGCCGTTTGCCACCGGCACGCCCCATTATGGTCATATTGTTGCCAGTTTAATGAAAGATATTGTTCCTCGCTATTGGACCATGCAAGGTTATCACGTGGAAAGAAAATGGGGCTGGGATTGCCATGGTTTGCCTATCGAAAACATTGTTGAGGAGGAACTGGGGTTAAAGCATAAAAAGGATATCGAAGAAATTGGCGTTGATAAATTTAACGAGATAGCGAGAAGTAAAGTTTTGACATATACAGAAGAATGGAAAAAGGTAATCGGGAGATTGGGCAGATGGGCGGATATGGACAATGCTTACAAAACAATGGACTTGGATTATATGGAAAGCGTCTGGTGGGTTTTCAAACAATTGTGGGATAAAAAGCTGATTTACGAAGGGTATAAATCAATGCATATTTGTCCGCGGTGCGAGACCACGCTTTCTCAGCACGAAGTAAGCGACAATTATCAGGATATTGAGGACATATCCGTTATTGCCAAATTCGAATTAATAGACGAGCCGAAAACTTATATTCTGGCCTGGACAACTACTCCCTGGACATTACCGGGTAATGTTGCCTTGGCAATGGGTAAAAAGCTTGATTATGTCAAAGTTAAATCCGATGACGGAAATTATATTTTAGTCGAGCAGAACCTGGAATCGATTTTTAAGGATAAAAAACATGAAATCGTCGGGAAGATAAACGCCAAAGATTTGGAAGGAAAAAAATACAAGCCGCTTTTC
>Ga0315285_10006088_pt1 | contig 12415 bp, 28 predicted proteins | sample YL17G09_36_MG_FD_203698 | JGI IMG/M metagenome (GOLD analysis project Ga0315285, IMG submission 203698) | Sediment microbial communities from Yellowstone Lake, YNP, Wyoming, USA - YL17G09_36 | ecosystem: Environmental > Aquatic > Freshwater > Lake > Sediment | place: USA: Wyoming | collected... | reverse complement strand
CCCCATGTTATAGCATTCTCCTGATTAATTCATTTATTTTCTTATTTTCTCCCAATACTCCTGTAGGATAATGGGACTTAGAATCTATCCCGCCTCTTGGAGGATGCAGTCTAAAAAAAGGCTTTAATCCAATATCAGAAAGTTTCTTCTGAGTTTTTCCTTCAAGTAATTCTGTTACTGCTTTTACAGCATCAACTTTTCCATTTCTATTTCCAGCGACCTTTCCCCTTACTTTAATCAATTCTAAAAGTGTTTCCTTGTCAACCTTCCCATAAGCAACAAAATTTTCAACTTGGTTTATCATCCCCATATTCTCTCCAGTTTCATGCAATAACACACAAGCATATTTTCTTCTAAGTCTCATTCTGTCTAATGTTTCTCCAGCCTTAAGCGGCATTTCAGGAATTCCGGATATTCTTATTATTGCTAACATTTTGGACCCCCATATGCCCTAGCAGTAACTTCAGCTAATCTCTCATTTGTTCTGCATACAGTATAATCTGCAGCAAGCGTACCCTTACTTTCATCTCCATCACAAACTTCTGCCTGTAGGACTTTTAATGCTAAACTTCCATTCCTTATTCCCAAATCAATTATTTGTTCAGCAGTCATATTATCTTGGACTGCATTACTTATTTCTCTTGCTTGTTTAAATAAATCTTTACCCATTTTCAATTATTTCTTCTTCCTCCCTTCTTTTGAATCATGAATTTCTGTAGTTTGTTTCAATGCAGCCATGCATGCCTTTGCTAAATTTATTGTGGATCTTGTCTGTCCGAATGTTTTTCCATAAACATCTTTTATTCCAGCAAGTCTAAGTATTTTTTTCATCTCATCTCCGATAACTAACCCTGTTCCCTGAGGCGCTGGAAAAAGAGTCACATTCAAACTTCCGCATTTTCCTGTAACTCTGAATGGAACACTATGCTTCTCTCCGCAAGAGCAATCAAAACTCCCGCATCCTCGGTTAATTCTCATTATCTTAAGCTTTGAGTCTCTTATAGCTTTTGTTCTTCCAGGAAGAGTTTCTTTAGCTCTGCCATATCCCATTCCAATATGCCCGTTTCCATCTCCAGCAACTGCAAGGCATGCAAATGTCGGAACGTTCCCCTCTTTAGTCTTCTTCTGAGTTTGTCTCCACGCTCTTCTTTTTCCTCCACCAAACTTTCCTTTTGCCTGTCCAATCATCAGCAAATCAGTTTTAAGATTAAGCAATGTGTCAACAATTTCAGCCTCAAGAATCTTATGCTCATCTAAAATTTTATCAATATCAGTTACTTTCTTTTCCTTTACTAGTTTTCCAAGTTTTGTTTTTGGCTGCCATCTTGCCAAGCTCTCTTCAACTCTCCTTCTTTCCTGCTCGAATAATCTATCTTTCTCAAGCTCAGCTTCTGATTTTTCTTCAACGTCTTTTCCAACAAGCTTTTCAACTATGACTTTTTTTATTTCCTCTTCCTCTTCGCTGCTCTCTTCAGTTTCTTCTTCATTAATTTCCTTAATTATTTCCTTTTTGATTTCTTCTTCAGCCATTTTATGCCTCCTTGTCTATTTTTTGTTTAATTTTTTCAAATTCAATTCCACTCTTCAAATGTTTTCCGAAAATTCTTGATTCTTCCGGAAACATTTTCTCTCCGCATGAAATATCAACGCCTGCATCGCAAACACCCTTTAAAAAAGAATACTCTCTTGACTTAGGTATGCTTCTTAATAATCCTATGTCAAATATTGCTTTTATTTTCCCTTCTTTGTCAACAATCTTCTTTCCAAGAAGGAATCCAGTGAGATAAGACGCGGGCAGTGATTTTATGCTCGTCATTTCCTTAGGCCACCCATATTTTAAAAGTTCTCTTGAATCTAATCCAACCGAAATAAAGTCATGAGCTTCTTTGCTTTTAACTAACTGCCCGATTACATACTTATTTGTTTTTCTGAATACAACTCTCGGCAATTCTGATTTCAACATCACAAGTCTTGCTTTGTAATCAGTTTTATTTTCAAGTCTTCTTCTTTTCTTTATTGTGCGCATTATAATCAAAATTATGCAAGGATATTGCTAAATTTAATTTCTGAATTTCTCTCTCGTATTTCCATCCTTGCGCGTATTATTGTTCTCATATTTCTTTCTCCTTCTCAATTTTCTTCTTAACTTTCTTCCCTTTTAAGCTTGTCTTAGGCTTCAAATTTTCTTTTATTATCTCAGACATGTGCGATTTGCTTCTGAAAATTCTTGACTTAATCTTTTTTCTTATCTCCCAGTATTCTTCCTTGGTTATTCTTCCCTGAAGAAGCAATTGCTTTGCAAATTCTCTCATTTTTCTTGTTAAATGCATGTATGTCTTTTTTCTCATTCTCAATTTCTTCTTAATCTTTCCAAAGCTTCTCTTTCTGTTTCTCTTCTCAGCCTTTCTCTGCCCTGTGATTTCTCTTATCATGATTGCGTTGCTTGACAGCAAATCTTTCATATCCTGTTTCGTGATTGCTTCTTTAATCTCCTCAATTCTTTCATTTCTGAATATAATTCTTCCAGCCCCAACTCCAAAAGTTCTTGCCGCAAGTCTTTTTTTTCTTTTTAAGTTCATTGGATTTTTTCTCCTGTTTTTCTGTTGTTTGCTATTTTTGCCCCGATTTCCTTTGCCTTAGTTTCCAGACTATTTCTTAATTTTCCCCCGACTTTTGCAAGCATAATCTCTTCTCCCCTCTTAACAGTCATCATCTCATTCATATTTCCTATTAGTCTTATTTCTTTTCCGTAATTTCTCATTCCCATTTCAGGTCTCTGAGGATACCCTCTTCTTCTTTCTCTCATCTTGTTGTGAATTCCTTTCGGCCTTCTCCAGACAAGCTTCTTTCTTCTTCCTCCAAGCCTTTTATGCTTGTCATGATTTCTTCTTATGAATTTTTTTCTCACAGTATTTTCTCCCCCGGTTTCATGGTAATAAAAATGCCATCCTGAAAAGTTCTTCTATCTCTGTTTCTTACAGTTGTTGCTTTCTCAATGTTTGCAGCAGTCTGTCCCGCCTTTTCTTTTGCCTCGCTTAATACTGTGATAATATCCTTCTCAATCTTCACTTCAACTCCTGGAATAATTTTTGCCACTCTTGGCTTAACCCCTCCAAGAAAGTTTTTAACTATTAATTCATTTTTAGCCTTGTCAAGCGAAACACTCATAGGAAAATGAACAGCGCAAACCTGAAGTTTATATTCAAATCTGTTAGTCATCCCGCTTACTCCGTTTTTTAAGTGAGCAACAAGCGTATTCATTTCTTTTTTCTCCCTTTTTGTCGCTCTCCCGCAATGAAGGACAACAAAATTCCCTTCTTTTTTAATTTCAAAACCAGTAAATTTTCTCACTAACTCTTTCCCGTCTTTCTTTAGTTTTATTTCACTTCCAGTTATTTCTGTCCCAATTCCTTCTGGAATTTCTATCTTCTTTGTAAGTTCTCTTCTCATGTTAGTATTTAGGCAAGGATGCTCCCATTATTTTAATTATTGAAATGCTATTTCGTATCCTCGTCCCTGTGTATATTTCTCTTCCCATTTTAATAGAAATAAGCAATCAGGCTTCCTCCAATATTTTTTTCCTGAGCATCTTCATGAGTCATTAATCCCGAACTTGTAGAAACTATCATCATTCCAAAATTTCTTGCGGGCAGATATCTTCTGACATACTTATCAAAATCTTTAACTTGGACTGTAAATCTTGGCTTTATCGCTCTGCATTCGTTCAGGCTGAATTTTATTTCCAAATCTCTTCCGCTGACTTTATAGCTTTCAATATATCCTTTCTTCTTTGCAAGCTCTAAAATTCCAACAAGTATCTTAGAATGCCTTTTAACATTTACAGAGTTCTTTCTAGCTCTTTTCGCATTCATTATCTGATTCAGCGTATCCGATATTATATCTTGTGACATTTTTCAATTTAGTTTATTTTATTTAGTGATTATCTTGTTTATTTTTCCAAGCCCAATAATCCTCTTGGACTTTCATTATTCTATCAAGATTATCTTGGACTTCTTGCATGTCTCCAGCATTAGGAGCATCCCCTATGTAGATCATTTCCCCTGAATGTTTTAAGTTTATAATTGACATTTTTTATTAGTATTTTTATGAATATTTATTGAAGCCTATCTCAACTGCAATCTCCCTGAAACACTGCCTGCATAAATTTAGCCCGTAACTTGAAATGTGCGCCCCGAATCTTCCGCATCTTTCGCACTTTCTTGAAGCAATTCCTCTCTTTCTTTCCTTTGGCTTGTTATGCTCGACAAACTTTTGAAGCACTGCTGGCTTATTCTTCAGTTGCTTTGTTGATTTCTTCCAATCGCTTGCCCCCATTTTATCTCCTTGCTCCCTGCAAATTTAAATATTCTCTGAATCCCTTCAATTTTATAATTACAAATTTATTTTTCATTTTGTTCTTTCTCCTTAAGCTGAATATCATAATTCTGAACCATGTACTTTTTGATTTCTTCCCTTGTTACATCCTGTCTTCTCGGTATTCTTCCCTGCTTGATTTTCTTTCTCTTTACTCTCTTTCCAGGCCTTGCAAAATCAACTGTAACATTCAATCCTAAAATCCCAATATCTCTCTGATATTCCATATCCGGAATTTCAATATACTCTTTAATCCCGAATGAAAAATGATTGTTCTCAAATGAGCTTTCCTTTACTTCATTTGAAACCGCTTTCAAAAGCCTGGCAAGAAGAGGTTTAATCCTTTCTTTTCGTATCGTGACTCTTGCTCCTGTTTCTAAACCCGGGCGGACTCCTAAACTAGGAATTCTTTTCGCGCTTTTCATCTTGTTTGGATTCATTCCAGATATAACTTTTAAAAGTCTAACCCCTTTCTCAAGTTTCTCCGCAGTTCCAGCTACGCTTAAAACAAGTTTCTCAATTTTGATTTCATTAAACCTGTCTTTCTTCGCAGATTTTTCTTTTTTTACTTCTGTTTTTTCTTTCTTCATTTTATATTGCCATTAATCTTTTCAAATCCAAATTTACTTTTTCTTTTCCAAGCTTGACTTCAGCTTTTTTGCTTTTTTCATCTATTTTCTCAATCTTTCCGTCTTCTCCAATATGGCTTCCATCAAGAACCGTTACATTCGCCCCCTCTTTCATCTCAATTACCTTGTCTGTCTTATTTTTTCCAAAATCAAATAATATCGAATCCCCAACTTTCATCTTTTCAGTTGTAAGAAAGTTTCTCCCATCATTTAAGTTAATCTGAGCTTTTTCCCCCGGGACAATTTTCTTCCCAATAATTTTTGATATTTTCTTCAATTCCTTGGTTTCTTCAAGCGAGTATCTTCTGTTTTTTATGACTAATTTATAGCTTTTTCCTTCCACGCTTAAAACATCAAACAAAACCAAAGGGAATTTTTCATCCTTTATTTTCTTCCCATTAACGCTCACTTTTTCAAGAAGGATTATTCTTTTCACTTCCTTCTTTGTTTTTCCAACTTTTAGTAAGTCTCTCATAACAATTAAGACAGGCATTCCAACATTCTGGTTATGGCTCGCTAATGCTAAATATTTTGTTCCTTTTCTCGGAATCGGCCATAATCTTGAAATTTCGCTTCTTGTTTTATGCATTTTTATTTTTGTCAGATTTTATTTCCTGAACTTTCTTTTCCTTATTTTTGTTTCTTCCTTCTCCCAAATCAGTTATCTGTATTTTGCTTGGGTGAAAATAAACATTTATCTTTGTCCCGTCTTTCTTCTGATTCTGCAGTCCTTCAATTGTTACCCTTTCCCTTTTCAAATCAACATTTGCAACTTTTCCAGATTTTCCTGCCAATTTTCCTCTCATAACTTTCACAATATCTCCTTTCCTCACTTCAACATTTCTCTTTCCCATTTTCTTTCTAAGTTCTTTTGTTAAGTTTGACGCCATAAACTTCTGTTTTATGTGGAGCGGAGCATTTGCCTGATACTTTCTCTGCTTTCTTACTTGGCTTGATGATTTCCACGATGTTGAAAAATCTTTTTTCATGTTATGCTGCCATTAAATCCCTTAATTTAGTTTTAGTTCCCTTATCTGTAAGTCTCATTGCCATTGCCCTTAATTTATCAGTTCCTGCCCTTGGAAGTATGTCTGCCAGCGCCAGAGTCGCATTTCCTTCATACGGAAAATTTGTCCAATCATATCTTTTTCCAGTTTCATCAGCCATAGCCATGTCAACCACACACCACATAAAATTTCTCTGATTATTGTAATCCATATTATCAAATCCATTTCCTGAAATAAATTTTATGTGTCTCAAATCAATTTTATTTAACATGTTATACTCCTTCTCCTTGCTCATTTAGAACAAATTGTCTGTTCGACAATGCTTGCGCAAGTCTTTGATTTCGTTTTGATAAAGGTTGAGTAATCTCTTGATATCTAAATGAATAGACACTGGAATCTCCGCCCAAATTTGTAAAAATACTTTCTAATTCTGCATATCTTCTTGACGCAGCATGTTCATCATCTTTATCAAGCCCAATTTTAAGCTCGTCATCTAAGCTAGTTGTTCTTTCCATTCTGCCCACTTTTGATTTAACAAGAGTGTCAATCAAATTTAATTGGTGCTTCATTGCTTCTTCCAGCCCTTTCATCATTAATTCCCGGTCTACTTGAAATATTTCTGCCATGTTATACCACTGATTGCGCAATCTTCGCAACCTCCTTCCATCTTTCTTGAACTTCTCTTGGAACTGGCCCCTTAATCTGAGTTCCTTTTGGATTTCCTTTTTCATCTTTTAGCAATACAACGGCATTGTCTGTGAATGCAATTCTCTCTCCAGTATATCTTCTGTAAGGTTTTCTCTGTCTTATTACAACAGCATCGAAAACTTTTCCTTTCATTTCAGGATCTCCAGCTCTGACTGAAACCTTAACCCAGTCCCCAATTTTGACACTTTGCTGTCTTCCATGTTTAGTCTTTCCATGTTTAACCCCAGTTATTCTTACAATCCTCGCTCCAGAGTTATCCGAAGATAAAACCATGCTTCCAAGATTCAATCCCGCCGTTAATTTCGCTGATGCTGCTTTCATCTTATGCTGCTAAACTTCCCTCCAAATTTTTAACTGTTTCATTAATTAATACCGCGCCCATTTCCTTTAAATTAATTCTAAATTTATCAAGTCTTTTCTCATCATCAAATCTAGCAGTAATTAATAATCCCTCAGGTAACATATGCGTAGGATTATGAGCTAACAATTTTCCGCCATATCTTAAAGCCATTTTTGAAATTCTTCCACTTGTGGGCGCTTCTCCATTATCGCTTATTACATTCTGATATTCAATTTTCATTTTTTATCTCCTCCTCGTATTTTCTTAATATAAGCATAATGAATTATCTTGCTTAACGGTCTGCATTCCTGTATCTGGACATAATCTCCAACATTAACGCTTGCTTCTTTGCATGAAGGAAGCCTTGCGTGAAGCCTTGTTTTCTTTTTCGTGTATCTCTCATATTTTTTTATGAATACTGTTCTCTCGAATTCAATTGCAATTCTTCTCTGATGTTTCTTCACAACAGTTCCTTCGAAGATTCTTCCTCTTGTTGATAAAGTTCCATGCTCAGGACACTGTCTGTCTGCGCACTCAGTTCCAACTGCAATTTCTTCTTTCATTTCGTTTTTCTTTTCTTCAATCTTGTTTTCCGTTTTCTTTTCTTTCTTTGCCATTTTTCTGTTTATCTTTATGTTTTCCCTTCTCTTTTTTTTGCGTTTGTTTTCAATCGCTTATGGAATCTTCTGAAAATCCCATCTTTGCTAAGATGGGCTTCACTTTCTTCCTGTGGTCTCCCTGCAATTCCACCACATTGTTCTTCACTGTTCCTCCGCACGCGAGCGCTTGTTTCAGTTCCTTTGCGATTTCCTTGAGGTTCACTCCTCCGCCAATCCCCGAAACGAGGGTTGTGGGCTTGCCGAACGCTCTCTTCACTGCGCTCACTTGGATTCTCTGCTCACTTTTCGCGATTTCTTCACAAACACATGCCTGCTGTGGCAGGCCGCATTTTGGGCATATATCCATTATTTGTTTTCCAAACTTGTTTTAGTTTGGATTGTTAATAGTCTTGCAATTGCTTTTTTAAGCTCTTTGGTTTTTCCTTTATTCTGTTTATTCGCAGTTATGCTCTTTCTCACAAGGTTCATTTTCAATTCTTCCATCTTCTCGTCTCTCGCTTTCTCGTCGAGTTTCTGAAATTCCTTAAACATTCTGCTCATTTTTCTTCTCCCGATTTCTCAGCAATTTTTTTAGGCATGGCTGTTTTTTTCTTTTTAGTTTTTTTAGCCGGCTTTTCTTCAACTATTTCCTGAATTAATGGCCTTTTAATCTGCGCTTTTAATTCATCAGTAATATCAATCTTGTCATGTATCTTTGCGTCTGGAGGAAGTATTGCCGCCTTAACTCCAATAACCCCCATCATTGTCTTGGCAACAGATTGCGCTCTGTGCACAACTTTAGCAGTATCTCCAACTTTCTTCAAATATCCTGAAGCAAATCTCCATGACTTTGCCCTTTCACTTGGAAGTTTTCCGCTTAATCTCAATTCTACCCCCAACGCTCCTGCTCTCATTATTTTGTCAACCATTTTATAAGCAATTATCTTGAATTTCAGGCTTCCCAATCTTTCTAACATTAATGCGATTTCATCAGCAACAGATTGCGCGTCAAATTCTGGTTTCTCAATTTCAGCTATTTCTATATTTGGATTTTCAAGCTTAAATTGTCTTTTCAGCACTCTTGTTAATTCAGATATTTTTTCTCCCCTTCTTCCGATAACATACCCTGGCATAGTTGTTGAGATTACAATTTTTTCTCCTATGGGCGTGTATTCAATTCCTACGCTTGAAATACGTCCCTTTCCAAGCGCCTTTTTCACAAATTCCTTTACATTAAGCTCGTCTTTCTTTAATTGCACGAATTTTTTTTCTTCCACTTTAAATTTCCTCTTCCAACTTCCGTTGGAAATTTAATAGGACAGAAAATCCGCAGATTTTCTGTATTTTAAATTATCTATTAGCCTCCATTAAAAGTTTTTCAATTGAATTATAAATTATATGTTCAAATCTTCCTGTTTCTCCATTTACCAAATCAACTTCTAATTTAGGCATCCATTTATATTTTTCATTAATTTTTATTTTTGAATTGTTCATTTTTACTTTTTCTCCTTATTTTTTAGTATAGGAGTCGCGGAACCTTGGTTCAGCTCCCTCGCCTCTAAAAATACATTTGTTCTCTTGAATCTCATGCTTCCCCCTCTCTTAAACGGCCTTGACGCGTCATTTGCAATTGCTGCCGTTATTCTTGGATTTTCCAATCCATTAACTGAGCAGTTTGCATTTAGTGTTTTCAGCAGCTTTATGAAAACTTTGCTGGCATTAACAGGATATCTTCCGCTCATTATATTCCCCTTTCTGTGCGGAATTTCCCCCCTCATTGGAATTGGCCTTTTCAGACTTACAACTTTTTCCAAATCAGCAATCATATTTTCAATTTGCTTTCCTCGAATATAATCGCATATCGCCATTGAATGTTTCTTGCTTATTCCCAAATTATTTCCATTTACTATTGCCTTGTCTTTCTTCACAATCTGCTTCTTCTCAGTTTTCTTCTTCTCTTCCTTTGTTTCAGTTTTTACTTCAGCTGTTTCAGTTTTTACTTCAGCTGTTTCAGTTTTTACTTCTGTCTCAACTTTTTCTTCCTTGACTTCTGGCTTAATTTCATTTTTTGTAAAACTTTTTATATTTTCCCTTTTAGCTCCAAGCTTTTCATTTTTGCTCTTAACATATTCTTTTTCCATCTTAAATTTCCCCCCCCAATTTTCTTTGGAAATTTAATGAGACAGAAAATCCGCAGATTTTCTGTATTTCAAAAATGTAAATTTTTGAATTCATTTTATTTAACGCTCATTGAAGCGGACGATTTAGTTGCGCCAATTCCAGGAGCCCCGTGCTCAACCTTCCTTCTTGTCTGTGCAAACTCTCCAAGTCTATGCCCTAACATTTCCGGCATCATTTTAATTTGAACAAACTCTTTCCCATTATGTATGAATATAGTATAATCCACCATGTTCGGAACAACAACTAAATCTCTCAAATGAGTTCTGATTGGCTTTCCCTGTTCAGCTCTCTTTCTGCACTTCTTCACAAATTTTTCAATAACTTCGAAATGTCTAAGCACACTTCTTCTAGAATCTGCTCCAAGATATTTTGCAAACTCCCGAGTATCTAACGCTTTCAATTCCTCAAGTTTAAGTCCTCTGTATGTAAATTCTTTTGGCATTTTATTCTTGTTTACATTTAAATTCTATAATTAATGTAATTAACCCCCCATTGTTTTATTCCATGAGCAGATAGCTGTGCTTCATGTTCTTTTTTTGGCATATCAAATAATTCAACAATCTTCACAATTTTATCATTAGACAAACTATTTATTTCATTAATATTTTTCATGTTATCTCTTCTTCCTCCCTGTTCTTCTTGGGCGTATGTGTCCTACTTTAGCTCCAGGCGGCGCATTTCTCTTGGCTATCTTGCTTTTAATTCTTTTGCCTCTTCCACTTCCAAATGGATGGTCAATTGCATTCATTTTCACTGCAGATGTTCTTGGCCAGAATTTGTTTCTTGCTTTCATCATATGCCAATGTTTTCCTGCTTTGATTATCGGCTTGTCTAATCGTCCCTGTCCTGCAATTATTCCTATTGTCGCTCTGCAGTTTTCATCTAAAATTATTTCTTTTTTGCTCGGCATAAGTATGACTCTTTTGCTTCCAGCAATCTTGCTCATAACTGCGCTGCTTCCCGCAGTTCTAATCATTTTCCCCCCATCGCCCGAATTAGCTTCAAGATTGAATATCCTGGTTCCAGGAGGTATCTCTTTCAAATGAAGTATATTTCCAGGCTGAACATTTTTCCCCCCAAGTTCAATTTCCTGTCCTTCAACTGCCCCGTTAAACGCAGCATTGTAAAATACTTCCTTATCAGTTTGTATTCTCGCCAGAGGCGCAGAATGAGCGCAAGAATTAACTAAACCAATAATTTTCCCCTTCCCTTCAGAAAGCGGATATTTTATTTCATATTTGTAAGCTTGCTTTCTGACTCTGTAAGTAAGACTTCCATGCCCCCGCGCCTGCTGTATTATTGTTTTTCCCACGTTATGCTGCTCTTGATTCAGATTTAATTATCTCAAATCCATCATTTTTTAATTGAGGATTTCTTTTTAAATGATAACCCTTAATTGATGTAAATTCTATCCCCATATTATCTCCTTCAAGATGAATGCTATCTTCAAATCTTTCATTTTTAAATCCACAATTGTTGTATTTCATCATTATATCATCCCAATTTTAGTTGCAACGTCAATTGCGGGATTCTTTTTATTTAATCTAACATAAGCATTCTTATGATTTCCCCTGATTAACACTCTTACCTTGTCAACTTTAACATTAAACATCTCCTCAACTTCTTTCTTAATTTCTTCCTTTCTCGCTTTTCTGTCAGTCTGGAATATTAACGTGTTCTCAATTTCAATAAGCTTTACTGCTTTCTCAGTTGTTATTGGTATAAGAGCCATTTACTTTTTCTCCCCAACATTTTTTAATTCATGAATAGCCTGTTCTGAATATATTGCAAGTCTTCCCATAGGCCATAAATCTGAAATATCCAATTCATCTAATCTCCTTACCTCAATTCCCTGAAACTTGGCAGTTTCATCTTTCCCGATTATTAATAACAATCCCGCATTTTTCTTTTGTCTTCTGTTTCTCATTTTTCCTTTCCCAGCCCTCACTTCTTTATTTTGAAGAGAAACTTTCCACGCATCTCCTAAATTTTTCTCAAACAATTCAAACAACTGCTTTGTTTTCAATTTTAACAAATCAGATTTTATAACTAATGGGAGTTCTAATTTCAAATTTCCAAGAGAAGAATATCTTTTCTTAATGTATTCAATATGCGCAGTTGAAGCCATAACTGACTGCAAGGCTAAAACAGCTTCCTTCTTATTTACTTTTTTAGCTGTTTGAAAATGAATTGTTCTTGGGGGGTGCGCTGCTCTTCCGCCTCGTGTATTTACAACTTCAGCTCCAACCCAATAAAAATGGTCTCCTCTTCTCCACATGATCTTTCTTGGAGTTCTAGATATCCCTTTTCCATAGGCCGTTTTCCACAATCTTCTAGAGTGAGATATGATTCCAGAAGCAGAATGTTGTTTTCCAGCCATAAAATACGGAGCATACGGCTGCGTTTTTTTCTGAGATTCATAAAATTTCTGCGCAACATCTGCTCTTATGTGTATTGAGAAAAATTCAGGCAATTCAATTTCTCCCGCGTGCCCTGTTTGTGATATAATTTTAGCTTTCATAGTCGTAAATTATGCAAGGAGGATATTAAGTTTAATTCTTGAATCATCATCCCGCA
>Ga0315285_10006084_pt1 | contig 12418 bp, 13 predicted proteins | sample YL17G09_36_MG_FD_203698 | JGI IMG/M metagenome (GOLD analysis project Ga0315285, IMG submission 203698) | Sediment microbial communities from Yellowstone Lake, YNP, Wyoming, USA - YL17G09_36 | ecosystem: Environmental > Aquatic > Freshwater > Lake > Sediment | place: USA: Wyoming | collected... | reverse complement strand
TTGGCGGATTATTAGCGGCCATTATTCAATTTTGGTTTTATCTTTCGGTTGCTGAGTCGGTTTAGGACGAGGCGGAGCCGTTGTTGCCGGGCCGGCGGCTGGAGCATTCGGCTCTTTGCCGGGGGGATAAACGATTTTTGCATTAGCCTTGAGCGACGCAATATATTCTTCGGCAAGGTCGGCTTGTTTGGGTTGTGTCAGCAGCTTCATTACATCGTCTTTTGCTTTCTCAAAAGTATCGTTTTTGCGGTCTGTTACCTTTATTATGTGATATCCGAACTGGGTTTCCACGACATCGCTGACCTGTCCGGGTTTTAATGCAAAAGCTGCCCTTTCAAAAGCAGGGGCCATTTGACCTCGAGCGAAGAAATTCAAATCGCCACCTTGTTTAGATGAAGGGCAATCTGAATTAGTCTTGGCTAACTCGGCAAAATCGGCTCCATCTTTGATTTGTTTAAGCAGGTTCTCGGCTTTTGCTTTGGCTGTTGCTTTTACCTCGTTTGGGTCGGCGTTTGGGTCAGCGGTACGAGGTTTTATCAGAATATGACTTGCTCTTACCTGTTCCAGTTGTTTTGCATTTTCAGAATAATACTTTTTGGCATCATCTTCTGTAACGTTTATCTTACCGGCCCATTGGGCTTCCATAAGTTTCTGATAGGCCATACCTTTTTTTATTCGCTGTTTCGCCTCGTCAAAGCTTTGGCCACGAGCCTCCATCATTTCCTTGATATCAGAGAGCGACAGGTTCTGCTGGGCAGCTGCCTTCTCAAGGTGGAGGAGAACCTCTTCCTCAGTAACTATGATGTTGTTTTCTTTGACCTTCCCGTCCAGCAACTGCTCAACTATCATTCCTTCGAGGATCTGCTGTCTGAGCTGGTTTTTGTATTGCTCAACAAAGGTGGCCGACATTTGTCGGGGGGATAAACCGCCAACTTTCGCAAGCTGCGGTTTGAGCTGGGCTTCTATCCGGCTTTCGTTAATATCAACACCATTGACGGTAACAGCAACACTGTCAGTAAAACAGAGGACAGAGGTCAGAGGTCTGACTTCTGATTTCTGACTTCTGATTTCTGACTCCGCGACGGCAGGTTTATTCGGTTCATTGGCAGCCGCTTTGGCAGGTACATTCGGTTCAACTGAAGTTTTATTGGGCGTATTGGGTCCAGAGATACCTAAGGCAGCGGCAAAAACCATTACAAAAACGAGAGACGAGCAGTTCGACTGTCCTGAGCTCACTGTCGAAGGACGACGAGAGACGAGCGACGAATTAAATCGAGTTTTCATAAATTTATCCTTTCGTAAATTAAAATTAACCAATTAACCAATTAACCATTTAACCAATTTCCTGCCCGCCACGGCAAGGCCGTAGGCCGTGCCAGGGAGCCCCGCCTACCCAAAGACTTGTCCGTCGGGCAGGCCTGCAAAGGCGGAAAAATGAAGGAGTAATTATCCAATCAGCAAATAAATAAGTCAACACTTTTTCCTGCAAGGACGGGATTTTTTTTACTGCTAAATCCGGGATTCCCGAATACCCTTTACGGTTCGACAGTCCTGCCCGCCACGGCAAGGCCGTAGGCCGTGCCAGGGAGCTCACCGTCGAAGGATTGGGACCCCGTTTTACGATTTTCACAAAACGGAAGCTGTAAATTTACTACTTGCAAATGTCTGCTTTTGTGCTATTTTTTGTGTTTGTTTTTAGCTGAAAATTGAGGTATGGGTTTTCCTAAGAGCGCAGCCATTCAAAGCCATACGATAACTATTGTGCCTCGGTATAACGAGACAGACCAGGGCGGAGTAGTTCACCACAGCGTCTATCCGGTGTGGTTTGAGATGGGCCGTACGGAACTTTTGCGAGTTAACGGCATGGCTTATAAGGACCTGGAAGAGGCTGGGGTGCTCTTCGTTGTTGCTGAGTTGAACATAAAATATCGTCGGCCTGCCAAGTACGATGAGAAACTGCAGTTGGAAACGAGCTGCTCAGAAGTTAGCACCAGCAGGGTTGAACATATCTACAAGCTTACTCGCTGCCGCGATAGGGTAATTCTGGCCGAGGGTTCGAGTGTACTTGCCTGTGTCAATGCCCAAGGCAAAATTTGCCGAATACCCAAATTTATGTATTCTGAGCCAGAAGAAACAATTGTTTGACTTGACCTGGCTGATTCACTAAACTACGTTTTCGTTGTGCACTGTGTGTCGAATACAATACACAAGAAGTCAGAAATCAGAAATCAGAAATCAGAAATCGGAAATCAGAAATCAGAGAGTGGGTCGTGTTCGAAAGGAAAGAAAGCTGCGGTCTTTTCGGTATTTTCGGGGACCATGAAGCGGTTCAAAAGACCTATTTTGGCTTATACAGTCTTCAGCATCGCGGTCAGGAGTCAGCAGGAATTGCTTCAAGTAACGGTGAAAATATCGAGTGTTACAAAGGAATGGGGTCGGTAAACAGGGTTTTCCGCAGCGGTACGGGCCTTTTAGAAAAACTGGCTAACCCGATAGCTATCGGCCACGTCCGGTATTCGACCACGGGTTCCAGCAAGTTGATAAACAGCCAGCCGTTTTTGAGCGAGTACTCGCGTGGGCAAGTGGCGGTGGCACATAACGGCAATCTTATAAATGCGGCACTATTGCGGGACGAGTATGAAGCATACGGCAGTATCTTCAAGTCAACTTCCGATACTGAAATAATTATTCATTTGCTCGCCAAGCCGACCCACGTCAGCAAGCCCGACCCGCTGGCTCATGTGTTAAATCATCTGCAGGGGGCATATTGTCTGCTGTTTTTGTACGCTGACCGGATTGAGGCGACCAGGGACCCTTATGGCATCAGGCCTTTGTGTATCGGTCAAACCGAGAAAGGCGTTTACGTTGTTGCCAGCGAAAGCTGCGCTTTTGATACGGTCGGAGCGAAGTTTCTTCGTGAGGTCGCCCCGGGTGAAATTATTCGGCTGGATAAAAGAGGCCTCTCCAGCAGATTTTTTGTTACGCCGGGTACTGTCACGCCTGCCCACTGTATCTTCGAGCATATTTATTTCGCCAAACAAAACAGCACCATTTTTGGTGAAAATGTGCATGAGTTTAGAAAAAAGCTCGGAAGACGACTGGCAATAGAACACCCTGCTGATGCGGATGTTGTAATACCAGTGCCGGACTCGGGGACATCGGCGGCGATAGGGTACTCTCAACAAAGCAAGATACCATTCGATATGGGGATGGTCAGGAGCCACTACGTAGGTCGGACATTTATCAGTCCAGAGCAGAAGATGAGGGAGGTTGAGGTTAAACTTAAGCTTGCGGTGGTAAAAGAGGTTGTGGAAGGCAAAAGCGTTGTAGTGGTAGACGATTCGATAGTTCGCGGCACAACCACAAGAGGTAAGATTAGAGCATTGCGCCAGGCTGGTGCGAAACAAATCCATATGCGAGTGAGCTGTCCACCAATCAGGCATCCCTGTTTTTACGGCGTAGACTTTCCGACCAAAGAAGAGCTGCTGGCAAATAATCGCGATCTGAAACAAATTAAAGAATTTCTCGAAGTGGACAGTGTCGGTTATATGTCGCTGGAAGGGCTGCTATCCTGTGCGACTTTGCCGGCGGAGAACTATTGCACCGCCTGCTGGAGCGGCAAATACCCAATACCGATAGATACTGCGGTGAACAAATTCATTTTGGAGCGTTATCAAATGCATATGTTTGATGATTGGTCCCAGACAAATGAGTAAATACATCAGCTACGAACAATCCGGCGTAAACATCGATGCCAACGACGAGATGGTCGAGAAAATATATGGGTACGTTTCGAGCACCTTCGGACCACGGGTAATGGGTTCCAAATGGGCCTTTGCGGGGATGTTTCGGCTCGACTACGACGAAAAACTTTTCAAGAAAAATTACAAAAGTCCGGTCCTGGTCGCCTGTACCGATGGAGTGGGCAGCAAGGTTCAATTAGCCAGCAAAATAAAAAAGTTTGATACCGTAGGGATTGATTTGGTGGCAATGAACGTCAACGATATGCTGGTGCACGGTGCCGAGCCGTTGTTTTTTCTGGACTATCTGGCTGTTCATAAGCTGGAGCCCAAGACGATAGCCGAAATGGTAAAAGGCGTTGCGGCCGGCTGCCGACTGGCTGACTGCGCATTAATAGGAGGGGAAACCGCTGAAATGCCCGATACCTACCGTGAAAATGATTTTGATATGGCCGGGTTCGCCGTCGGAGTGGTCGAGCGAAAAAAAATCGTCACCGGAAAAAACGTAAGAAAGGGCGACTGTATTCTAGGCCTAGCCTCAAGCGGGCTGCACAGCAACGGCTATGCGCTTGCCCGCAATATCTGTTTTAAGAGAGGCGGTTTGAAAATGACCGATACGCTCGACGAACTCGACGGTGCTGTACTGGGGGAGGTTTTGATGGAGCCGACGCGAATTTATGTTCGGCCGATAGTGAAACTGCTGTCCCACTACAAGGTCAAAAAAGTCGTACACGCCATGGCTCACATTACAGGCGGTGGGCTGCCTGGAAATATTCCGCGTGTGCTGCCGAAAACCTGTGACGCCGTCATTAAAAAAGAAAGCTGGCCTAAGCATAAGATATTCACATTTCTGCAGGCAAAAGGCCCCGTCGAAGAGGATGAGATGTACAGGGTCTTCAATATGGGGGTCGGGTTTGTACTGATAGTCGCCGAGGATTTCGCCGACTCGATTGCTGAGAAACTGACCCGCTACGGCGAGAAGGTCTATAACATAGGCAGAATCACAACCGGCACCGGAAAAGTAGTTCTAAAATAATAAAGAAGAAACTATAAAATGTGGATTCCCGCTTTCACGGGAATAACAGATGAGTAAAATCTTCGGCAAGTCTGCCACAGCAGCGGTTGTTTACATCGGTTTCGCTGTCTATCTATATCAGCCATATTTCAAGAACTTCAACGGACTACAATACCTTATCGTTGTAAACGTTTGTTCGGCCTCTTTGGGATGTTTTGCGCTAAGTCGGCGGTGGGTAAGTGGGTTTGGCGGTTCTTTTTTTGCGTGAGCCATTTATGGCTTTGGGCCTTTTGCACTTGGATTGGCTGGTTACCATCCGACAGCCGGTTTTTTAGCGGCCACTATGCCATGGCTGTTTTGCCCGGCTGCGTTTGGGCCCGAGGCCAGGTGGCGGTGGTTGAGGGTGCCGCTTTCGGCTCTGCCAGCCTTAATGATAATACTGTTTTTTCAGGCGTCTTCTCACTACCGACTATTTGCAGTTCCAATGCAAAATCGGCTGCATTTGGCCGACCTTCTGGGCTTGGTGGCCCCGCTTGTTGCAGCTCAGCAAGGCGTAACTTTGGTTGGATTCTATCATGTCCAGATAGCTGCACTTGTGATGGGATTCTCAATGCTCTTCGCTGCCCGGCGGCTCAGCGTACTAATAATCTTCTGCCTCGGGATAGTATTGGCATCCTGTCAATCGCTACTTGGTGTAAGCCCGATTATCTGGCTTAGCTTTCCTGTACTGTGCTGCTCGATAATTATCGGCGCCGGTCTGCAGGGACTTTGCTCGGCTGGCTTTGCCGATAGGAGATGGGTACTGATGGCCGCCGTGATTATGGTAGTGCTTTCCCTAACGACACTGCTACTGGCAACAAGATACTACAATATATTCGCGGGGTTTGGTTCAAAATACGCAAGACTTCTGGTGGAAACCGCTAAGATGTACATACTCGGTGCGATTGCGGTTGCTATTCTTTACTTTATGGCACGTGCAAAGTTGCGTGTCCATTGGTTGCGGTGGGTCGTTCTTGGCTTGGCGACGGCGGTGGACATATTCTTTAGCGCAAGACTTATTGTCGATAAGATTTTTTAGACCTTGACGAAGGCCACGAGTTACGAACCGAAGGTTTCCCGTTCAATTTTTCCGAGGTAGAACCGGCCATCGTTTTGCATAAAGTCTATAATTTTATCAAATTGCTGATTTACAAAACTGGTGTCGTTTGAAACCAGCGCAATTCCTACAACTGCAGATGTTTTTTCGTCCTGATGGTCAACTTCAGCAATGGAAATGTTGAATCTGCTTTGCAGTCTGCCGATTATGCTTTTGATGATACTGCGCTTTTCTTTAAGCGAGGTTATCCCCTGCAAATGCAGTTGAGCTGTCATCACGCCGACAATCATTCTCGACACCGGATTTTGATGTTCGAATTCTCCCTGCCTTACCCATCAAGTATAACTTTTTCCGCTGATATTGCAACAGGAATCGAACATTGAGCGTCGAGCACCGAAGATCACGATTTCATTTCTGCGACGATTTGTCGGGTGGCCGGTGACTGGTTCTGCTGGGCCTGCTTGAAGGCAGAAGCAGAGGATTCGTTTTGCTTTTTGAATAGCTCGTTTCCTTCAATAATTTCCTTCAAAGCCTTCGATTTGGTTTGGGCTTCCTTTAAGAACTTCACCGCCCTTGTTCCATACACTCCGCCTAATAATGCACAAACGCCGATAGCTAACTCAATTGCAGAATCAGCTAACTGCCATACATCTGGCCTTTCGGCCGATTCGGTCAAAGCCGTCCGGGCAAGCTGCTGGTTTGATTGAGCGAGGATATCTTCCGCAGTTTCTGCCTGTGGAAATGCTTCCGGCAGGCCATAGTAAGATACAAATGCCCTACTCTGCAGCTCAGAGAGTTTCGTCAAATCCTGCAGCTTTTCCGAGGTGTTTTCACTTTTGGCAGTTTCAGAAGCTACTATCGCCGTTCGATTATGCAGCCAGGCATTCTGTTTTTGCGCCTCGGTCGGTGCAAAACGCAAGCTATCACAGCCAGCGCATGTAAGTGCACAAGCAATAAGTGTGTAAGTACAAAAGTAACCGGTGCTCTTTTTCGCTTTTTTCATTGTTTTTCTCCTTAAACTATATAATGTTTCGAGCGTTTTTTTGTTATAATATTGCTTTGTTGCCAGTAACGGAGTTTGACCTGTGGATACCGCAAAAAAGTTCAATCCAAAAACTATATTGCTGTGGCAAAAGGTATCAGAGCATCCTGAAGCTCAGCGAATCATGAAAATGTTTCCAGCGGCAAATGTCCAAGTGATAAAACAACAACGTAAACCCTCTTTCTTAGATATGTCGTCAGCTAAAACCATTTTGGCAGGAAAAAGAATCTTAATGATAGGCGAAACTTCATCCTTTGTAGGACATTTCGATGGTCAACTCGGATCGAATGTTCGTTGTTGTTCTTATTATAAATTGGTTCCTGTATCAAACGGCTGTCCCTATTACTGCACATATTGCTATCTGGCGTATGTTTATCGTAAGTTTGCTCCATTCATTAAGATTAACATCAATTACGATGCCATGTTCAAACAAATACGAAAAGCATTAGCCAGCTCTCAGCGCATAATCAGCTTCAATATGGGCGAAATGCTCGACAGTCTTGCCCTTGACCACATAACCAACCTCACAACAATGTTAGTTCCGTTTTTCTCCGGTTTTTCCAATGCCTATTTAATGCTGCTGACTAAAAGCAACAATATTGATAATCTGCTGTCTGTCAAACCAAACGAACATACAATAGTCTCCTGGAGTCTCAATCCTCAACGTATAATCGAGCAATATGAATTGGGCACAGCCAATCTTGATGAACGCATCAAGGCAGCCAAACTATGCCAAGAACGCGGCTACCGAATTCGTTTCCGCATAGACCCCGGTATCCTGTACCAAGACTGGCAAGCCGGATATGCCGATTTAATCCGCAAAACACTGACCGTCACCGCACCTGAGAACATCACACTTGGTATGCTAAGGCTGCTGCCAGGACATCTGCACCTGTCTGTCCAAGCTTATGGTAATCGCGCTCGAAAACTTTTGCATCATAACTTCATTAGAGGCGCTTCAGACGGTAAGCTTCGTTACCCAGCAAGCCAACGTGTCGAATTTTACTCTTTTCTTATTGATACCATTCGCAGTCTCGACGGAGATGTTTCTATCAGTCTTTGCAGAGAAACGCCTGAGATTTGGAATATTTTTAAAGAGCGTTGCGAACCTAAGAAATGCAACTGCGTAATCTGGTAATAATCACGCCACAGAACTATTCTTAACTATCATTCTACTTCTGGGTGCATACAAACACCGATAGTATGAATAAGTGTAATTTTCATTGGCATTCCTTCTCGAATAAATGGCTTGGGTCAATTTTGCCTTGTGTGCCGATACTCCCATCGCCCTGCTTATTCTTTGCATCAAAGCCGCTTGAAATTTATCTTGTAGGATAAGAATTTGCCCATCGGTACTGGAGAGTTCTTCGATGCTCCACAACCCATTAACAAAGCCATCGAGTCCCTCATCTTCGCTCACTGGCACAACGACGTAAGAAAACACAGCAATGTTGTACGAATCCAGGTTATTCCTTATCCGCCTCAGTTGCTTCACATTAGAAGGAAAAGGCTCTTGTATACAAATCGTCCGCAGCCTCATAGCACCTTTGTTATATGCTCTGCAGATGCGGAAGTAGTCAGTTAACATACGCTGGCCCGTCCCAAGGCATATACCTGATGTATCATTCAGCACATATGTTATATTTAAGAACCGACTTCTTGGTAAGCCACCCGCATATCTGAAATACTCCAGGATATAACCAAGTATATCGGTAATTGCTAAAGAAGCAACGGCTGGACCGCATCCAACATCAAGAATCTGTAACTTGCCGATCGCTAATGAATCCATGAATTCACCCGAAACCATATAATCCAATAAGCTGTCCTGAACTTGAAAATAATGTCTGGTGAAGAAAACATCCAGAAATGCTCGCATGCCTGCAAGGGTGGTAGGATAGCGAGTCTCTTCTTCTGAAACTGCAGCCCTTGGCAGCCGGGAAATCTGACGTGCCAATGCGGATTTCATATAGTCGGACAACTTCCACTCGCCGTTCGGGCAGAGTTCGTTTTGAAGAAAGTCGCGCAACTTGTTGTCCATAATAACACCACGCGAAGTAAACTTGCTAAGTTGGTGCCTAATTAAACCAAGATATTACCCCGTCAGAATGCCTTTTCGGGCACATCCGATTTTGTTAAAGCCTTTTCGATTGCTTGAATGCGATATTCGTACGAAATGCTTTTTGCTTGAAGCGATTCGAGTTTTTGCTCAAAATTCTTCTGGCTCTGCAACAGTGTAGTAACATCGTGCTGCAGTAAATCAAGCTGACTTTGCAGATTGACCCAACTGCCCACAATCAGAGAGGCCAAAAACACCAATTGAATCAGCACAGAAAGATTTATTCTGCGATTAAACTGCCAGCTTCGCTGGTTTTGATTTTTCGTGTCGCTCATCTTGGCCCACGCTTCCACACGCTTTTCTATCTTTCTCATCACCTCTGGCAAAATTTGTCCTAATCGAACTGGTTCAGACACCCTTCGTCTCTCGTTTTTCTTCTTGCGTTTTAAGGTTTTGCATAAAAGACGTTCTTACCACCTACTCTGGACATGACCACAAAGGTTCCAGCCAGCAGTTGTCCTGTCTCAAGAAACGATTCGGCCAAGTTAACTGCCTGCATCTGCCCACCAATCTCCACCGGTAGCGACCCTGGGTCACCTATCTCCACGGCTCGCACGTTATAAACATTATAGGATAACAGGCTTTTGACCTTAACAGCCCAGGCAGCTGCTCTAGCGCCGGGTGAGGTAACAACCGATACCTCACTTGTCTCCTGTGAACCGACCTTGGCAAGTTGCTCCAGCAACTGCTGGGTATCTACAACATTCATACCGTTGTTCATAACTGTCCGCTCCTTTTGCGAACAATTTTCAAGTTAGTACATTGATTTCTAAAATCAATCTGCACCCGCTCTATCCAACTTACGCTTCGGTTATCGCTTTTTATACCAAGCAGGTCCCTGCTTTCTGGACTGGAAGTGACTTTATCACCAACTTGGTAATCAAAGGCCAGGTACGGTGTTTGAATCTCGACGGTCTCGATAACCTCGGATTCCACTTGGGCTTTCTTACGCACAAATTCGTACAAAGCAGTAGAATCGTCAACCTCGTCTGGTATACCGAGCGTATCATCGTCGGTTTTCGCAAAGATACTCCGACTGGAAACCTTGCGATATTTGAACTGACGTGGGAGTGTAATAATATGCTCAACGACAGGTGCTGTAGAATTTACCGGCCCGTCGGCAACCACACAAGTTAATCTCTCATCGCTGATTACCGACGCAGTTATCCTGAACTTCAATACTCCCTTCAAAGCTGCCACCCATGTATCAATGTCAAGTTGGTCACCGCTAAGCCACACTCCACATTCGTCGAGCAAGTTATTAAAAGCGTAAAGATACTGCCACCAATGCAAGCCGTTATCGAAGGAAACCTGTAAAAAATAACCCAGGGACTTTCCCTGTTTATCGGTGGTTAAGGCTGGCCAGAAGCGCCTGCGACGACGAACAAAATTGCTGCTCTGGAAAACTTTTGAAAAGCCAAATGCATCACCCTGATTGTATGGTGCGCCGCTGTAGCCACCTGTCTCATTAAGACACCATTTACGGTACACATCCTTTACCTGATAAAAATCAGCATTTGTCGAAGGTGAGAATTTATCATAATTAGTATCCTCACCGACGGGGTCCCATGCTTTGACCAGATCAAAGGTTGCCTCATAAACCTTGGTGCCGCCCTGACCAATATATTTATGCGTTACCGGCCAGAAATTTTTCCTGCTGTGTAGGCGTGCGATATTTGTCTTTGAGATACTAAACCGCTCTCCACGTCGTTGGCAATTTAATTCAACTGTCCTGCCTACGCCACTTTTATAGAACACAATCGCCAGGTCAGGGCCGGTCGGCGTAGGCCGAGGGACAAAATTAAACCTCAGGCCTATCCTCTCGCAGCATCGCTGCAGCGCTTCTATCAGATTTAGGCCGGTGACATTGAGGTCACGAACTGTTTGGTTTTCGGTCAGTGTCTGCAGTTGTTCGATGCTTGGTGTTTGCAATTGGCCATTCGGCAAATATTCACAGAGCAGATAATTAATTACTTCTGCATAATTCCAGAGCTTACCTTGTGACGGTTCGGCACAGAATACCGTTAAACTGTTGCCATTGTTCTCGATCGACTCGGTCGAAGCGTTGGCCTTTCCGTCTTCGTTAAAAACAGTATCAGCACCAACCAAAAACAAACTCGAACCGTCTAAGTTGCCTACCCTCTGGCCGTGGACGGTGACACGTCTTAGATTTGCGCTAAAGTCCTTGGCTATGATTTCCGTCCTATCGCCTTCCGGACCGAGTTTTGTCTCGACACCTTCTATTTGGCCAGCGAAGAGAGGAAAACTAAAAGCTGCTGCACCGGGTGCAGCACCGTTGTAAACCTGACGGATACAAATAGGTTTTCCAATCGCAAGTTTAGCCTCAATCTCTTCGGCGTCGGTTAAGTTTACGTTGGGAGACGCAGCAGGATTATAAGCCAATCTGGTCCAGCTAAATTCCGGCCAGTCGCTGCGCACAATCTCTATCAGCTCAAGACAGGGATATAATGCGCCATCGAGCAAAATTGAAGTAGCACTTGCTGGCAGTGTCAGTTGTGTTTGAGCTGATTGGAAAAAGTCGATTCTGTTAGACATCAAAAAACCGTGGGTCTGTTAGATGGTTTTGGCACTTAAAATGTCGATTGGGTCAGGGCTGATGATTGTAATCTGGATTACTAATTTAGCTAAAGAGCTATCTTCTACCCCATTGGCATCCTTAACCCTTATGCTAAACAAATATCTGTCCCCTTCGAGTGAGTCACGTTGGTAGCTGTAAAACTTTCTGCTTATGTAGCTGATTGTAGCGATTGAGTTTTCATAGTCGATTTGACCTGTGCCGTTATCATAATAAATCTTAAAGCATTCTGGTTCTGAACTCTGGTCGAGAGGACAATGATACCAAAGCAATCTTATCTTGCTGCTGGCTAATTGTTCAGCCATTGCTTCAAAAATACTATTCGGCCTCGGTTGCTCTATATTGCCTTCGGCATCTATCGAGACCTTGACCGCGGCAGCTAAGGTATGTTCTAAGTCCCCGCAGCTATTGGCCCGGCGGATAACATAAAAATATGTCGTACTGTTAGTATGAGCCAGGTATCCGGGTGGTTGAATTTGCTCTGTGTTCAGCGCCCCTACAGCCAATATATTATCAAAATCAATCGTCTCCATACTATTCCCGCGATAGAGCATAGAACAACCGGCAACTCGAGGCCAGAACCAGCCCAAAGAAAGCACTGTACCGAGTTTGAATGCCTTGGCTGTCATGCCGGCAAATAAAGCCTCTTCTAACCATTTACTCTCCATCAGCTCGGAGTCCTCCTGATAGTTGACTCGGCGTCAGTCGGAGTATGAGTAAGAATAATAGTTTCTCCGTCGTCATCGTAATAATTGATTGCACCTGTGGTTTTATTTTGGATGGCCTTATTGACCAGTGTCTTGGCTGCTTTTT
>Ga0315285_10006083_pt1 | contig 12419 bp, 11 predicted proteins | sample YL17G09_36_MG_FD_203698 | JGI IMG/M metagenome (GOLD analysis project Ga0315285, IMG submission 203698) | Sediment microbial communities from Yellowstone Lake, YNP, Wyoming, USA - YL17G09_36 | ecosystem: Environmental > Aquatic > Freshwater > Lake > Sediment | place: USA: Wyoming | collected... | reverse complement strand
CCTTTTTTATCTTTCCCCCTCCCCCCCGCCCTCTCCCCCGTCTGCGGGGGAGAGGGGAAGGGTGAGGGGGCTTAACTTGAAACCCGCAACTCCTAACCCGAAACTTTTCGTCTTAGGTTTCAGCCCTTTTCTCTTCCCTTTCCACAGTTGGTAAACCCCGCAGGCGTTCCACTTTCAGGACGTTCTTGAGCTTGGTCAGCGCCCGAAAGGCGTTCTGCAGGTGTTTCAAGTCGCGGACCTCCAATTCAAAATTGCAGATGGCCTTCTTGTCTTCCGTAGTGGTCACATCCGCCCGGACGATGTTCACTTCCGAGGAGGCCAAAGCCGAACTGATCTCGGCGAGCAAACCCTTCTTGTCGTTGCAAATTACCCGGACACGGACGGCGTGAACGGCCTTTTCTTTCAGGTTCCAGGAAACCTGGATCACCCGCTCCGGATCACTACCCAGGATATTGGGGCAGTCGGTGGTATGCACGGTGACACCCCGGCCCCGGGTGATGTAACCGGAGATGGCATCCCCGGGCAGGGGGTTGCAGCATTTGCCGAAGCGGACCATCATATCCTGGATGCCCCGGATTTGAATGCCGCTGGGCTCCCTGCGGATTATTTTCGTTAGGCGCTGGAGACGGGATTCTTCCTTTTTTTCTTTATCGAGTTTTTCCGGGGGGAGGAGTTTGCCGATAATCTGGCGGGAAGACACATTTCCGTAGCCCACCTCGGCCATCAGATCGTCGGCCGATTGCAGCGATAGGTCCCGGATGATCTTGTTCATCCCGTCGGACTTGATGGTTTTGCCGAAGTCAAGATGGTACTTTTTGAACTCCCGTTCGCAGATCTCTTTTCCCAGGTCTACCGAACGTTCCCGGGCCTCCGCCTTGATCCACTGACGAATTTTGGTGCGGGCGCGGGAGGTCTTGACGAACTTCAGCCAGTCCTTGCTGGGCTGATGGGCGGGGTTGGTAACGATCTCGACGATGTCCCCATTTTTGAGCGGGTAGCGCAAGGGAACGATCTTGCCGTTCACCTTCGCGCCCACACACTGCTGGCCGATCTGCGTGTGTATGCTGTAGGCAAAATCCACCGGGGTGGACCCGATGGGAAACTGTTTTACAGCTCCCTTGGGCGTGAAGACATAGACTTCGTCGGGGAAAAGGTCGATTTTTACCGTCTCCAAAAACTCCCGGGGATCGCGCAGGTCCTGCTGCCATTCCAAAAGCTGCCGGACCCAGGCGAACTGTTTGCTGTCTTTCGGCGCAATCCCCTTACCCTCTTTATACTGCCAGTGGGCGGCGATGCCTTCTTCCGCGGTGCGGTTCATCTCCTCCGTGCGGATCTGAATTTCCACCCGCTCCCCGTATGGGCCGATGACGGTCGTATGCAGAGATTGATACCCGTTGGCCTTGGGCATGGCGATGTAGTCCTTGAAGCGGCCCGGGACCGGCTTCCACAGCGAATGGAGGATTCCCAGAGCCTCGTAGCAGTCTTTGACTGTGTTCAGGATAATGCGGAAGGCGATCACGTCATAGACCTGCTCGAATTCCAGGTTCTGGGCTTTCATCTTTTTGTAGATGCTGTAAAAATGTTTGGGGCGGCCGCCGACCTTTCCCCCCAGGCCGTAGGAGGATAACTTCTCGGAGATGATCGAGCTCACCTCCTGGATATATCTTTCTCTCTCTTCCTTTTTCCAGGCTACTTCCCTCGCCAGGTTCCGGTACTCTTCGGGATGCAGGTAACGGAAGGAGAGGTCTTCGAGCTCCGTCTTAATCCGATCGATACCCAGGCGGTTGGCCAGGGGGGCATAGATGTCTAGGGTTTCCTGAGCAATTTTGATCTGATTCTCCGGGGGCAGAAACTCCAGCGTGCGCATGTTATGCAGGCGGTCGGCCAGCTTGATGAGGACAATGCGGATATCTTTGGCCATCGCCAGGAGCATCTTACGGAAGTTCTCGGCCTGCTGTTCTTCGTGGGTGGCCAGAGTAATCTTGCTTATTTTCGTCAGGCCATCTACGAGGGCGGCGATTTCCGGGCCAAAAGTCTGCTGGATCTCGTCGAGGGTGCCGTAGGTATCTTCCACCGTATCATGAAGGAGGCCCGAGGCCACCGTGGCGATGTCCATTTTCATGTCCGCCAGGATGGCCGATACTTCCAGGGGATGGTTGAGGTAGACCTCGCCGGAAAGGCGGACCTGCCCCTGGTGGACTTTGGCGGAAAAGACGTAGGCCTTTTCGATCAGGCTGAGGTCCGCCCCGGGAAGGTAACGGCTCATCTTTTCAAGAATGTCGTTGAGGCGGATCATCTGCGAACAGTTTGAAATTTAAAGTTGATGGTCTCGTAAAAAGTCCATCTGCTGCGTTGCGCTTCAACTTCATCGTTGCAGCGTACGTGCAGGGGCGGTTCGCGAACCGCCCCTACTTGTTAGATTATGCGCGCCTTGCATCTGGAGCTTTTTACGAAACCATCGTTCTGCTGACTTTTTACGAGTTCATCAAGTTTAAATCCCGCGAAACCCGGGACGGCAACCCGAAACTATGTATTCTGTGAGGCGATCCAGTTTTTCGCCCAGGCAATGGCTTGATCCAGTTTGATCATCAGGATTTCCCCCGTGCGGCGGATCTTGACTTCCACGGACTTTTCCTTCATGGTTTTGGTGCTCAGGGTAAAGCGCAGGGGGATGCCGATCAGGTCCGCATCTTTGAACTTCACACCCGGGGCCTCCTCCCGGTCGTCAAAAAGCGTTTCCATTTTCGCGTCCGATAAGCTTTGATAGAATCTTTCGGCTTCTTGCCGAATCTCTTCTTGCCTGAGGTTGACGGGCAAAAGGTGAACATCGAAAGGCCTCAGGGGGAGAGGGAAGATGATCCCATCTTGATCATAGTTCTGCTCCACCGCTGCGGCGATGATGCGGGCGGGCCCGATGCCATAGCTCCCCATAATGATCGGCTTTTCCTGTCCCTGACGGTCCAGGTAAACCGCTTTCAGGGGAAGGGAGTATTTCGTTCCCAGCTTGAAGATATTTCCGATCTCGATGGTCCTTTCCACTTTCAGGGGGGAATGACAGGTAGGGCAGAGATCCCCCGGCATGGCTACATGAATGTCAGCGAAGCGAGCGGAGAAATGTTCCCCGGGAACGACGCCGCGAAGGTGATAGCCTTCCCGGTTGGCGCCGGCCACGTAGATTCCTTGGCGGAGGGCGAGATCTGCGATTACGGGGAGGTTCCGTCCAGGCGGCAGGCCCACAGGCCCGAGGAACCCGGCTTCTACCCCCGTATGCTCTTTCACTTCTTCCCGGTGGGCCGGACGAAAATCCCCCACCAACCGTCCGAATTTTTTTTCGTGAAGCTTTTGGTCTCCCCGCACGAGAGCCAGAACCGGCCCCTCCGGCCCCATCAGAAGAAGGGATTTGATGGTTAACCGGGAGTCGATCCCGAGGTAAGCGGAGACTTCTTCGATGGTGCGCGAGTCCGGAGTGGCGACCTCTTCAAACTTCCACGCGGGAAAAGGGGGGACGGCCGGCTGGGAGTTGGCTAATTCGATATTGGCGGCATACCCGCATTTTTCACAGAGAGCCACCTCATCTTCCCCGGCCTGACTGGGGGCCATGAACTCATGGGCGCCGGCCCCGCCCATCATTCCCGGGTCGCTTTCTACGGCGTAATACTTCAGGCCGCACCTTTGAAAAATTCTGCCATAGGCCTCGTAATGGAGTTGATAGCTGTGGTTCAATCCCTCCGGATCCAGGTCCAGACTGTAAGAATCTTTCATGGAAAATTCACGAGTACGCAGCACGCCGCCTTTGGGCCGGGCTTCGTCCCGAAGCTTGGTCTGAATTTGATACCAAATCTGGGGAAGGTCCCGGTAGGAGCGAATTTCCCGGGAGGCCAGCCAAGCCACGACTTCTTCATGGGTCATACCCAGAACCATATCCCTTTTGGTTCGATCCTTGAGGCGAAACATCTCTTCTCCGATGTCGTACCATCGCCCGGATTGCTGCCAGATCTCCGCCGGATGAAGTATGGGCATGTTGATCTCTTGGCCCCCGATGGCCTTCATCTCCTCCCGGATAATGGCGTTCACTTTCTCCAGTACCCGCAGGCCGAGGGGCAGATAGATGTAAAGCCCGGCGGCCAGCTGCCGCACCATCCCCGCCCGGATCATCAGCTTGTGACTGACCGCTTCGGCATCCGCCGGATCTTCTCGGTACGTTTGGAGCAGCGTTTTGGAAAAGCGCATGACCCTCCCTTTCACTGGTTTTTTCGAAACGCTTCGGCTTCTTCGATCAGCGCCCCCACCATTTCGTCTTCCCTAACCTTCCGAATGATCTTTCCCTTGCGGAAGAGCAGGGCGATTCCCTTCCCGGCGGCGATGCCCACGTCGGCCTCCCGCGCTTCTCCAGGGCCGTTGACGCCGCAGCCCATGATGGCCACATGGATGGGCTCAGGCCAGTCCGCCAGGCGTTCCTCTACTTCCTGAACGATGGCCGCCAAGCCCGTCTCGCTTCGCCCGCAAGTGGGGCAAGAAGTAATTTCCACACCCCGGCGCCGCAAGCCCAGAGCCCTCAGGATATAGTAAGCGGCTTTTACTTCCAAAATCGGGTCGGCGGTGAGGGATACGCGGATCGTGTCCCCAATCCCCTGGTAGAGGAGGATTCCCAATCCTATGGCCGACTTGATCCCCCCCGGAAATGGGGGGCCGGCTTCGGTCACCCCGATGTGCAAAGGGTAATCGGTGAGCTGAGAAATTTTGCGGTAAGCGGAAATCGTCGCTAAGGGGTTTGAGGCCTTTAGGGAGATCTTGATCAGGTTGAAGCCCTCGTCTTCTAGCAGGCGCACATGATGCAGGGCACTTTCCACCAAAGCGTCCGGCGAGGGGAAGCCATACTTTCTGAGGAGGCGTTTTTCCAGAGACCCGGTATTGACCCCAACACGGATGGGCACCCCTCTTTCCCGGGCAGCCTTAGCCACCCGGGCAACGCGCTCCCGACCGCCGATATTGCCGGGGTTGAGGCGCAGCCCATCCACTCCTTGATCGATGGCTTCCAAAGCGAGACGATAGTCGAAATGGATGTCGGCCACGAGGGGGATGTCAATCCTTTTTTTAATTTCCCCCAGTTTTTGCGCCGCTTCCCGGTCTGGAACGGCAACCCGTACGATTTCGCACCCCGCCTTCTGCAAAAGAAGAATTTGGGCGACGGTTGCCGAAGCATTCCGCGTGTCCGTCTTGGTCATCGATTGGACGACGATCGGCGTTCCACCTCCCACGGGGACGGGGCCGACGAATACCTGGCGGGTTTTCTTTCGGGGTATGGATTCAGAAGTCCGCAATTCTCTATCCCGGGGGTTTGGGCATCTGAGAAAAAATTTCCCAACTTTTCCCCATAAGGGAATTTTATTCCCTTCCCTCCTTCACTTCTAATCTTTAATGATTTAGAATATCATAGAAGAGATTCGGGGGGAATGTCAAGAAAGCGCGAGACTTTTTGCGGCTTCCGGCCCGTAGGTAGGACAAAGTCAGGGCAGCGATCGAGAAAAAGGTCGCTCAGAGGAAGTTATCTTATTCGCCGCTGCACGGGAAAAAGATGGAGACCTGCCGTTTGACCAACAAAGAGAGGACATCATCGGGTTGGCTGTTCTCGTCTATGAATTTCCTGACTTTATTAAGGTCGGCCTTTTCGAAGTCCTTGGCGCATCGGCGAAGTACATTTTCCCAGCGGGCTTCCTTGAAAATTCCGTAGGAAAGGAGAGGGGTTTCTCCTTCCTCGGCCACTTCAACCTCTTCGGCCAACTTCTCCGGCCCAATGGTTTCCACCTCGTCTTGGAAGGCCCGTATGAACTTTTGGATCTTTTCCTCCGTTAAAGGGGCAGAGCCATTTCGCGCCGCCATCTGCTTGCGCAAGGCTTCCTCCTGAATGTCAAAGGAGACATTGGAAACCAGTAACTTTCCAGGAATGAGCTGGTAGATGGCCGGTTGATCCAGAGCCGGCTTCGTGCGCCTGATCAAAAAACTTTGCTGCCCGTTGCTGGCCTCGAAATAACTGATCTTCACCGATTCGTAGGAGGGCTTATCGCTGATAAGCGTATCCGTGTTCACGCGAAGCTCTTCGACGGGATGGGCCGCATGGCAACGGAAGAATTCTTTCTGCCTTTCGAGGTCCGCGGTCGACCACTCCACTCCCGGAAGAAGAGAAGATTTCTCGAAATCTCCAAAGCCTCCCGGATGAGGAATCACTTGATCACACTTCGTGCAGCGCATCAATTTTTGGATCATATTTCTTCTCCTGTTTTCAGGCGCGCTTTTCAGTTCACGCTGGGTCCCTGGTGGATCAGCGGAAGAATACCCCCGTTATCGAAATGCCTGGAGAACAAGGAAACGATCTTGGGGTCAAATTGGATTCCAGCATTCTTGGCGATTTCACCCTCCACCTTTTTGAGAGAAAATCCCTGCCGGTAAGGACGATCCGAGGCCATGGCGTCATAGGAATCGGCCAGCGAGATAATGCGGGCCAGCAGTGGAATCTCCTCGCCTGAAAGGCCATCCGGGTAGCCACTTCCGTTCCACCACTCATGGTGGTGACGTATGGCCGAAGTGATGGAAGGGGAGAAAGCCAACGGCTCGATTAAATGCACACCCTTGACCGGATGCTGCCGGATGTCCAGACCATCCTCCTGGGTGAGGCCATTCTTTCTGAGGAGGCGATTGCTCAGACCGATCTTGCCGATGTCGTGGAGGAGAGTGGCAATCTGGAGGTCCTCCATTTCCTGGGGAGTGAGAAGAAGGTCCTGGGCGATGATTCCTGAATACAGGGACACTCGCTCCGAATGACCGGAGGTGTAGGGCTCTTTGCTTTCCAGGATGTAAATGAGAACCTTCAGAAAATCTAAGTAATTCACCGAAACTTTCTGCATGCGAAAGTTTTCCAAATCCAGAAGGGATTCCTTCAATTCCCTCCCGAGTTCCAACTCCGGGACCCAGTCCATGCTGGCCCCTAAATTGGCTAAGGCCTCCTGCTGTCCGTTCCCACCTGAAACGCGTAGGCCTTTAATCTTATGGATGAGATCCTTTATTTTTAGGTTAAAATTCCGCCGTTCCACAGATTTACTGACGATGGAAATAATTTCGGCGACGTTAAAGGGCTTCGAAATGAAATCCACGGCCCCGTACCGGATGGCTTCTACGGCATTGGTAAGGGTCCCGTACCCGGTAACAATGACGACCTCGATGTCGGCATGAAGCTTTTTGATTTCCTTAAGCACATCAATCCCCGAAATCCCGGGCATTTTCAGGTCCAGGGTGACAAGATCAATTTTTTCTCTGCTGATGAATTGGAGCGCTTCCTGCCCATTTGTGGCCGTATGGACATCGTAGGTGGGTTTGAGAATCATGCGGAGAGATTCGCGGGGGCCAACTTCATCATCCACAACCAGTATGGAGCCTTGATTTTCCATATCTCACTCCAAGATGAAATTCCTATTCCTTGCCCATTGAATAGTTTGAAATTTCAGCAAGTTCCATGCCTCGGAGATGCCCAAACCGGCTACTTTCATAAATGCATGATATTTGTATATATATTTCTAAAAAAGGCAAAAAAAAGAAGATCCCTCGTCCTTTTTTGTCCAAACTAAGCAAGGTAATTGTTCAATTTCGTGACGGTGTTGGGCGAAATATTGACTAATTTAATGCTCAGATGCTCCGCGGGAGGGGTTGATATTTTCGCCAGAAGGCAACGGAAAATCTTCCTGTAAGCCTTCCTGTTTTTCCTCCTCCAGATCTTTAAGGCCCTTTATTTTTTGGACCAAGCTATTGATTTGCAGATTATATCGCCGCCGCATGAATGATTTATTAACGATAGAAATAATATCGGGGATGTTAAAGGGTTTAGAGATAAAGTCTCCAGCCCCATGGTGGATGGCTTCCTGAGCGTTTTTCAAAGTCCCATATCCCGTTACGATGATAATTTCAATATCAGCCTTCAATTTCTTGATCCCCCGTAGGACTTCAAACCCTGACATCCCGGGCATTTTCAGGTCAAGGGTCACAACGTCGATATCTTTGTCCTGGACGCACCTGAGCGCTTCATCTCCATCTGCGGCTGTGTGGATTTCGTAGATGGGTTTGAGAATCAAACGCAAAGATTCCCGGGGACCGACTTCATCATCGACGATTAAGACCGAACCCTTTTGCGCCATTTTTATCTCCTCGCAATAGATTTCATATTTCCTGCACATACATGTGCACGTGATGAATCCACAACTCACAAATGCAATCGTCGCGATTCAGAAAAACTTTAAGGAATATTTACGGAAAGGATGAAATTTTTCAGGATGTTCTGACCTGAAATCATTGGTCGAATCACCCATAAATTCTCTGAGGAAAATTCACTAATCTCTTCAAAGGATATTTTTTTTCAAAATGGGGGAATCTTTGGCAAAAAAATTGCATCTCAATAAGGAAAAATATCGAAGGGAGAATAAAGGTAACCATGATGGCTACTAGGAATAAAAAGAAAGGCGGTATGCATTGTCAGCGGTGCGGCGGAAGAATGATTTTCGAAAAGTTTTACGATGTTAATGGTGTATTCTTCGGCTGGCACTGTGTTATCTGTGGGGAAATCCTTGATCCTGTTATCCTTCTTCACCGGCTGAGTCAGGATGCTGACCTTCAGATTCCTGAAGAAGAAGAAGAAGTTATGCATTTAGTAAAGAAATATCTCAATTCCAGGTCCAAGGAGCTGAAGGGAGGACCGAAGGGGAAGGAAATCAACTTTCCGGCTGCTCTGAAAGGTAAAATTAGCATGAATTGAGGTAACAAAAAAGTTTTCAATTAACGGAGGGGTAAGACTGCCTGGGTTCCGAGAAGGAGCGGCCCAGGCAGTTTTTTTTGTGGGTTCAAAGACGAACAATGAGGTAAAAAAAGCACAATTTTTTTAATATAATTGGAAAAATTTCAACATCTGTTAAAAAAATGTCCGATAAAGGGAGTGAGAGCCTCAGAAGAATGGGGGATCCTTCTTTCGCCTTGAATCGGAAGAATCAAACGTGGTATATAGGCGCTCTAAGCCAGGCATGAACCTTTTTCCTCTTTGCTATTTCAAAAATATAATAAAATCAACTCAGTTAAATTATCTTTCTTGGGAGATAAACAGCGGGCGCTGAAAAGTAACCCGAACCAAGAATTATGAGGTGGAGGGTCCTTGAAAAAGATCAGTCTAAGGATTATCGGAAAGGTCCGAAACTCCGTGCGAAAAATGAAAAGGGAAGGATGGGAGTCTGTGGTGTCGGATGTGATCCTCGACCCAAAGCTTGAAGAGGCTTTGGAAGGGGTAGAGGATTACTCTCACCTGCTGGTCCTTTTCTGGCTGAGCCGGGTCCAAAAGGGCCGGAGGAATTTGAAAAAAATACATCCCAAATCACGGGAAGACCTCCCGTTGGTTGGAATCTTCGCCACCCGTACCCAGTATCGGCCGAACCCCATTGGCCTGACTTTGGTTAAATTGATATGGCGAAAAAAGAATATCCTCCGGGTACGTGGATTGGACGCCGTGAATAGCACGCCAGTGATCGATATCAAACCGATTTCTCCCCTGCAAGAATTTTTAAAGGATACAAAGGTTCCAAAGTGGTATGATCAACTATGGAAGGGATCAAAGGGGTCAAAAAGGTGACTTCCCGGATTCATTATAATAAAATGAAAGGATGGTATTTCTTCTGGAGTGCCGGTAAAAGATTCCATGGGTGAATGATCCAAATCATTTTTTGAAACGGGAAGTGTGATAATGGAAAGACTGACGGGAGGTGAAAGGAATGACGAAAATTGCTGAGGTAAGGGCCCGGGAGATTTTGGATTCGCGCGGGAACCCCACGGTAGAGGTGGAAGTCCATCTGTCCGGCGGGGCGAAGGGAAGGGCGGCTGTGCCATCCGGGGCTTCCACCGGAGAGAGGGAAGCATTGGAATTGCGGGATGGCGACCCCAAGCGTTTCTTGGGCAAGGGCGTGCATAAAGCCGTGAGGAATGTGCAAAAAATAATCGCCCCCAAAATAAAGAAGATGGAGGCTATGGACCAGGTAGCCCTGGACCAATGCTTGATCGAGCTGGATGGAACGGAAAACAAATCCAAGCTGGGAGCCAATGCCATTCTGGGCGTTTCCATGGCCACCTGCCGTGCTGCGGCCCAGGCGTTGGGCATTCCCCTTTATCGATATATCGGGGGGCCGGGGGCCCGGGAGATTCCGGTTCCCTTGATGAATATCCTCAACGGAGGGGCCCATGCCGACAATGCTCTGGACATTCAGGAATTCATGGTCGTCCCCGCGGGGGCGAAGAACTTTGCGGAAGCGTTACGCATGGGCGCGGAGGTCTTTCATCACCTTCGCCAGATCCTAAAGAAAAGGGGCTACAACACCTCGGTGGGGGATGAAGGGGGATACGCCCCTCGTCTGGAGTCCAATGAGCAAGCTCTTCAGTTGATCGTTGAGGCCATCCGTCAGGCGGGTTATGAACCAGGAAAAGATACTTTTTTGGCCCTGGACTCGGCCGCCAGCACCTTCTACAAAGCCGGTGGCTATGTTTTTAAGACGGGCAGGGAGAAAAAGCTTTCGAGCGAAGGGATGATCGATTTTTATGAAGACTTAGTGGAACGATACCCGATCAAATCCCTGGAGGATGCTCTGGCCGAAAGCGATTGGGAAGGTTGGGAAAAATTAACCAAACGATTGGGAAAACGCGTGCAAATCGTGGGGGATGATATCTTCGTGACCAACCCCAAGATCTTTCGCGAAGGAATCGCGAGAGGTGTGGCCAATTCCATTCTGATTAAACTCAATCAGATCGGGACCGTGACGGAAACGCTGGAGGCCATCCAGATGGCCAAACGAGCCCGGTATACTGCGGTCGTCTCCCATCGGTCAGGCGAGACGGAAGACGCTTTCATCGCCGACCTGGCCGTGGCCACCAATGTAGGGCAGATCAAATCGGGTTCGGCCTGCCGCAGCGACCGGATGGCCAAATACAACCAGCTTCTCAGGATTGAAGAGGACCTGGGAGAAGCAGCGATCTTTGGGGGCGCGCAGGTTTTCTATAGCATTGGGGAGAGTTGATTCCTCCCCACAGTCATGCGGGTAGGGCCCTGAAAAGAACTCGTGCCCAAGTGCGGACAGGAAGCCAAGGGGAAGGGTGTGCAGATGATCAAATGGGAATACCAGATTACCCGATACCACTTGCAGAACTTCGCCCGTGGGGAAGAGGGAGATCCAGTAGACGCCGTTATTTGCGATGAAAAGGGACAATGCTTTCTCCACGATACCTCGCAGGCAGCTGCGGACATGATCCGGGAGGCCTTCAATGAACAGGGCCTAAGCGGTTGGGAGCTCATTCAATTTGGGTATCATTTGGGTGAGTTAGTGTGTGTCTGGAAGCGGGCCGTGGAATGAGGGAAGCCATCTGCTGATAAGCGGCGGGCAAGAAGGGATGCATCCCATGGAAGGGCTGATTTTCTCCCGGCTGGGGAGAAGGATTTGAGGAGCAGAACGTTCATCGTTTTCATCGGGTTCCTGGTGGCCATGGGCATCGGATGGCTGTTCCTGCTTTCCAATTGGTCCCAATGCAGTGTTTTCTTGAATGATCTGGCGGTTCACGGAAACATCGATCGCCTCAAATCTTTCATCCTTTCTTACGGCGTCTGGGCCCCTCTGATTTCCGTCACTCTGATGGTCGGGCAATCCGTAGTCCTTTTCCTCCCCGCTTTTCCCATTTTTGTGGTCAACGCCTTGGCCTTCGGTCTGGTATGGGGGCTGCTCTTGTCCTGGAGCAGCGCGGTCTTGGGGTCCATCACCTGTTTCGCCATCGCCAAGACGCTGGGACGCCCTGTGGTCCATCGGCTCGTAAACAGAGTGCACCTGGAAACGGCCGATAGGGCCCTGCGGAAGTATGAAAAATACGTCATTCTTTTTTTCGGTTTCGTCCCGGTCATTTCCTTCGACGTAATCAGCTATGCTGCGGGCCTGACGCTTTTGACGTACTGGGAATTCATTCCGCTGGTTTGCATTGCCCAAATCCCCAGCGCCATGTTCTATTCCCTCCTGGTGTATAAGATTGACCAGGGGACTTTAGATGTCTATTGGGTAGTCGCTGCCGGCCTCTTCTTTCTATTGGGCATCGGGAGCTTAGCCGTGAGGGCCTACTTTGGTCGGAGGCGACGAAAAGAAATAGCCCATCTCCCTTCTTAAGCCTGCACTCCTTGCTTGCCGAAATGCCAGGGCTGCCCCGTACATGGAAGCATGAAGAAAGGAAAGGAAGCCCATTATGCCCGAGCTGCCAGAAGTGGAAACCATCGTCTGCGGCCTGCGGGATCGATTGATTGGCCTGGAATTTTCCAAAGTCGAGGTGAGCCTGGGAAAAAGCATCCAGGGTTCAAAAAAATCGTTCAT
>Ga0315285_10006081_pt1 | contig 12421 bp, 8 predicted proteins | sample YL17G09_36_MG_FD_203698 | JGI IMG/M metagenome (GOLD analysis project Ga0315285, IMG submission 203698) | Sediment microbial communities from Yellowstone Lake, YNP, Wyoming, USA - YL17G09_36 | ecosystem: Environmental > Aquatic > Freshwater > Lake > Sediment | place: USA: Wyoming | collected... | reverse complement strand
ACCGACTGTTGTTTGCATTTGCAGTAACCCTTTGGACTGAGATGGTGTATAGCGTCGGTAAAACATTAATCTTCAATCATCTTATTCTTTTGCGAGGGAAATGGAGGTTGCCGGTCCTGCCTATTGATACGGGTCGTTACGGAACGCCAGAAATGAAGAGGGTCTTTGAAGAAGAGACTCGCGTGCAGAGAATGCTTGATGTCGAGGCTGCTTTGGCATGGGCACACGCCGAAGTGGGCGATATTCCGCGGAAAGACGCAGAGAAGATTGAATCCAAAGCTTCTCTGAGATATATCAAGCTGGATAGGATCAAGGAAATAGAACACGAAATAAAGCATGATATTGCTTCTTTGGTCAGGGCTTTGTCCGAGGCCTGTGGTGCAAGCGGCGCATATGTTCACTTGGGAGCTACTAGCTACGACATTGTAGATACAACCAACGCTCTACAGTTGAAAGAGGCTCTGGACCTGATTGAGGGGAGGCTCGTTGAATTCGAAAAGATACTGATGGCAAAGGCAAAACAGTACAAAGAGACCGTGATGGCAGGCAGGACACATGGACAGCATGCATTGCCAACAACGTTGGGCTTCAAGTTTGCAGTCTGGATGCGCGAGACCGCGAGACATGTTCAAAGAATTAGGGCGTGCAGGGAACGTGTTTTAGTTGGAAAGATGAGCGGAGCAGTGGGTACGCAGGCCGGACTGGGCGAACACGCAATGAAAATTCAAGACCTTGTAATGCGCAAACTGAAGATTGGCTCTGCTGACATCTCAACTCAAATCGTGCAGCGGGACAGGTACGCGGAACTCGTATGCCTGCTGGCTATGGCTACATCTTCGATGGAGAATTTCGCTACTGAAATCCGTGAACTGCAGAGGCCTGAGATCGGTGAGCTTTTTGAACATTTCGAGACCGCGAAACAGGTCGGTAGCTCTACGATGCCTCAGAAGAGAAATCCAGAACTCTGTGAAAGAGTCTGCGGCTTAGCAAGAATCGTGAGAAGCTTGGTTACGCCGGCTTTGGAAGACGTTACGACTTGGCATGAACGCGACCTAACGCAATCATCGGCAGAACGTTTCATCTTCCCGGAAGTGTGCATTCTGACTGATTACCTGTTATGGCTTATGTGTGGAATAGTGACTGACCTTCGAGTGGATGAACAGCGAATGCTTAAGAACGTGAACGTGACCCAGGGGCGCATGATGTCTGAAGCAGTGATGATCACGCTGACAAGAAAGGGCATGAACCGCCAGGAAGCTCACGAACATCTAAGAAGATTGGCGATAAAGAGCGAGACTGAGCACCGGCAATTCAAACAAATCCTCCTCGAAGACAAAGCCGTGACAAAAATCCTGAGTGAGGAAGAAATAGATGAAGCCTTGAACCCAGAGAACTACTTGGGAACGGCACTAAAACAAGTTGACCTGGCCATCAATAGAACTTCGGCTGAACTAAACCCCTAAAGTCGGCTAGTATTCTGTTAGTGCTTTTTGCTTCCACTCGTTCTGTTCAAGCTTGTCCAGATTCTCTTTCTTCATGAAGCCGCCGAGCTGCTCCTTCAGTTTCTTGGCCAGTCGAGGGCCGATTAACGGCAGATTTGCCAGGTCTTCGATCGAGACGCGTTTCAAATCGCCTGTTGTTTTGTATCCTGCGTTGAATATTGTCCGCCCCCTCGCTCTGCCGATGCCTTCCAGTTTCACCAGTGGCAGCAGCTCTTTTTTTACGCCCTTCTCTACCCGTTGTCTCACTTCGAGAGTCACAGGCAAGAGTTGTTTGTTTCCGAAGAGCAGTGCAAGCTCGTGTGTGGCGTGCAGTAGCCATTTTGCGTTCTCGATTGTTCTGTACAGGTCGCCTGGCTGAACCCTGTATCTTTCGATAAGCTGGTCCTCGCTTATCTCATCGATCCAAGCTTTCAAAGTCATGGCAGTCTTCACTTCTCCGAGAAACTCTTCATATGCTATGCTGTCTTCATACTGGTCAGGCGGGGCAACAATGAACTCGCACTTGTGCTCTTCCATGAACATCTCCACCTCATCCTGTTCTCTGGAGTACGGCCGCAACACCGGTCCCATGTCAGGTGTGTGAGCAATCATGTGCAGGAAACTGAACTCAGTGAGCTCTCCAGGGTTTCTCTTCAAAGCGTCTCTGATTATGACGGCTGAAGCTGGGTCGATGTACAGTTCGCTGACTCTTTTTCCAAATTTCGTTGCGTTGACGTCTTGGCCTAGGATTTCGATCATTTCCTCATCATACAGGTACTTGAGTATCTTGGAGATTATGCCCTTGATCGCTTCGATGTCATACTGAAACGCGTAGAACGTCTTTCCGAAAAACTCGTAGATACCCTGTTCCGTATGGGCATAATCAGCCGCAACGGTTGCCAGCACGTGAGTCCTCATTATTCTCTCAACTGCAAGCCGCGACCAGATGCGCTCAGGCTTTGCGAGAACGTAGCTGTGCAGCAGATAATCAGCTTCGTCATTGGTCCTAGCTATCAGCACAGCCTCTCCAGTCTTGTCGTATTTGGGTCTTCCAGCCCTGCCGGCCATCTGCTTGTACTCCAGCACACTTATCGGGTACCACCCGTAGCCCGGCTCGTACCGTCTGTAATCTTGGATTATGACCGTTCTAGCAGGAAGGTTGACTCCGAATGCCAAGGTGGGCGTCGCAGTCAGGACTTTGATTCTTCCCTCCCTGAACGCGTCTTCGATCAGCTTACGGTGACCACCACCTAGGCCAGCATGGTGAAAGGCTGTTCCGCACTTGACCAATTCAGCCAGGGACTCGCTGAGGCTTGTTCTTTCGCCCGCTGCCAAGACCCTGTTTGCTTCATGTTCAAGTGAACGTTTAGCAGGCTTAGAAAGCACACTTGCGATTTCTCCAGCGGCTCTCTTCGCTATAGTTGCCGCGGTCTTTCTCGTTGGCGCAAAGATCAGTGCCTGTCCACCGGTTTTGACCGTGTGCAAAGCCAGGTTTATGGCTGGGTCTTTGGCATCTTTTTCTATCTTGCGTGCGTCTCCGTCCTTGTACTGGATTTCGTCGTTTACGAGTACTCCTTCTTTAAGGTGAACTGGGCGCCACTCTGTTGTGACATGTTCGGCCTTCAACCATTGGGCAATTTCGTCAACGTTGTTTACCGTCGCACTCAAAGCTAGAATCTGCGTGTCAGGGTTGGTCTGCATCAGCCTTGCTAGAACAACTTCAAGGGTCGGCCCGCGTTCAGCCTCGTTCAGCAGGTGAATTTCATCAGCAACCACCAGGGAAAGCTCGTCCATCCATTTTGCTCTGTGTCTCAGAAGCGAATCTGCCTTTTCGTTCGTACTGATTATTATGTCGTATCTTTCTAGCCACGCGTCAGTACTGTCAAAATCTCCTGTGCTGATGCCGATTCTTATTTTTCTTCCGTCTCTCTTCGTTATCGTGGAGTATTTCTTGAACTCTTCATACTTCTCGCTCGCTAAAGCCCTCAGAGGCGTCAGGTATACCGTCTTACCGTTTTTTTCAAGTATGTGTTTAAGCGCGCAGAATTCGGCGAGCAGAGTCTTGCCTGAAGCGGTGGGGCTTGCAAGAACAAGATTCTTGCCGTCAAGGACGCCGGCCTTCACGGCCTCTTCCTGAGGCGGATACAACTCTGAAATCCCAGACCTGATCACCAGTTCCTTGACGGCTTCTGGCAAAGGCAAATCAGCAACTTTCACTCGAACGCGTCCATCTCTTCTGCTACAAAAGCATAAATACCATCACAATTTAAAGCGTTGCGCACAGAGGCTTTTTCTTGGGTTATGTTTTTCTACTAGAAAACTTTCAATAGTAAAAAGTAACGAGACGACCTGCAGGAGACCTAGAATGGTCGAAAACGTGAAAGAACTGCTTAAGGCACATGAAGGGCTTAGACGCGAAGTGTATCTAGACAACGAAAACGCCACTCCGGTTCCAGATGAAATCGTGGAAGCCATGCTCCCCTACTACAATAGACGTGCCTATGGAAACCCGACCCTTACACACAAACCGGGCTGGGAAGCCTTCGAAGTGCTAATGGAGTCGGCACAGAAGATAGCCAGCTCAATCGGGTGCAAAACGCTTGAGGAAATCAACTTCACACCGGGGGAGACAGAGGCCAACAATCTTGCGCTATTGGGCGCGGCTCTCGCGGCGAAGGACAAGGGCAGAAAAATCGTGATTTCAGACGTCGAACCCATAAACGTTCTGAACGTTGCAGAGATGCTTCAGAAAACCGGATTCACACTGACAAAGGTCCCGGTTGACCATGAAGGGTTCTTGAGCCTCGAGCAACTGAAAGAGGCAGTCGATAGAGAGACTACCCTCGTAAGCCTCTCAGCTGTGAATCATGAAATTGGCACGGTTCAGCCTATACGGGAAGCAGTCAAGATAGTAAAAGACAGAAACCCGGATACGGTTTTTCACTCTGATGCTTCAGACGCGTACGGAAGAATCCCCTTCGACGTGCAACAAACAGGCGTTGACCTCGCTACTTTGAGTAGCTACAAGATTCTGGGGCCGCGTGGAGCAGGAGCCTTGTATGTCAAAGAACGTGTTAATGTAGAAAAGATACTGGAAGGGCAGATGGGAACGCAGAGGCTCTGGCCTGGTGTTGAAAACACGCCCCTGATCGTAGGCTTTGTGAAAGCGTCGGAATTGATGTTCCGCAACTTCGAGGAGAATACGCGGCTTATGCGCAAGCTCAGAGACAAGTTGATGACGGGTATCATGAATGAAACTTCAGACGTTCTGCTCAACGGTCCGCGTGGTGAGGGGAGAGCTCCAGACAATGTTAACATCAGTTTCTTGAGGTGCGAAGGAGAAGCCCTGACCATCGAGTTAAGCTTGAACGGCGTCTACGTTTCAAGCGGCAGCGCCTGTTCAAGAAGGCTGTTGCAGCCAAGTCACGTTCTGGTTGCCACGGGAAGAAAGTTTGACCAAGCTCATGGCAGTATACTGATGAAGGTAACGCGGCTTCACACCGAGGAAGACATAAATTATGCTTTGGAAGTTATTCCGAAAGCGGTTCAGAGAATAAGAGGCATAACTGGTTCTACAGGAGTTGAATGAAACGTCACGAGCTCCATTGCCCTACAACCCGAAGATACTGGAATTGTTCAAGAACCCTAAAAACTTGGGAAAAATGGAGGATGCCAACGTGGTGGCCGTTGCGGGAAACCCCTTGTGCGGTGACATGATAACTTTCTACTTGAAAATCAACGACCAAAACGTGATAGAGAAAGCCTCCTTCGAAAGCTATGGCTGCGCAGCGAACATAGCCACCTCGAGCATAGTTACAGAAATGATTAGAGGGATGAAACTTGAGGAAGCTTGGAGGGTCTCTTACAAAAGTGTGGCAGAAGCGGTAGGTGGCTTGCCAAGCGTGAAATTTCACTGCGGAATCCTGGCTGTCGGGGCTTTGAAGAGGGCGATCAGAAAATTCTACGGAGAGAAAAAAGCGACTCCGGACTGGCTGGAGAAGGAACCCAGCTTCGAAGAGAAACAGGCTCTTGAAGAGGAAGAGTTGGCAAAGGTGCTTTCGAAGAAACTGAAGCCGGAAGAAGGAAAGTAATGTTAGACCCGTACAAGATTCGTGAAGATTTTCCCATACTGAAGCGCACAGTGAACGGATACCCCCTCATCTACTTCGACAACGCTTCAACCTCCCAGAAACCCAAAGAGGTAATCGGCGCCATTAAAGACTTCTACGAGAACCACAACGCCAACGTCCACCGAGCCGTTCACACTCTTTCGCAGGAAGCTTCAGAACTGTACGAGTGCGCGCATGAAGAAGTTGCCAAGTTCATAAACGCAAGAGGCATGGAAGAAACCGTCTTTGTCAGAGGAACAACTGAAGCCATAAACCTCGTCGCCTATGCTTGGGGTCTTCACAACCTAGGCAAGAACGATGAAGTTGTCGTTTCCTTGATGGAACACCACAGCAACATCGTTCCATGGGAACTAATTTCACGGATAAAAGGCTTCAAAATCAAATATGCCAACGTGAAGAATGATGGAACGCTTGACTATCAGTCTCTTGAAAGTCTGCTGTCCAAGAAGACAAAAATAGTTTGTTTGTCTCACGTTTCAAACGTAACGGGCATCGTGAATGACATAAAGAAGGTAGCGAAGTTGGCTCATGAAAACGGAGCGCTCCTGCTCGTTGATGGCGCACAATCAGTGCCCCATATGCCTGTGAACGTGAAAGAGCTGGACGCGGATTTTCTTGCCTTTTCAGGTCATAAAATGTTGGGACCCACTGGCATAGGCGTCTTGTACGGCGGGAAAGAGCTTCTTGAGAAGATGGAGCCGTTCCATGGTGGAGGCGAGATGATACGGGAGGTCTCTTTCGACAAGAAGAAAAGGCGCTGCGAAATTGCTTGGAATGTTCTTCCTTGGAAGTTTGAGGCTGGAACCCCGAACGTTGCTGGCGGAATAGGCTTGATGGCAGCCGTCAAGTATCTTAAGCGCCTGGGAATGGAAAACGTGAGAGCCCATGAGGAAAAGCTTACGAAATATGCTATCCTGCGCATGCAGGAATGCTGCAAGAAGGTCAGAATATACGGAACGGCCGACACTAAAGTCAAGTGTGGAATGATCCCGTTCGGCATCGAAGGTCTAAGCTCGCACGATGTTGCCCTATTTCTTGACAATTATGGAATCATGGTCAGAAGCGGTTATCACTGTGCCCAGCCACTGCATGAAATGCTTAATCTGGACTCTTCTGCCAGAGTAAGCTTCTACGTATACAACACACGAGAAGAAATTGACAGGTTCGGAGAAGTATTGAAGGAGATCGAGCAGTTCTAATGGTCCCAGTAGACGATTACGTATCTAGAATTGAAGGAACATGCGGCAAAGAAAAAGACATTATAGTCATTTTCAAGTATGACAAGAAAGACGATGTGACCAAAAGAATCCTCGCAAAAGCGAAACTGAAAAAGTCGATCGGAGGCATAATTTTCGAACTGACATTTCAAAACTGTTCTTTCAGACTCTACGGAAGCGGTAAAGCTATCTTTCGTGACCTGAAAGACAAAGAGGAACTGAATTCTCTCCTGGCTGAGTTGCTCTCAACATGATTGTCATAATTCTGAACTTGGCTGTGTTAAGGACTATTTGCTAGCGAGGGGCCAGTCGCTTTCTAGGCTTTGAGATGACTTGTGCCCTGAACTCGCAGCATTTTGCTGAGCCACTTCGTGTTTCAGCACCGATTGTCACGAACGCCATCAAACCAACGATTCTACAAGTTGCTGTTCTAAGCAGTGTCCGTGACGTTATGGTATATGCTAACATGGAAAGATGTAGATGTTTTAGAGGAGTCGGACGGATTTGAGAGACTGCACCGGCACTACGCCGCGTTGCTTGAACGACCTTGTCTCTACCTTAGGTTTTTCAGGATGGTGCCCGGTAGTTTTCTGGTTTCTTTGTCAATCGCCATCAATAATGCTATGTAGATTAGTCCTCCAATCGCCGTTTCGGCTAAGGTCGTAGTCAATCTTGTTGGGTGCGGGACTACGTACAGAACAGCTCCCATAATTGCCGCACTGAAAACATATTTTGCGATGTTCTTCCATGGGGGTTTGATTCTGACCATATTGCGCACAATGATGTATTGAATGAAGAACGTTGCAAGACTGGCTGACAGAGTGATTATGCTTACGCTGAGGGCAGCTTGGAAAGGCTGGTCGTGAGCAAAGTCAGTCAGAGCATAGAAGGTTGTTGGAAGGGTGATGGCCGCATAGACGTATGGCAGGGAGAAAGCCAGGAATATTCGGCTTCTCACCAATTGTCGCAATGACATTCTTGATTCTTCGTCGACGGTGTCAAATCCCAAGATCACGGTTCCAAGAAGACCGGAAATCACTGAGACCAAGGAATTGAGGGCGAGAAAAATCAGAATTGGACCCGCGTCAGCATGGTCTGGCTTAAGGATTGTCACGTATGAATCTGCTAAAGCTATTGCGCCTATAGTCAAAGGTATGGCGAACATCAAGACCATCTTCAAGGAAACTGTGATGTCTTCGCTTCTTTTTTCCGCTAGCAGTTTCGGGTAGAGTGCAATAGCTAAGAAAGAAGAATACGTAATCACGTTGACGATTATGGCCGCGGCTCCAAGTTTGCCTCGAGCTCCATCGCCCCCATAGGCGAGTAGCATTATGAACACAAATGTTGCCATCTGGCCGCCTGCAACGTTGTAAATGTTGATTATGGATCCTTTGAGCCATTGTCGCACATACTCTCGTCTGAATCTTTGCTTCAGTTCCTCCGCAAGTAGTCTAACATAATAGCTTATTTGTAGAGCGAACGCGATGATCGTTGTCACTGCGACGCCTATTAGCAGTTGACCAAGTAGGACTATGAGTACGTAGCCCATGATGACTTTGCAGAACTGCTGTATGACTAATCCATATCCTATTTTTCGTGGAATTCGGGTTTGAAGGCAAGCTTCGAGTCCGACGATGGAATACATCTCGACGATTTGGATGGCGACAATATAGTAGACTGGCAGATATGCCGCGCTGATCCCGAGGGCCGGGAGTATTAGGGGAATGAGAAGAACGTAGGTCAAGGTCGCTGCCGCTGAAATCCCGAGGTTGGCGACGATGCCCGTTTTGATCGCGCCTTCCTTGTCTCTTGCGGCAAATCTCATTGCCCAAAAGGGAAGCACACCTGCTAGAAGCGCAAAAATTCCTGCCACATCAGTAAGAGCGTTGAAGTACAGATCATATTCTGTTTTGTTCAACGCGCGAGCTACAATGAACTGAAAGACCAGGCCTGTCACCACGCTCACCATTTTCGCGGCAAATATCACGTAGCCTGAGTATTCCAGTCTGATGTCCTTCTTCGCCATGGCATCTCACGGTCGCGCGATTTCTGGTGTCTAGTGACGAGTTGTTCCTTATATAATTGCGTTTCATCACAAGGATCCAAGCACAGTCGAATTGCGTATCAGGAGAAATTCCAGACCATCTGGACGGCCGACTTCAACGCCCGTTGCTTGGACATTGTCAATTGCTGCAGTCTGCACACGTTCAGAGAAAACTCCGCCTAGCGCGCATGCCTGTTCCTAAATTCGTTTGAGATTATCTCGTACTGTTTTTCCTCACGATCCATTCCATTAGAGAGGTGCACAACTCAATCCTGCCATACACAAAAAAGGAATTTAGGAACACACTAGCGCGTAATCTTCACGATGTCAGTGACGAAGAGATTATGCTCTGAGCCTTTCAGTCCAGGTTTTCATAGTATGCTTGGGAGAAAGCAGAGTCTTACATTGTTGGAGTCTGATCCAATTCTTTGTTTGCTGATCAAGAGCCCAATTTGGGCTTGCTTTGCTAGGCCGTTTCAGGTAGGAAAGAGTCATCTGGATTCCTGGCTTTCTGCCGGCTAGAATGCTTGCGAAGCACTTGGTCAGAGCATAAGGCGGAAAATAGTCCAGAGTTCTCATTGCAACTCCATATTTGGATTTGAATAGCTTGGTTCTTCTCTGTCCTTTCATGATTACGTCAAAGTAGGTTGTGATGTGATAGCCAAGAGAAAGAGCCTTGAACAAGGGATAGGTCTCGTAGCCCTCGGCTTCGGGGTAATGTTTGATGTGTGTGTTCCAGAAGCTGGTCCGGTAGATCCTCCCTGAGCCTATTACACTCCACTCCACTTGTGGAAGATCCTGCAGGACTCCGCCTGCAATCACTGTTCTCCTGTCCTCTTCCATTCTGTCCACCACTATCTCAACATACTCTCTAGGCAGGACAGTGTCAGCTCCGAGCTCCATAAAAAAGTCACAGGGAGGAACAGGATGGGCATGGTTGAGAACTCTGGCCATCTTCCATCCAGAGGCAGGATCGGTCTGGTAGTTCTCCCTATGGTAGGGAAGACCGATTACAACGATACCATAATCCTTGCCTATCTTTCCTGTGTTGTCTGTGCTGCCATCATCAATCAAAAGGATTCTCTTGAAAGAGATGGTCTGTTGCAGCAGGGCGTCCAATGTTCTGGGCAGGTTCTCTGCTTCGTTTCTGGCAACGATATGCACGCAGATTTCGGTCATTCTCTCTCACCAAATACGGCAAAGTTAGTCGTGTTTTGCATTTTCTTTGACTCTGATATACCATCTTTCAAATATTAATATTCGCCAAAAGAGCTTGATATCTTCATCATATGTGTGTTCTGTAATGCGGTCCATGAGTTTCACAAAAACTTTGGCATCAATATACTCTTTGATGTTCTTCATCGCATCCTTCAGTTCTTGTTTGTTTCGAGATATCAGTTCGAGTGCCCAGCTTTTGTTGGGTGCTGGGAATCCAAGTTTCGACTTTCTCTTTCTGATTTTCTCAGGCAATATGCCCTTCATTGCCTCTCTCAGTATTAGTTTAGTCCATCCGTTGCCGATTTTGGCACTCATCGGCAAGGAAAAAACGTATTCGATCAGTGGGTGATACAGGAATGGCACTCTGCTTTCTATCGAGAAAGCCATGCTGTTTTGATCCTCATACTTCAGTAGTTCCAACAAGCTGCGTCCTACAACATCTTCTTTCAGCTGTTCAGCGAATGTCTTTGAGCCAGTGTCGAGGTACTTGTCTATTGAGGAAGAAATGGGTGACACTTTGACCAAGCCTCGCACTGTCTTCTCCCATAGTCCCAGTTTTTTTCTCAGCACTTTTCCGACAAACGGGGACAGTTGTCCTCTGAAGAGGAATGTTTCTTTCAGAAGTTTGAAGTACAATCTTTGTCTTGTCAAATCGCTGAAATAGTAGGCCAAGTAACTGTAGTATCCTCCCAAACTTTCGTCTGCACCCTGACCGTCCAGCAGCACTCTAACACCATTTTCCTTCGCCAACTTCATTACTCTGTACTGCATGTATACCGAGGGGCTCAAGAATGGCTCATCATGGATTTCAACTAGGCTGTCAAGGTCGGCCATGAACTCATTAAACGTTGGCGTGACGGCGTAGGCTTCAGTTTTGGCATGACTATTCACTTCCGCAATGTACTTTTCCTCTGACACTTCCTTCTCCTTAGGTATTGAGGAGAAAGTCTTGATTCTCAGGCTCAACCCTCTCTCCTTGACAGCATTTTCATCCAACAGCATTTGTGATGTGCAAGTGATGCTTGAAGAGTCTAACCCTCCACTGAGGCATGTGCCGATTGGAACGTCGGAACGTAAGTGCAGTTTTATGGAATCAACAAAGTGCTCTTTGAATTTCGAAGAAAGAACTTCAATGTTTACTTTGTCATAGCTGTTGCTGATGTCCGTTCCTATTTTCCAATATTCTACCTCTTCTGAAGTTTTCTTTTCTAGGTCTATTCTCATATAATGGGCTGGTTTCACTTGCTTTATGTCTTCGAAAAAAGTCTGCTCCGAATCGTAATAGGCTGAACTTAAGTAGTCTACAATCCTTCCTTGGTTGAGTTTGTCTGTCGGGCGAAGGATTCTTACCGCTTTGATCTCTGATGCGAAAACGAGCGCGTCATCATCTTTGTTGTAGTAGAGTGGTTTTATGCCGAACCTGTCTCTGGTAAGGTACGCTTTTTTCTTCTGAGTGTCGACGATTGCGAACGCCCACATGCCCACCATCCTTTTCAGGAGATTCTCCAAGCCCCACTCTTCGTAACCATGCAATAGGATTTCGGTGTCTGTGTCGCTCTTGAAAGTGTGATTGTTGAGGCTCATGCGCAATTCTCTGTAATTGTAAACCTCGCCGTTGAAAACTATCCAGATGCTTCTGTCTTCGTTGCACATGGGCTGGTGCCCGTTCGGAGAAACGTCTATTATTGACAGTCGTCTATGTCCCAGGCCTATTCTGGTGTCTTTCTCGGTTTTGATCGGTGGAAGTTTGACTTCCGAGTTCTTTCCGCCATATTCTGTTGCTGATTTTCCCAAGAGTACATATCCCTCGTCATCTGGTCCTCTGTGACGCATAATGTTTGTCGCTTTTTCCAGGTTCGCAGTTTTGATGCTTCTTTCGCTTAGACTTATTATACCAGTTATTCCGCACATGTCTTTGCACGTTAAATAATTCTATAATATGTTTCGGATATCTTAGGTTTTTGATTCTTTAATGTGGAGACTGTACAGACGCTATTGCCACTGTTTCTGAAAAGCATGCATGCCCAAAACCTTTTAGAACCAGTGAAAAGTCTATTCTAGGCAGACGCATTAACCATATGGGGCGATCTTGCACATTTAGGGCTAGTTGATCCGAAGAATCTACAGGGGCATCGAATTGAGAATATGTTATCTTGCAGATGGCCAGAGCATTCACACGAAGAAATGGGTGAGGTATTTTGCGCAGAACGGTTTCGAAGTTCATCTTGTGACTTTTGGCAGCGCGGACAGGGTTGAAGACGTTGAAGTTCACAATCTAACATATCGTTCAAAGCTTTCGTATCTGTCTCGAATACTAGATGTCAGAAAAGT
>Ga0315285_10006080_pt1 | contig 12422 bp, 18 predicted proteins | sample YL17G09_36_MG_FD_203698 | JGI IMG/M metagenome (GOLD analysis project Ga0315285, IMG submission 203698) | Sediment microbial communities from Yellowstone Lake, YNP, Wyoming, USA - YL17G09_36 | ecosystem: Environmental > Aquatic > Freshwater > Lake > Sediment | place: USA: Wyoming | collected... | reverse complement strand
CGAGCGTCACGTCCCTCACGTCGACGCCGTCTATGGTTAACTTCCCTTTCGTCACGTCGTAGAACCTCGGGATGAGGTCGATGAGGGTCGACTTCCCCGAGCCGGTAGCGCCTAGAACAGCCACGGTTTGACCCGGCTCGGCGACGAGGTTGATGTCCTGCAGCACGGGCTCGCCGCAGTCCTTGCCATAACTGAAACAGACGCCGTCGAAGACGACCCTGCCCCTCACTTCGGGCAGCTGTTTCGCGTCTGGCCTCTCCTTGACCTGGGGCTCCGAATCTAGGACCTCGTAGATGCGTTGGGCGGAGGCGTTAGCGGCTGAGAGCTGGCTTGCCATCATGGCGAGGAATAAGAGGGGCATGATGGACGTGAGGAGGTAGTTAGTGAAGGCCAGGATCTCGCCGACCGTGAAGCTCCCGGCCACGACCTGCATTCCGCCGTACCAGACGACGCCCAGTATGCTAATGTTGACGATGATCTGCATCGATGGGAAAAGGACGGCGAAGATGGTCAGCACCTTCATGGACTGGTTGGTCAGGTCCGTGTTCGCCTTGTCGAAGCGCTCCGCCTCGCGGTCCATTCTAACGAACGCCTTCACCACCCTGACGCCGGCGAGGTTCTCCTGGAGCACCATGTTCAGCTTGTCCAGCCTCCTCTGGACCTCCAGGAACAGTGGCTGTGCCTTGACGACGAAGATCCCCGCCAGGACCAGGGTGATGGGGAGGAGCATGAGGACGATCTTCGCGAGTTCTGCGTTTAGGACGAACATCAGGGTGATGCTGCCCACAACCATGATGGGCGCGCGTATGAACATCCTGAGGCCCATCATCACCATCATCTGGACCGCGTTGACGTCGCTCGTAAGGCGGACGATGAGCTGCCCCGTCTGGAACCTGTCCAAGTTCCCGAAGCTGAACTTCTGGATCTTGTGGAAGACGGCGGATCTGACATCCGCGGCGAAGCTCTGCGCGACCCTCACGGCGAGGAAGGTGTTCCCTATCGAGACGGCCGCCTCGAAGAAGGCGACGCCGATCATGAGCGCCGCTGTCGTAAGTATCATGTTCATGTCCCTGGGCATTATGCCTTGATCGATGATCCGCTGGATCAGCGTGGGTATGGTCAGGTCCGCCAGGACCGATGCTATGAGCATGAATACGGCGAAGACGCTTGTGCGCCAGTAGGGCCTAACGAATGAGAAAATTCGTAGTATATGGCTGCGGCCAGTTTTGGCGCCGTTATGATCGTCGACGAGCCCCATTGAGTTGACCTCTACCCGGTTGATTTCTACCTTGGAACAGTCGAACGGTTAAAATATTATGTCGACTCACTGCCGTATCTACTGAGCGCCTATTCATAAACATATAGCAGGCGATAAACTGTCCAGGTAAATGACCGATGTATATGTGGAGACTAACTTCAGCTTAGACAACCTTTATTGGCGATGCTGGCTCCAGTCTTGCTGGTGAATTCATGAAGGTTCTAGCGATCCAGTCCAGCCCTAACCTCGACGGACTCACCTCGAAGACCGCCCAGGCGGTCATTCGGGGAGCCAGGGTGGCTGGGGCCGAAACGGAGCTCGTCCATCTGAACCAGCTCAACCTCAAGCCATGCATCGCCTGTGAGAGCGGATGGGGGCAATGCCGGCGTCAGGGGACGTGCATCATAGAGGACGACTTCCAGGCCCTCAGGGACAAGATAAACGGCGCCGACGCCCTAGTCTTCGCGACGCCCGTCTACTGGCACGACCTGAGCGAGTCGGCGAAGATCTTCCTCGACAGGCTCAGGCGATGCGAGGTCTACGGTGACTTCAAGAACTTCAACGGGAAGAAGGCATTTGGCATAGCCTCGGCAGGTGGAAGCGGCAGCGGCGCCGTGAAGGCTCTCCTCAACCTCGAGGACTACCTGAGGAGGGTCGGCTTCGAGATCTTCGACCTCGTCACCGTGACCCAGAAGTCGAAGGCTCATAAGCTGGAGATGCTGGAGAAGGCCGGTGTACGCCTTCTGAATCCATAAATCTGGACGAATATCCTGTCTCTACGATCCATCATTTTTCAATCCAACATAACAGTAAATATAGGGGTCAATCGACCATCTCTTCGGGGTGCGAGCATCTTGGAACGGTCAAACGTGCTGAAGGCGCGGATGAGGGCCCTCACAAAGAAATATCCCTGGGAGATCATCGCAGACCTGAGGAGCGGGAAGAAGAACCTGACCCAGGTCTCGGAGGACAATAGGATCCCCTACGCCACGGTCCAGAAGAGGATAGCGGAGCTCGAGGCGGCGGGCCTGGTCTCGGTGAGGGATGAGTTGGATGAGAGGTCCGGGAGGCCCGTAAAGGTGGTAAGGGTCGAGGAGGTGAGGATAGAGATCGACGCAGACAAGATCCTCCGCATGGTAATGATGGAGAGGGGGCCCCTCATAGAGAAGGTCTAGTGGCTAGGTCGTGTACTTCTTCTCCGACAGGTACCTGTCACGGTGGTCTGGCAGCACCGTCGCCACGCGTTTACCCCTTCCAAGCTCCTCCGCCACCTTGATGGAGTAGAAGACGTTCGCCCCTGACGATATGCCGCAGAAAAGCCCCTCCTCCCGGACGAGCCTGTCAGAGGTGGCGACGGCGTCCTCGTTGCTCACCTTCACCACCTCGTCTATGAGGCCGCTGTCCATCATCTCGGCGATTATGCCTCCAGCCACCTCCGGACTCGCGCCTGGAATGGTCTTATAGCCCTCGCTTATCGGATACCTTGCCGAGGCTGGCTCAAGACCGATGATCCTGACCTCGGGAAGCCTCTTCTTCAGGGCCTTGGCGACGCCGTAGAGGGTGCCACCGACTCCTATTGAGGCGACGAAGGCGTCGACCCTGCCATCCATCTGCTCCAGGATCTCGTTCCCGGTCTTGACGTGGGCTCCGACGTTTGCGGGGTTGCTGAACTGGCGCGCCCACCAGACCTTCGGGTTGCCCCTCTCCACCTCCAAGCATTTGAGTCTGGTCCCTATCTCGACCTCGGCGCCGGCGACGCTGCCGTCCCCGGGCTTCGAGTCGAGCTTAAGCTCGTGGACCCTGGCGCCGTAGCTCTCCATGATCCTGATCCTCTCCCGCGTCATCCCCTCCGGCATGTATATCTCGACCCTGTAACCTAGGCGTGTGCCGACGAAGCTGAGGGCGGTGCCAGTGTTGCCTGTGCTCGCGTCGATGATCGTGTACCCCGGCCTGAGCTTCCCCTCCACCTCCGCGACCCTGATCATCTCGATGGCTATCCGGTCCTTGTAGCTCCCACTCGGGTTGAGGTACTCGAGCTTGACGAAGACTTCCGCGCCGCTCCTCGGGGCAACCCTCTGCAGCCTGACCATCGGCGTGTTACCGATGAGATCGAGGATGTTATCGACGATCCTCATGATTCGTTCCCACAGTATCGGTGGCTCATCAGGGAAGATAACTCTTAAGCCTCATTCGAGGTATTGAAGGTAAAATATGATGGGATTGGAAGATGACGCCTGAGGGTGACCCGAACACATTCACGAGGACAATATGCGGCTGCGAGGCAGACGAAATCAACGAGATCGTGTACTCACGCCGCTCGAAAATGATCAGCGCAGAGAGCCTGAAACTCGTCGCGAGGATATGAAAACACCGGAGACAAAGGGGGGTTATTTATGGAGCTTCATCGCCAGCTTCGCCACCCGCTCCCCCAGCTTCCTACAGGCCTCAAGGGCAGCCTCGTTCGGCGACCCGACCGAGGTTGCGCCGTAGTGGTTCCCCGCCGAGGAGCCCTGGATCACCATGCCGTGGACCAAGAGTGCCTCGTTGAGGGCCATGATCGTCGTCTCCGAACCAGTGTGGGTGCCACCGGCGCTGCAGAAGGCGCCCCCCGCAATCCCCTCCAGCTTACCGTGGTACTTGACGGATTCGTCGACGAAGGCCTTGATCTTGCCGGAGGGAAGACCATAGTAGACCGGTGAACCCAGTATCAGCCCCTGGACGCTCAGGAGCTCGTCGACGGAGGCCTCATCGACCTTCTTAAGAGCTGCCTCAGCTCCGGCCCTCTTCACCCCCTCCTCGACCGCGTGGGCCATCTTCTCGGTGTTGCCGGTCCTCGAGTCGTAGACTATCAGAACCTTCATCGTCGTCACCTCGGCAGCTTCCTCGCCGCGTCCTTCACGGCGTACGCTCCTATGACCTCGCCGTAGTATATCATGTGCATGTCCTTGGTCGAGTAGACGTCATCCTCGATCTGCTTCGCCAGCAGTCCTGGCTTGAGGTCGTTCTTGTACCTGACGACGCACTCGTAGTGGACCGGGCACTCCTCAATGTACGGGGCATCTACGTCGAGGCCCTTCCTAGCCGTGAGTTTTAGCTCCTTGAATTTGTCCACGTCCCTCCCCGATTTTGTCCCGCAGAAGTCGAGGACTTTCCTCATACCCTTCGAGGGGAGGCATACGGTGTACGCCCCGCTCTCCTCCATCAGCTTGAAGGTGTATCGTGAGTGGCGGACAGCCACGACGAAGAAAGGCCTCCTCCACATCGTGCCCAGTAGACCCCAGCCGATGGTCATAGCGTTGGGCTTCCTATCCCTCCCATGGGTCACGAGGAACAGACCATTCCCTCTCATCAGCCTATTTGTCGCCTTGACGAATTTGAACGGATCAACCTTCTCCATCGACACGTAGGACACCAGAACTACTAGGCTGATTAAGCTCTTTTAACGTTTTCACGTGTTTCCAGAAGCCGGGAGATGAGGTCACAGAAACATAATGCGGGTCACTTCTTTAGGGGAAAATGATAAAGTTGATCGTCAGCGGCCAGACGGAGGAGCCTCCGAAGATAGACGCTGGAGGCCAACGCCGCAGGAGGCTCAAGCCACGCGGCAGAGTGGACGAAGTAGAACTGTCATTGATCAAGAAGATCGTGTTGAAGCTCAACGGTGCGGTCTACGTGGGTCACCGTACGAGGCCAGGTTGGAGCGGGAGCATGCCATTCTACATTTTCCAGTGCCCAGTCCATGGATTGGTTGAGAACTATCCGCAGGGCTACCATGGCAGACTGGATTGCCCGTTATGCCTCCAAGAAAAGACAGTTTAAAAGTCTGGGCCTACGGCGGCTAAATTATGTAGCTGCCCTCGATGTGCTCGAAGTTCCTGACGAGTTCTAGATCTAGTTCGGGTTCGAGCTCATCGAAATCTTCCTCAGAGAGGTTTACCCATGGGCCCGTCAGCGTGGCCTCGACCACTGGGCTCTGGCGTCCGAAGTTGTCTAGGCACAGCTTGTATGTGAGCCTCCTGACCTGCCGCTCGTCTGTGAATCCTAGGCTGTGTAGGTACTCATGGAGGAGGATGGCGAAGACGTGGGACTTGTGCCCGAGGCCTGTCTTGGACTTGAGCAACCTCCTGTTGAGGACCAAGTCGTTTGTGCCCAGTGGGTGAAAGGCGCCCACACTGAGGGGAAGGTTCCCTAGGTAGAGCATGAGGCCAACCCTGTGTAGGCTCAGGTTCCTCTTCACCACCTTCTTGACTAAGGAGAAGATATCACCGTAGTCTCTGGCCTTCTCCAGCTCCGCCATGAGGGGCATGGGCTGGTGTCTCCTCAGACAGCTTCGACTGCCTTGACGCCGGGCACCTTCTTCTTGAGGTAGTTCTCAACGCCCCACTTGATCGTCATCTGGGACATGGGGCAGCCTGCGCAGTGGCCCATGAGCTTCACCTTCACGACGCCGTCCTTGACCTCGACGAGCTCCACGTCTCCGCCGTCCATCTGCAGGTGTGGTCTGACCTCGTCCAGTGCCTTCTGGACTTCCGCTGTGTTCAAAAGCATACCTCCCAAAACTGGTTGTAGGCACGGTATATAAACGTTGATAACAACGAGGAAAGGGTGTTAACCGGCTCAGACAGACGTGTATCAGCCTGAGGATGAAAACAGTTATAAACCCATTTGAGGGTAGGCACTCTGTCTAAGGTGCCAGAGATGATGGGTAAGCGTCAAACAGCTTAAGGTATTCGCTCCCGCCTCCATCGCCAACCTCGGACCCGGATTCGACGTTTTCGGCATAGCCCTCGACGGATTAGGGGACGTCATAGAAGCCGAACAGGTCGATGAGCCGGGAGTACTCATCGAGGTCAACGGTGTCGGGGCGGATTCTATACCGGTCAAGGCTTCGGAGAACAGCGCCGGGACGGTCTTCCTGCACGTTCTCAGGGAAAATGGCCTCGACGGGGGTTTTCGCGTCAGGATATCGAAGGGGGTACCTCCGGGGAAGGGACTCGGATCGTCCGGTGCCTCGGCTGCGGCCGCCGCCGTCGCCGCGGATCGGATTCTCGGCCTGGGCCTCCCCGCGAGGGGGCTGGTCGAGCTGGCGGCTATGGGGGAGGCAGCTGTCGCCGGGAGCGCCCACGCCGACAACGTGTCGGCGTCGATCTTCGGCGGCTTCACCATGGTGGACGAGGGGTACAACGTGATCAGGATGGACCCGCCTCGAATCGGGGTTGCGGTGGCGTCACCGGATATTCAGATCGAGAACAAGACAAAGGTGGCGCGGAGCCTCCTGCCAGAGATGATCAGCATGAAGGACGCGGTGCGTAGCATCGGATACGCCTCGAGGATGTCCGCGGCAGTAGCTTTGGGCGACACCGCCCTCTTCGGCAAGAGCATCGGCGACGCCTTCGTGGAGCCTTACAGGGCCAGGATCATCCCCCGCTTCTGGGAGGTGAAGAAGGCCGCCCTAGACGCCGGCGCCTACGGCTGCTCCATAGCAGGTGGGGGTCCCTCGGTCTTTGCAGTCGGGGAAGACGTACTGAGCATCGGTAAAGCCATGGCCGAGACCTTCGGCGATATCAGGGCGGACGTGCTCATAACGAAGCCGAGCATCAGAGGCGCCACGGTGATCTAGATGGGCTCAACTTTCAGGTGTATCCGCTGTAACAAGATCATCGAACCAGGGACGAATTTCAGATGCGGATGCGGGGGTCTCTACGAGGTAGGACACGACTTTGATGACGTAACGCGGGAGCTCTTCGATGAGCGGCTCGGGACAACTAAAAAACCCTATGACAGCGGCGTCTGGCGTTTCAAGGAGCTAGTCTATCCCGAAATCGACGCTGAGACCATCGTCTCCCGACCTGAAGGCAACACGAACCTCTACAAGCGCGGGCGAATTCAATAATTCGGTGTTGTTAGCTTATGCTGTGCCTTTAGACGAGTAAACGATCCACCACACAGCCAGAACCAACCAGATAACACCCCAGAAAACACCCAACAACGAAACACAGACACCGCGAAAACCTTCTCCAACTCCACCGGAAACACAGCACCCTCTAACCAACCCCTCCACCCCAACTCCACCCTTCACGCGAAGAAGGCCACACTCTGCCGGAGTTCAGGCCTCCCGATGCCATAGGCGGCTATGCAGACGGCGTAAGCCACCATCAGCACCAGACTGACGTGAATGGAAACGTTCTCCAAACCCTGCCACGTCAGCCGCTGGTACCCGAGCCTGCTCTTCGCCCGGCCGTTGAAGCTCTCAGCCGCCGCCCTCAGCCGCTTATAGATGCCCCTCAGCCACTCGGGGCCCTCCACGTCGATACGGTCCTTCACCGACAGCACCTCCGGCGGATTAACCCTGCCCTTCAGCTTTCTCCACGCGATTACATGGCCTACTTTTAGAGACTCGAGAAGCATGAATATGGTCTCTGACTCCAGCTGGCTGTCCCCAGCCACCAACTCCACCTCCAGGCTCTCTCCCAGCACCCGGGTCAGCAGCTCCTCAACCAGTTGCTTCTCGTTCACGTTCAGCGGAGCCTCCACGTGGCCTAGGGGGAAGCCTTCGATGTCGACGAGGAAAAGGCTCTGGTAGCCGAGGCTGAAGCCCTTCTTGCCACGGCCGACACGGGCATCGGGGTCTCCGAGGCCTCGGCCTGTGTCGTGGGGGTCGCGGCTGCTCCAGGCGGGTAGGTCTGTTCCGTCGATGCAGGCGGCCTGTACTAGGCCTGCTGCGCTCAGGGGCTGAGATCTGCGTAGCTTGAGGGCTTTGTGTCTTAGCCATGCCTCGATGATGCGGAAGCCTTCGGCTCCTACTCGTTTCTTCATCTGGGTGAAGTGAGCCTCGGTGGGTGTCTTGTCGCGGTAGCCGCAGGCTTCTCGTAGGCTTTTCTCTCTTCTGAGCCGTTTCGTCAGGTCCTTGATGTAGGGTATCTGGAGTAGCTGTCTGAGTATGAGGGCTCGTAGGTCCCATTCTGGGTTGTACTCTACTGGCCTCCCTGGCCCTGTCTTGTGGAGGTCTTTCCAGAGGGTGGGGTGGATAGGGGTTAAATCCAGGTTCTCGAATAAGAGTTTGGGAGAACCGGTCTCCTTCATCTTGTTACCATGATGTCGAGGAGCGGTCTCCCAATTAACCTGAATTATTTAATCAGCCTGCGCGCAGACGGGGTTGTCCTTCTCCTCTGTGGGGTACCAGAGGTAGTTGTTTCTCCCAGCGATCAGCCCGTAGGGGTACTCTATTCTGCTTGTCCAGTCCCGCTAATTCAAAACAAGTAGCCTGTTCTGTACGTTGGACTCAAAGAATTCCCTGATAAAGCTGATGCTGTTCTCGGCTATCCCTGACAGCTTCTCCGCCCTCACTCTGGCTCCAGGGGAGTAGTAGGTTGGTATCTTGGAGCCCTCCAAGTGCTCTAACCTGGATAACAAAGCGTCTTCACTACCCATTTCTCGTCTTCTTCCCATGTCCAGCAGAACTCGCAGCAGTCGTCTCCCTGCATGAGGGTCTTAGTTCTCACTAGTCTAGCTCTAGGGTCTCAGGTGTTAACTATCAACGGAGCCAACCCAAGTACATTCATGATTCTGTAAAACAGCCACCGCAATGACACCCTGTAGTCAACGCTATGAATGAACGCGTAGGCGGCGTCAAGCATAGCCAGAGTTTTAGGTGATAGCCCTCTAGGCACTGGAACCCTCCTCCCTATCATAATCCTTATCAATGGGAAGGCTCCTGAACGCCTCATCGAAGGCGTCAACTATCTCCACCAACTCCCTCTCAAGCGTTTCTAAGTACGAGATCACGTGAGGAGGAAACTGAGCAGACTTGAGCTCAACCTCTAGCCTGGTGGCGGTTCTTTTAGCCTTCTTACGGGCATGGTGGGGCGGCATGCTCTTCTACGACCTAACATCGATACTCTCCTACTCCAGGAAGCTGAAGCTGGCCGAGAGAGGCTACAACCCCGAATGGGAGCCGGAGAACCAGGTCAAGGTGGCTCTGGCCTTCTCGACGAGCACGTGGCTGCCCGTAGCCGTCGATGTCTTCCATGGGTCCATCAAGGAAGTCAAGGTTCTCAGGTACTTCGTTGAGAGGTTCCCTGGGAGGGACATCGGCTTCGTATTGGACAGGGGCTTCAACTCGTACAAGCTCCTCCTGGACCTGAAGAGGGAGAAGATACACTACATCGCCGCGCTGAGGAGGGACTCGAAGCTACTCCCGGCCTCCGCAAAGATGGCTGGGGCGTTTCCCTACCGGAAGAGGAACATCGCCTTCTGCAGGAGGGTGAAGCGGCCTTATGGTTTCCTGTATCTCTATGAGGATCCGGAGCTCAGGGGAGACGAGGAGAACCTTCTTCTAGGCAAGGTGAGTGAGGGCCTGATCACCATGGATGAGTTCCGTGGGGAGCGGCGTATGGCCGGGGTCATCGGCATCCTATCCGACCTAGATGTCTCGGCGCGGGAGGTGTATGAGCAGTATAAGGGTAGGGAGGAGGTTGAGCAGGCCTTCGACGCGATGAAGAATGATCTGGAGGCTGGCAGGACGTTTCTCGGCAGGGATGATGCGGTGAGGGGCTACTTCGTCGTGGTTCTTCTGGCGATGCGGATTCACTTCAAGATATTGAGGAGGCTGCGTGAGAGGGGTCTCGTCGGGAAGGTGTCGGTTAGGGAGGCTCTCTTCGAGCTTTCGAAGATGGAGATGGTTGTTGAGAGGACGGGTCGGGAGTATCTCTGTGCGATTCCGAGGAGGACTGAGCGGATTCTATCAGCTTTCTCGGACCTGATACCTATGGCACAACACTGAAAAGTTCCGGTTTTTAATTTGATGTCTTCGTCCAAAAAAAGGGGGAGATTATTACTCAGCGTAATAGTAGTAGTACCCGCTATAAGACACCGTTGTGCTGGAAAGATTTACGATAAAGAGACCATAATAATATGGATAGTCCCAGTTATAACTGATGTCATCAGCTGGACTATTTGTGTATGTTTGGGTCACACCTATCGTTGTATCACGATTCATTAATCCTATACCCATATCAGCATAGGTTGGAGTCCAACTTGTATGGCTCTCGAATACGTATGTACCCGTTAAATAATGTCTACCATGTACTCTTCCGTAGCCCTGATTTAAGCTTCCACTATAGGGGTATGGTCCAGCCAGTGGTTTGACCTTTTCAGCTACAGGTGACTCAAGTACTTCCCCTTCAGGGCTGATAACTCCGTGGTCCAGATACGAGACGAGGAGTATTTTGTGGAACTGCCACATAACTGCGTCTTGCCCGCCTCTATCTTTCACGTTATATTTCTCATACTCTATTGGCTTGAACGTAAACGAAGTGTAGTGACCCGGATACCTCTCCTCCACGAGGCGATGGATCTCCGAGATCACGCTCGCATCGATGACTTGTCTCACGTGGCGGTTGATCTCCTCATCCGGAAACGGGACTCCTTTGACCCCGCATATCCAGCACTCGTCCTGGGGCTGTGTTGTGTCCGATGCGAGGCAGGGAATGGCCAGCAGAGCCATTATAAGGGGTACAGTCAGTAGCGTTAGGTATTTTTTCCTTTCGGCAAGGATTATTTCCAAGTTTTTTCCTCCCAGATAGGAAGGTATATAGATGTTTATTTTATTCTAATTGTTGAACATTCTGTTCAGAAAGTTGAACGATTTGTTCAGAACTTGGATTAAAAATTCACATAGATATAAAGGCGAAATGGTAGCACAACTTGTTCAAAAATTAGTATAATATAAGGAGGCGAGTAATTAATCCACGTTAAGGCGTCCGGGATGAATGAGGAAGACACCCTTGAGAGGGACGTGGCGGGCCAGTACAACACCTTCAGGGTATACGTCTACATGATGAGAGCCAAGGAAGCCACAGCCAGGGACGTATACAGGGCCCTGGGGATGTCCAGCCCATCCCTAGCCCTCCTGCACCTGGACAAGCTGGTGGGCCTGGGCCTGTTGGAGAAGAAGTACGGAGACTACCACATAGCGTCGAAAAGGAGGGTCGGGGCGCTGAGGTTCTTCTACCTGGTGGGGAGGTGGTTCGTCCCCAGGCCCCTCTTCTACTCCCTCTTCTTCGCATCCATGACGGTCGTCTTCCTGGCCCTCACGCCAAGGAGCGAGAGCTACCTCATCCCAGCCGTCGTCTCCCTCCTCAGCGCCCTCGTGAACATCTACGAGGCCCTCTGTTTCTACAGGCTCCTCCCCGGCTGAGGTGTTCAACAATTTGATTTATATAAAAAGTTCAGACAGGTGAGGATGGTGGAACAATTGGCCGAGGGCCTATCGACAACCAAGACCATCATCCTCCTAGTCTTGGTCACCGTGCTCGGTACTGGCTCAGCTCTCATCCTCCACTGGAAGTTCGGAGGTGAAGGAATCGGACGCGAGCCACAGGACGTTGAGTTGCTAAAGATATCCCCGATCCTGTACACGGACAAGGACACGTACTACATCGGAGACTCCGTCCAGGTCGAGGTTGCGCTGAGTAACGGCGAGGACATGATGGTGGAACTCAGGTGGATCGAGTACGATCTAACCATCTATGGGACAGGTCAAAAGATATACTGGGTCAGGGTCGATCACGACTTCGACAAACTCGTTCTGGTCGAGCCTGGCTCAACTTATAGGGTGCCTGTTGGGCAGACCTGGAGGCAGATGGACTCGATGAACAAACAGGTTCCCACGGGGACATACATCCTCGAATTAAAGCTATTGCCCTACAATTATACTGTGTCAAAAATCATAGTAATAGACGAAACTAGATGAAATTCGACACACGAACATACGAGACCAGAATATTTGAATAAAGAACTCGTTTTTTCTACTATTTCATTTGGATAATCGTTTCTAATCATCATTAGTAATATGCCTAAGTCCCAACAAGCTGCGATTAATAGTAGCAGTGAGAAGAGAAGATGATATTCTCTCCTTCCCTTCAATAGAATATTCGACATCACCAACACGTTAATAGCGAAGCCTAGGAGCGACGCGATGGCTGTTACAATTACGACGCTAGAGGGCACAGTTATGATTACATGCCTACATTTTGCGCGCGCTGGTCTGTCCCTAAATAGCTACCAACACCTCTAAGGCGCTCAACGAACGATACAAAACCCCCCAAGGCGAAAAAAGGCGCATCAGCAAACCGAGCCAAATCCACCAGCCGGGCCGGCAATT
>Ga0315285_10006078_pt1 | contig 12424 bp, 7 predicted proteins | sample YL17G09_36_MG_FD_203698 | JGI IMG/M metagenome (GOLD analysis project Ga0315285, IMG submission 203698) | Sediment microbial communities from Yellowstone Lake, YNP, Wyoming, USA - YL17G09_36 | ecosystem: Environmental > Aquatic > Freshwater > Lake > Sediment | place: USA: Wyoming | collected... | reverse complement strand
TCAGTTCAGCGTGACGCCCAAAGGCGGGGTGCTTGTGGTCGAGAACACGGGCGTCGCACACGTGCGCTTCACCGGACGACTTGAGATCCGCCGATCCGGAGAGCTGGTGCAGACCAGCGACCTGAAGGGGTTCGTGATCCTGCCCGCTCCCTTCAACCAGCACCGGCTGGAGTGGCCGCAGGACACCTTCGCGGATCTCTCGGCGGGGGAGTACGAAGTGACGGCCATCCTCGACTGCGGAGGCCCGTCGCTGCTGGGCGCACGCACGAACCTGGTCATCGAGCAGAAGAGCGCGAAATGAGGCTTCGAGGCGCGAGCGGGATCGCCGGCCTTTGCTGCGCATGCGCGGCGCTGCTGCTGGCGGCTGGCGGACGACTGTCGGCCGACCAACAAGGCCCGGACGCGCAGGCCCGCGCCTCCGATCCACAGGACCGCGGCGGCTATGAAGCCCGCCACGGCGGGCCGCAGTCGTTCGCTGTCCTGCCCACCGCGGCGGCTCCCTCTGCCGCAGGAGATGCACCGCGCATCCCACTCTCGGCGGCCGCCTCGCAGTTCGGTGCGATAGTTGAGGTGAACGGGAATGATGTCCGCGTTACCAGGCGCGACGGCAGCGAGCTGCACCTGAAAGGGGTCTCCGGCAGCGGCACGCAGGGGCAGATGAAGATGGCGGGCGCACCTGGGACCGGGCCAGTTGACGACGCGAGCTACCAGCCCCCAATCATCCGAGACGGCGAGGCCTGGGTGACGCCCAGAGACTTTGCAGTGCTTCTGGCAATGCCGCCCCTGGGCTCCGCTCGGGGTGTCCCTCGCGATGGCGCTGGGGGCGACCCTGAGCCCGCCGAAGGGCCGCCGGCCTCGCCCTCCACCCAGGTCTCCCCGGCCACACCGGCTGCGGGGTTGCTCCGCAGCCCCCGCGGTGGTGGGGCCGGGACTGGGGCTGGGCATTTCGAGAGCTTCGAGGTGCAGAAGCCAACTGTCTCGAGCCCTGCACCCGCGCCCCAGCCCGCCGCTGGCAGGCCGCGGCGCGCCGGGCTGTCGCTCTCGACCACCGGAGATCGCGGCTGGGTGATGACCTCCACCGAGGGCGTCGCCTTGGCGATCTCCCAGACCGCGGGCCTGAGTGGACCGCAGTCCCGCGGCATTCTCCAGGAGAGGTTCACGCCGTTCGCCAGTTTCTCCGAGAGGAGGGCGCGTGGCCTGGACCCCGACTCACCTTTCAGCCCGATGCTGTCGTACCTGTCCTTGGAGATAGACGAGGGAAACAGGCGCTACGAGGTAGGCGATCTATACGACCCGCTCTCCGGCAGTGCCACGGGCGTCGCCTTCTCCTCACCGCTCTCGGCCAGGACCCGAATCGGTGGGTCGGTGATGCGGCCGGTTGTGGCCCCTGGACAGCAGAGCGATGGCCTCGCTGCCGTGCAGCTGGAGACGGAGCTGAGGAAGGAGCTTACGGCACGGGCGGCGCTCGGGGCCGATGGTTCGTACTACGCTTCGGAGGACTGGCAGAGCCCGGCTCTGACCCTGCGGTCCTCAGTGCTGGCCGGCGAAGACGATCAGCAGCGCAACCTGTGGGGTCAGGTGCGGCTGGCGCCGGCCCTCACCGGATCGGCCCGGGCACTCTCGACCGCACCGCGGGGGCTGCGGAGCAACCCCGCAGCCGGTGGAGTGTACTCGGCACGCAGCACCCGCGCATTCCCCGCGGGGAATGCGCGCCTCAATGCCCTCGGGCTGGAGTGGGCCCTGGGACACGCTCGCGCTGGCGTCGAGAGGGCCTGGGGCGCCTCCTCAGGGGAGCCCTGGGGGTGGGACTCGGTCTCGCTCTCGTTGTTCCGCCACGGCGCTACGGGCCTACTCCGCTACGTCGGAGCGAGCGAAGGCGCCGGCCGGTCAGGCCTGGAGTGGGCCGTAACCCGGGCCTTCCCGGGCGGTCGGGAATGGTCGCTGAGTGCGTTCAGCTCACGCTATGGCGATGGGCCCACGGGACAGAGCTACCGGCTGGCAACCTACTATCCAGTGGGCGACCACCTGCGGGCGCGCGCCGGGCTGGGGTGGGATGGTTCCCGGCTCTCCCCCGAGTGTAGGCTGGAATGGCGGCCGGCGCGTGACCAGATCGTCTCGGTAAGCTACACCCGCGCATTCCCGCTGGAGAACGCGCCCGTCGGATACCTGGACTCCGGACTACCCGGATCCGTGCCGGGGAATGCGCTCACCGTCCAGGGTTCGCTGGCCTTCGGCGGCCCCGGGCGCGGGGCGCCTGCCAGCGGCCGCGTTACAGGCTGCGTTAGGGATGACGCGGGCCAAGGGGTCGCTGATGTTGCGGTCCTGCTTGACGACTCGGAGACTAGGGTCACCGGGAGTGACGGGAGTTACGAGTTCGGAGGTGTACCCGAGGGCCAGCACGCCGTCAGGCTTGACCCGGCCAGGCTCCCGGCCGACCTCGCCACCCAGTCAGTACCCCGCACGGTCTTCGTGAGCGCGCAGGAAGCGGGCGTAGCCGAGTTCAGGGTGACCCGGCTCTGCCAGATATCGGGAACGATCTACGCGCAGTCCGGACCAGGAGTTGAGCGGGAGCCTCTGGCAGACGTCGCCGTCCAACTGCTGCGGCGTTGCTCTGCAGCCGTCGCGGGGCTGACGATGAGCGGGGTCCAGCCCACGAGCAACCTCCCCCAGCCTCTCGGGACGACGACCGACGAGCAGGGACACTACTGCTTCAGCGGCCTCAGCCCTGGAGACTACACGGTCTCGCTCTCGCAGGGCCCATCTCCCCAGGGCCTGCGCCTCATCCCACCGGCCGCGTGGTCGTTCCGCCTCAAGGCCGGAGAGCGCGCCGGGGGTGCCGACTTCGGCTTTCAGCGCGAGCTGAGGCCAGTCGTATTCGGCAGCCTGCCGGACCCCGGCCAGTCGCCCGACGCCTCCTCCCGCTGACTCGGGAAGCCCGCCCTAGGTCTGGCGGGCAGGAGCGGGCCGCCGGCCGACGAACGAGAGCTTTCCCCCACCGAAGCGTGCGAACAGGTCCGGCGCATCCCCCGGCACGGCGCTCGGCTCGTGCGGCGGCGGCGCTGAGGTGAAGCATGGAAGGATCTCGGGAACGCGTGCAGCGAGTGATGGCGCTCCGGAAGCCGGATCGCGCGCCCCTCTTCGACTTGCTCCCCAATGACGCCGTGCTGCGGCACTTCAACGGAGGCAAGGCCGTCGAGATCGGGAATGACCGGAGCGGCGCGCGGGCGATCACCGCGGCGCTGGACGGCTCGCGGCATTCGCGTCTGTCACCCTCCGAAGAGCGGATCGAGCGCCTGCGCGATGGGCGGCAAGACCGCATCGAGCGCTGGACCTCCTGGCGCGAGCGCGTGAGATACGCCTCCAGCCAGGAGTACCAGGAAGTGAAGGAGCGGCTGCTGCCCGAGCGAGAGGCGCGGGCGGCCAGCCCGGTGGATACGGCGAGCGATGAGTGGTACGTGCAGGAGCGCGAGACGCGGTCGTGGTTCGGAGAGGATTTCTACTACCTGATGTGCCCTCCTCACACGCAGCTTATGGGAATCTGGGAGGAAGTGGGGCTGGAGCCGTTCAGCTACTACCTCTACGACTGCGAGGATGTGATCCTCAGGCAGCTCGAATGCAACACCGAATACGCCTGCCGCTGGATCGAGGGTCTCCCAGAGGACGATCCATTCGAAGCCGCCTTCATCGGCGAGGACATCGCCTTCAAGAACGGGCCCATGATCAGGGTGAAGTGGCTGGAGAAGCACTACTTCCCGCGCCTGGCGCGGGTGATCGGGGCGCTGCAAGCCAAGGGGAAGAAGGCGGTCTTCCATTCCGATGGCAATCTCGATGCCATCATGGATGGCCTCGTCGCGGCCGGGATAGACGCGCTCAACCCCATCGAGGTCACGGCCGGCATGGATCTCGCCGACCTGCACCGCCGGTATCCGAAGCTCGCGTTCGCCGGCGGCATTGATGTGACCCATCTTCTCCCCTTCGGCAGCCCCGACCAGGTCAAGGACGCGGTCGTGAGAGCCATCGAGGACACCGAAGGCCAGATTCTCGTTGGCAGCAGCACCGAGGTCTTCAATATCGTGCCTCTGGAGAACTTCCTGGCCATGAGAGACGCAGCGATGGCCTACTGCTTCTGACACCCCGGTGTAGGGCGGGTCTGCCTATGCCCGCCACGGGCAGCCCCGCTGGAGTAACGGCGGCCAAGCCCCGTACCCGCCTGCGGGGTGGTCTGTGCGCATTTCGAGGCGCGCATTCCCCGGGCGGGGAATGCGCGGGTACCATGACTTCTTTCGGCGAAATGCGGTAGAATGGACCGACATGACTAGAGGCTGTTCCATGGCCCGCCATGGGCGGGCCATGAAACAGCCCGGCAACGACGTTTCGCGTTCGCGGGCGCATTTCATGCCCACGCAGGAACGGCGCCGCGGCGGGAGGCTATGAAATGTGCTGTACACACACCGAGACAGGAACTAGCAAGCTTCACGACCTCACTCCGCGCCGCATCGTCGAGGAGTTGGACCGCTATATCGTTGGCCAGGCGGCGGCCAAGCGGTCGGTCTCTATCGCGCTGCGCAACCGCATGCGCAGGAGGCAGTTGGGGGACGACATCCGGGACGAGGTCATCCCGAAGAACATCCTGCTGATCGGCCCTACGGGAGTGGGCAAGACCGAGATCGCGCGCCGGCTGGCCCGGCTGGTGCGCGCGCCCTTCGTCAAGGTGGAGGCGACCAAGTTCACCGAAGTCGGCTATGTGGGCCGCGATGTAGACGCGATGGTGCGTGACCTGGTGGAAGCGGCAGTGCGCATGGTGCGCGCGGAGAAGGTGCAGGGCGTGCGCGAGCAGGCCGAGCGGCGAGCGGTCGAGCGCATTCTGGATGGCCTCCAGCGCCGGGGCGGGGGCCGGGGGCGGCGGCTGCACTCGGTCGGCGAGGCGATGGCCGCCATCCTCCAGCAGCGCGCGCCGGAGCAGGAAGAGGAGGAGCCGGAGCCAGATGACGAGAGCCGGGCGGAGTTGAAGCGGCGCCTGCTTGCCGGTGAGCTGGATCGGCAGACGGTCGAGATCGAGGTGGAGGAGAGCCGGTTCCTCAGCTTCCCGATCTGGGGCGCGGGCGGGATGGAAGAGCTCGGGATGAACCTCCAGGACATGCTCGGCGGCATGTTCCCCAAGCAGCGCCGGCGCAGGACCGTGACGGTGGGAGATGCGCGTCGCATCCTGGTGGACCAGGAAGCGGAGAGGATGATTGACGCAGAACAGGTGACCGGGGAAGCGATTGACCGGGCCGAGCAGTCTGGCATCATCTTCATTGACGAGATGGACAAGATCGCAGGGCGTGAACGCGGGATCGGCCCGGACGTAAGCAGAGAAGGCGTTCAGCGCGGTCTGCTTCCGATCGTCGAGGGCTCGACCGTGATGACCAAGTACGGGCCGGTCCAGACTGACCACATCCTCTTCATCGCCGCCGGGGCCTTCCACGCCACGAAGCCCTCAGACCTGATCCCGGAGCTTCAGGGCCGCTTCCCCCTCCGGGTGGAGCTGGAGCCCCTGGGGGAGGCCGAGTTCGTGCGCATCCTGACTGAGCCGAAGAACTCGCTGATCCGACAGTACACCGCTCTGCTCGAGACGGAGGGGGTGAAGCTAGAGTTCGCCGAGGACGGCATCGCTGAGATCGCGAAGATCGCCGCCCAGGTGAACGAGCAGACCGAGAACATCGGCGCTCGGCGGCTTCATACCGTCATGGAACGACTGCTGGAAGAGGTCTCCTTCCAGGCCTCCGAGATCGCGCCCGTGACGGTGACGATCACGGCGCAGTATGTCCGCGACCAGCTCGCCGACGTGGTGAAGAACCTCGACCTCGCGCGCTACATCCTTTGAGATGCCGCTCTGCCGGACGGGCAGCCGCTGCTACCTACGGTCGCAGTCCTACGGCTGCGGATGAGGCACGCATCGCCTAGAGGGCGATGCGCGGGTGTGGTATAGGCCCCCTGGATCAGCTGGCCGCTAACCTCGGGGAGATGATCGTGACACCAGACCGGCGCGAGACCAAGATAGAGCGACGCGATCTCATGCTCGTGCTTGTGCTGTTCGCCCTGTCGCTGGTGGCCTATCTCCGCACGATGCAACGGACCTTCGGCTGGAGCGACTCCAGCGAGCTGACCACCGCCGCCTACTACCTGGGCATCGGGCACTCCCCCGGCTATCCCACGTGGATGTTGATCGCCTATCCTTTTGCTCACTTGCCCATCGGGGAGGTCGCCTTCCGGCTGAATCTGATGAACGCTCTGCTCGGCGCGCTGGCGGTGGCCCTGGTGTACCTGACCTACTACCTCATCGCAACCCATCGTGCGGCCGCCTTCGTGGGCGCGCTCGCCTTCGCGTTCAGCGCCACCTTCTGGGATGTCACCACCGAGGCTGACGTCTTCACGCTCCATGTCGTGCTCGCCGCGGCGATCCTGGTCGTGGCGCTGTGGTGGCGCCGCGCCGGCGCCCGACGCGACGGCCGAGCTGATCGCAGGCTCTACCTCCTCTCGTGGCTGGTCGGGGTGAGTCTGGGCAATCACGCGCTCATCGCGCTGATGATCCCTGCGCTGGTCTACCTGATCTGGGCGGAGCAAGGGCTAGGCTTCTTCCTCCACCGCCGTACGGTCGCTTGCCTTGGCTTATTCCTGCTTGGGCTCTCGGTGTACGCCCTTCTCCCGATCCGCGGGATGAGCAACCCACCGCCACACCTCAGCAACCCTCACAGCCTCGCAGACCTATGGGCTCAGCTCACCGCGCCCGGCGCCCGCCAGTCCATGTTCGAGGCCAGTCCGCTGATCGCGCTTCACCGCGCCGGGACCAACCTCTGGCGGCTGACCTCTGAGTTCGGCTATGCGGGGTGCGCGCTCGCCCTGGTCGGTCTGGGAGTGCTCTGGCGCCGAGACCGACGGCTCGCCGTCTTCCTGCTGCTGATCGGCGCGGTGGACGTGGCCTATGCATGCAACTTCAGCATCTTCGATATCTACAGCTACTACTTGCCTCTGCACCTGGTCTGGGCGGCCCTCATCGCCGTGGGCGCGGCCGTTGCTCTGGAGCTGGCGGCGAAGGCGACCGCGCGAATCCCCGGGACGAACGCCGCGCTGACTCCGGCCCGGGGGCGCGGCCTCGCGGCCGCGCTGCTGCTTGCGCTGCCCTTCACGCTCTTCACGGGACATCTCGCGATCGTGGATGGCAGTGACCGGTTCGATGCCGAGCTGTTCGCGCAGGCAGTCATGCGACAGGTGGAGCCAGGCGCACTGATCCTGGCCGACTGGTACACGGTCGCTCCGCTTGGCTACCTGAAGTACGTCGAAGGCGTGCGCTCAGATGTAACGCTGTCGGCCGCCCCCTCCAACCCGACCGAGGCCCAGTTCAACGCCGCCGTGACACCCGACTTGATCGCCCGGTACCCGGCCGCGTATTTCGTGGAAAAGCTGACCTATCGCGCGAGATCGCTGCGAGCACGAGGGTTCTACCTGGTGCCCGAGGGGCCGGTGTCACGACTGCTGGCCGACCGGCCCCCGCCGGAGACGCTGCTCGCCCGAATCCCATCGAGGCCGCAGGCGCGCTTCGGCAGCCAGATCGGTCTTGTGCGTGCGGACACCCGCGCATCGCCCCCGGGCGATGCGCGCCTCGTGACGCACGACACTCTGGGACCCGGCGAGGCCTTGGGCTTCACCGTCTACTGGACGCCCCTGCCCGGCTACGACCGGAGACGATATGAGGCGATCTTCATGCTGGAGAACCAGGCGAGCGGCCGCGTCTGGCAGGAGATCGTCCTCCTCGGCCACGATCTCTACCCCTTCGAGGGATGGCGCCAGGGCCAGGTCCTGAGAGAGCAGCACTACATCTACCTCTCGGAGCCCAGTCCCCCGGGCGAGTACGATCTGCTCGTCCGTCTCCGTCCGCATGGCGAATCGGGCTGCCTGACGTGCGACCAGGCGGTGCCCGGCCGCCAGGGAAGAGACTACCGACTCGCGCGGGTGACAGTGCGGGCTGCAGGGCGGTAGAGCCTGAGGGTAAGGATGAGGCAACAATACCGGGGCCGAACGGGGGCCGATCGTTCCGGGGCTCGACATCCGGCACCCGCGCATTCCCCGCGGGGAATGCGCGCCGCACAGATGACAACGCGGGGCAGGTCGCCCGCCGACGGCCGCAGGAAGCAACCGCGCTTCCTGCGTGCGGGCTCCCGGGGAAGAGAGCAGTGACATGGCGCAGCCGCGGAAGCTGGTGAGAGAGACCGAAGTCGAGATCGAGCAGGAGATGCGCGAGTCGTTCATGACGTTCGCCATGAGCGTCATCATCGCCCGCGCCCTGCCCGATGTGCGGGACGGACTGAAGCCCGCGCAGCGGCGGATCCTCGTCGCCATGCACGACCTCAGCCTGACGCCTGGCGCCCAGCACCGCAAGTGCGCCAAGATCGCCGGCGACACCCAGGGCAACTACCATCCGCACGGGCAGGAGGTGATCTATCCGACGCTGGCGCGGTTGGCGCAGGACTGGAACATGCGCTACCCCCTGGTGGACGGACATGGGAACTTCGGCTCGGTGGACGGCGACCCCCCGGCGGCCATGCGGTACACCGAAGCGCGCATGTCACCCTACGGCGCCGAGATGCTGGGCGACATTGATCGCGATACCGTGGACTTCGTGCCGAACTACGATCAGACCCGGACCGAGCCGACCGTGCTGCCCGGAAGATTCCCCAACCTGCTGTGCAATGGCGGCTCCGGGATCGCGGTGGGGATGGCGACGAACATCCCGCCGCACAACCTGGGTGAGGTGGTTGATGCCTGCGCGCTGGTGATTGACGATCCCGAGGTCAAGCTCGACAAGGTGATGAAGGTGCTGCCGGGGCCGGACTTCCCGACCGGCGCGCTCATCCTGGGCAAGTCGGGTATCCGCCAGGCCTATGAGAGCGGGCGGGGCTCGATCACGATGCAGGCGCGGGCGACCATCGAGCCGATGGAGGGCGGCCGCAACGCGATCATCGTGACAGAGCTGCCGTACATGGTCAACAAGGCGCAGCTAGTGGAGCAGATCGCGGAACTGGTGACGAGCAAGAAGATCCAGGGCGTGAGCGCGCTGCGAGACGAGTCCGACCGCAAGGGAATGCGGATCGTGATCGAGCTTCGCCGTGAAGGCAACGCGCACGTTCTCCTCAACCAGCTCTACAAGAACACGCGAATGCGGACCAGCTTCCCGGTCAACGCGGTCGGCCTGATCCCCGAGTGGGCCGCCCAGAAGCCGGGCGGGCCAGTGCCCCTGGTCCCGCGCACATTGGGCCTGATCGGCCTGATCGAGCACTTCCTCGACCACCGGCGAGAAGTGGTGGTGCTTCGCTGCCAGCACGACCTGGAGCGGGCGCAGGCGCGGGCGCACATCCTCGAGGGCTACCGGATCGCGCTCAAGAACCTGGACGAAATCATCAAGATCATCCGGCAGGCGGCGAACCCGCCGGCCGCTCGCGACCGCCTGATGGCGCGGTTCAAGCTCTCCGAGCGGCAGGCGCAGGCGATCCTAGAGCTGATGCTTCAGCGCCTGACCAGCCTGGAGCGGGAGAAGATCGAGCAGGAATACCGGGAGGTGATCAAGGCCATCGCCCAGCTCGAGGACACCCTTGGGGCCGCGCTGGCCGGCCTGGTGGAGAAGGAGGACCGCCTGGCGGCCACCCGGGCCTGGCTGCGCAAGCACGAGTGGCAGCCGCGCAAGGTGATGCAGATCGTGAAGGGCGAGCTGCTCGAGCTGAAGGCGCAGCGCGGTGATGAGCGCCGGACGCAGATCAGGGCCGGCGAGGCCGAGGACCTGAGCGTCGAGGATCTGATCGCGGAAGAGGACATGGTCGTCACCATGACCCGGGACGGCTACATCAAGCGCCTGCCCGTTGACACCTACCGCGCCCAGGGGCGCGGCGGCAAGGGCGTGATCGGGCTCACCCGCAAGGAAGAGGACGTGGTCGAGCACCTCTTCGTGGCGAGCACCCATACCACCATTCTGTTCTTCACGAACCGGGGTAAGGTGTACCGGCTGCGGGCGCACGAGATCCCGCTGGCCAGTCGCCAGGCGCGCGGTACGGCCGCGGTCAACCTGATCGCGATCGGGTCAGGCGAGCGGGTGACCGCGGTGCGCGCGGTTCGCGAGTTCTCCGAGCATCGTTATCTCTTCATGGCCACCAGGCGAGGCGCAGTGAAGAAGACGCGGCTGAGCGAGTATGATACGCGGGTCAAGGGCGGGATCATCGCCATCGGCCTGGCGGCCGATGATGAGCTGCACTGGGTGATCGAGACCGATGGCAAGCGTGAGATCCTGATGGCCACCGAGAAAGGAATGGCCATTCGCTTCCCCGAGGAGGAGGTGCGGCCCATGGGCCGGCCGGCAGGGGGGGTGCGAGGGATTCGACCGCGGAAAGGTGACTCAGTGGTCGGGATGGGCGCGGCGCGTCGGGGAGCCGACGTGCTGGTCGCCACGCGGGAAGGGTACGGAAAGCGCACCGCGCTCGATGAGTACCGCGGGCAGGGCCGCGGCGGCGTCGGGATCAAGACGCTGAACATAACCAAACGAAACGGCCCGGTGGTGGGAATGCGCATTGTGGACGAGGGCGAAGACCTGATGATCATCACCACCGCGGGTCAGGTCATCCGCACCAAGATCGCCGACATCCGACGGATCGGCCGCTCCACCCAGGGCGTGCGCCTTATCCGGCTGGATGAAGGCGACCAGGTGGCGAACATCGCCCGGGTGGCGAAGCGCGAGGAAGGAGAGGAGTAGGGGGGCAGCGCAGGGCCCACCTGAGAAGATCAGACCCGCGCCAAGGCGAGGCCGAACTCTTCGGGCGAGAGTCTGATCTCCCGGAGAATCTCCCGCACGAGAGGCCGAGCGAGGTCGCGACCGGCATGGTGAGGGACAGTGGTAGTGCGACCGTCGGGGTGACGCTAGAAGACGTGGCTGCCTCTCTGGCGAGCCGCAGCAAAGCCCAAGGAGAACAGCACTCGCTCCATGCGCGAGGCCGTGATGGTTGGGAGCCTGCTCACGCCTCCACCGCGATCTTCTGAGTGCCGACGAACGTATCTCCTTCGATCGTCTCGTTGCTCCCAGCCATCTCCTCCAGGCAGAGCGCGATGACCTCCTGGAGGTTGCGCTGCAACTCGTCCAGGGTCGCCCCTTGGCTGTGCGCGCCTGGCACCGACGGGATGGTGCCCACATAGAGCTTGGTCTCCGGATCGAATTCGATGTAGGCTGTGAACGTCCGAATACCCATGGTTCTCATCCTCCACGGCGCACGAGCATCTAAGGTCCACCGGGAGCCCTGGCCTCAGCCGCTCCCCTCAGCCATGATGATAGCACAGACTTCCAGGAATAGGAACACAGAGCACGAACACCGAACGAGACGAGAGCTCGGAGGCGGATCAGAGGATGATCCACAGGGGCAGTAGAGGCGAACGCGGCTTTCGCGTGCTTCCCCACACTGCCGACAAGGCGATCGAGGCCTGGGGCCGGAGCCTGCCCGACCTCTTCTGCGCGGCGGCCGAGGGGATGTTCAGCCAAGGCGAAGACCTGGCCGCGATCCCGCGTGAGCAGGAATGGACGATCGAGGTGGAGGCGGATTCGGGAGAGGAGTTGCTGCACGCCTGGCTGTCCGAGTTGCTCTGGGTGGCTGAGCGCGACGAAGCAGTGCCCTGCGAGTGCGAGATTCGCGAGCTAAGCGAAGGCCCGTGGCGGCTCAAGGGGCTGGCCCGGGGCGGCCCACCGCCGTCTGAAGCCCGTCACACTGGCGCGCCGGTGAAGGCGGTGACCTACCACCAGCTGCGCATCTGGCAGGATGAGGGGCTCTGGCAGGCCCATCTCGTCTTCGATGTCTAGCAGCAGCCCAGGCGCTGGCACGCCGGCGGTTGACCGTGAGCCAGGAATATGGTACTTTCCCTGATAGAGAAAGGAGGTGATGTCTTATGCGACATAGACCGGAGGTGACCGCCTCGTAGCGGTCGCCTAGCTCTGCTGGGTGACACCGTCTCGTTGGCAGTCACCTTCGCAAACCGATCCGGGGCCCGCGTCAGCGGGCCCCGATCTTTTTCAGGGCCCCCTGGTTGGCCAAGCCTGGCGCCTACCGAGACAGCCGCTCGCGCAGAAGCTTGTTCACGAGCTGAGGGTTGGCGCGCTTGCCGCTCTTCCGCATCACCTGCCCGACGAGGAAGCCGAGCGATTTCTCGTTGCCCGCCCGGAAGTTGGCGGCCGCGCCCGGGCTCTCTGCGATCACCGTATCCACGGTCGCAGCGAGCTGGTCCTCATCGCTGATCTGGGCGAGGCCGAGTTCGCCTACGATGGCGGCGGGCGATCCGCCGACCTCAAAGAGGCGGGCGAAGACAGTCTTCGCGGCGAGCGCGTTGATAGCCCCGCTCTCCACCAGGGAGACCAGCT
>Ga0315285_10006077_pt1 | contig 12429 bp, 14 predicted proteins | sample YL17G09_36_MG_FD_203698 | JGI IMG/M metagenome (GOLD analysis project Ga0315285, IMG submission 203698) | Sediment microbial communities from Yellowstone Lake, YNP, Wyoming, USA - YL17G09_36 | ecosystem: Environmental > Aquatic > Freshwater > Lake > Sediment | place: USA: Wyoming | collected... | reverse complement strand
ATGAATTTGAGTCTGTAAGACTAAAAGATTTAGAGGGATTGGAGCAGGAAGAATGTGCTAAGAAGATGAAAATCTCACAGCCAACATTCCATAGGCTTCTTCTCTCTGCAAGGAAGAAAATTGCAGATGCTATTGTTAATGGAAAAGCAATCAAAATAGAGGGGGGAGTTTATATGGTAACAGGACGTGGAATAGGGAGAGGATTAGGCAGAGGATTTGGTCGTGGAGGATTTGGAGGAGCTTCAAAATGCGTCTGTCCAAAGTGCGGACATGAACGACCCCATGTAAAAGGGGTTCCTTGCATTCAGACTAAATGCCAGAAATGTGGGACAACAATGATTGGAAAGCGTTGAGTAAAAAATTAAAGATAATAAGGTGATATCTTGGCTCGGATAAAATCTAAAGCATTTTCCAAATGCAGCATGAACACGACAATACTTTTTATTATAGCGATGGCAGGCGTAATTTTTGTCCTCTCTAATCTGCGAACAGAAAAGCCGCCAATTGTGAATCTTCAGGTTACAGAAGACAGGAATTTCACTACCTTTCAGCAGGTCATGGATGAATTGCAGAAAAGAGGAATCAAAGCCACTATAATCACAACTGGAGATTTCGCCAAGCAGCATTGCGAATACATGAGAGACCTTAGTTCAAAGGGCTATGAGTTTATGGCTTATGCCATTCCGCCAAAAATAGAAATAATAGCTGGAACTCCCCCAACGCAAACTATGGATTTATTGTCTTACGAAGAGCAGAAGGCAATAATAAGCCAGACAAAAAATGATATAGAGGCTTGTATAAACAAGCCGGTAAGAGGACTTCGCCCGATCAGATTCAAACAAAACGAAGACACATTCAGGATATGTGATGAGTTGGGTATATTGTACAACAGCGGATTTTCTATAGCAGAAAAAGCCTATATGCCAGGCCACGAAAATGATAATTCCCCTTATGCAGTGAAAGGGCATGGATTCATGGCCGTTCCTGTGAGATCAGTAGAGAAAAACAACACGTTCGTAACAATGTGCGATCACCCAATGCTCGCTTCATTTACTCCAAAGGAATATGAAAGAACATTGAAATCTGAACTTGATAAATCTGCCCAAAACGACGAAGCTCTAGTAACAGAAATTCATACCTATACTATAACTGGCGGATCGCAGCGCTATGCGGGAACTGAAGAGAACTGGGACGCATTTATAGGTTTCCTTGATTATGCTACCTCAAAGAATACATTATTCATTACAATTGAGGAATTTGTGCCCTCGCCTATAATGTGCGCAGAATAATCGAAAGAATCGACAAAAATGGCCAACCATTTTAGTTTCAGTATAAACTGAAAGATGCACCAGCATCTACCTTACTTATTCCTTTTCTTTCCCCACTTGACGCCGTCCCATATTCTTTCATGGGCATAATACCCAATTGAGGTATAGATATTGCTAACAACCATGAAGCCGAATGCTATCTCAACTTTTTGTGTAAGTAGATAAATAACTGTAAAATCAAGAATAAGAATTGCAACTCTGTAGGTAACTGTTTTAGTGAATGATCTCTGCCATGTTTCCTTGAAAGTATGGTTCTTCTTCATTTCTTCTCACCAACCTTCTTCCTTACAAGCTCCTCAATGATCTCTGAGGCTGACTTGTTTTCATCAATTGCTTACCTCAAAGTTTTCATTTTTTCAACCATATAATCGTCGTACCCTAATTTTTCCCAAAAGAAATTCCCTAGCTTATTACGGGAGTGAACTTTTAGCCAAACAAACTTTAAGCCTTTTTTCTTAAACCATTGTTCTGCCTTTCTAACAAGTTGTAATCCCACATGCTTTTTCCTATGGGAAGATAGAACACAAATATCACTTATTTCCCCCATCACCTTAATTTTGTAAACTGGTGAGCGACCCGTTTTTGTTGCTTTGATATAACCAATAATAGAGGGGCCCTCTTCAGCAATAAAAATAACATTATTCGGATCTTTTACAAAATTACACAAATGATTATAAAAAATTTTAATTACTTTTTTGTCAAGTACTGAAAATTTGTCTAATTTTGAATGATATCTTATAAAAGGCAACCATAATTCTTTAACAATTCTTTCGCAATCTTTTCGTGCTGCTTGTCTTATTTTCATTTTTTCTCACCAAGCTTCTTCCTCACAATTCTTTTTTTAGAATTTCAATAGCTCCCTTGGCATCCTTGACACAATAGACTTGATTGGGGGCCAATTTCTTGTAGAATTCATTGGCCTCTTTGGATAGCCCAACCAATATGACTTTCTTTCCGGCCGTAACCCCAAGGCTGATTTCTGATGATGTGCCCGGACTCATGCCACACACTACAACAATGTCGCTGGAAAGCACATTGATATAATTCCTGCCGCTTCGCATGTTTGTGCAGATGGGTATATCTAAAAATGGAGAGAAGAGTGTTTTGTCCTCATCCGGAAGGATCCCGATAGTCAAGCCCCCATTCTCCTTCGCTCCCTTCAATGCCTCATTCATTACCCCCCTCTTTCTGCCACCAGTGAGTGTTATCCAGTTCTTGCTTGCGCAAAACTTCCCGATCTCATATGCATTCTTCAAATCGCTTTTGCTTGCCCCAGTGCCGGGACCCATAACTCCTACTACTTTCATAACCATATGTTCACCCAACCTTCTTCCTCACAAGCTCTTCAATGATCTCTGAGGCTGTCCTGTTTTCATATCCCTTCTCATTCATCCTATTATCTTATCACAATTCCAACTTCCAAATACATTCAAGCGTATAATTTTCTCCTTATTTTTTTGTAAAGTTTCGTATCAACTTCTAAATTTTTAATAAGTTTCCTGTCATTAATATATTTTGAAGTGGAACCCCATAATTTCAGAAGTTCATTGGATGCAATGTTGAATTTGAAGTTTCCTATATGGCCTTTCTGGGGTTTGAAGAGTTTTGATGGAAATCTAGTTTCTGCTATAGCGCCATAGGAAACATATTTGTCACCTTCTTTTACAAGAAGACCTATATCAATAATCTTTATTCTGTTTCTCATTATCTTCAAAAGATTTCTATGTTTATGAATTTCGTAACCTTCTTCTTCTATTATTTTCTCAAGTTTTTTTTCATATTTCTTCAGACTAAGAAGATCTAGATCCCAGTGCTCTCTTGAGATCTTACCTCTGAGACCTTCCAGTCCATATCCAGCATGAATCCTATACTTTATTCTATTCTTTTCAAGAAGTCTGATGAATGTTTTCATTTCTTCAAAACTGTAAAATATTTTTACACCCCTATAATTTTTATACTTCCAAATCATCCAACCCTCTTCCTGACTAACTCCTCAATGAGTTCTGAGGCTGACTTATTTTCTTCCATCGCAACTTCTGATTTTCTTAGAGATGTTTCTTTATCTTTTCAGAAATAGTTTTGTCTTCTCCTTGCTCGTATTTTTTGTATGCCCAGCCCAATCTCACTTGCATTTCATCTCCCTTGAATCTTGGGATTATGTGGATGTGGGCATGATCTATTATTTGTCCAGCAGGTCTCTTGTTATTCATCAGGATATTGTATCCTTCAGCCTTCAAACCCTTCTCAATCGCTTTTGAAATTTTTTGCACAGCTTCAAAAAGAGAGCCAAGTTCATTTGCAGGAATCTCATTTAGATTCTCATAATGCTTTCTTGTTAGAACCAGAGTGTGGCCCTTATTTGCAGGATTTATATCAAGAAATGCAAAAGTTCGATCGTCTGAGTGTATAATTGTAGCGGGAATTTGACCTGCAATTATCCTGCAAAATGTGCATTCTTCTGCCATAATCATACCTTTTGACTAGGTTGTTGTTTTGCTTCTTTTTCAAGTATTCCTTTTATTTTTTTATCCAAGGCTTCTTTCATTTCTTTTCCTATGAATCTCTTGCCATAAGAGTCTACTTTTACTGCAAGTGATATTTTAGTTGCAACTGCTCTTGCAATTTTTCCCCTTACGCTTCTTGGCGCTGAATGAACAGCTGTGTGCTGGAAAATCAAGCCATGCTTTGGAGGCTTAGTATGCTTCTTCATGTGTTTGAACAATGCCTTTTCTGCACCTAAGACCTGGATTGTGCTGGCAGGAAGCTTAGCTAATTTATGCAATCCTCCGACATGTGCAATAAGTTTTGCTGCAATCTTTGCCCCACCAACTTCTGTCATATTAGGGCAGACTTCTTTTGCAACTCCTTCCTCATATTTTTCAATATCCTCTTTTAATCTGCTGAGATCCATTATCTTTTGTGCTGTTTCCTTTATTTTTTCAATATCCTTCCCTAACAAGTCAATTCCAGTGCTTGTTTCCAATTGCTTAAGTATTTCATCAGCCTTGTCTCCCATGAGCTCTTTGACTCTCTCACGAGTGCCGTTCATATCCTCTTTATCAATTGCTATGACAAGCTTGCAGTATTTTGTTCTGTCCGGGACTTTTAATTCAGGGAAATATATTGAGTACCACTCATTCAATCTCTCGAAAAGCAGGTTTGTGGCCTTTTCTAAGTCCTCGATCATTCCATCTATATAAACAAGAATTGCATCTCTTGACAAATAGGCGGCTTTCATCTTCTGCTTCATTTCTTCAAGAATTCGCTCCCTTTTTGTGGGTCCTTTTTTAAATGGCCTTCTTTCCCCTTCTCTTCCTTCAAATCCTCTGTTTTCCCAATTTCCCATAAAATCACCTAAACTGTCCCTATACTGCCCCCTACTATAGAGGTATAATATTGATAATTAGCAATGAATTATCTCAATACAGTTTAAAAAACCTTCTCCCTTATTAATTTATGGCAGAAAAAAGAGAGTTGAATGTCTCAGAGAAGACAATAAATCTTTGCGTTCGCAGAGGTATAATCTTCCCAGGCAGCGAAATATATGGGGCACCTGGAGGTTTCTTTGATTATGGTCCTATAGGTGTAGAAATCAAGAGAAACTTTGAGTCTATCTGGTGGAAATATTTTGTTAGGGATAGAGAAGATATGGTCGGCATGGATGGCACTATCATCACTCCTGCTGGAGTATGGAAAGCATCTGGACATGTCGATTCTTTCAACGATCCATTGGTCGAGTGTAAGAAGTGCAAGAAAAGATTCAGGGCAGACCATTTGATTGAAGGTGCGCTCAAAATAAATGTGGATGGAATGCCTTTAAGCAAGGTTCAAGAGCTCATGCAGCAACATAAAATAGTTTGTCCAGAGGATAAAGGGGAACTTTCAGCAATTAAAGCGTTTAATCTCATGTTTAAGGTAAATGTTGGTTCTGTGGAAGATGAGACTTCCGAAGCCTATCTTAGAGGAGAAACAGCCCAGCTGATTTTTGTAGACTTCAAGACTGTCCAAACAGCTTCGCGGAAACAATTGCCTTTTGGCATAGCTCAGATAGGTAAGGCTTTCAGGAATGAAATTTCACCAAGGAACTTCGTGTTCCGCTGCAGAGAATTCTCACAGATGGAGATAGAATATTTTATCCATCCAAACAAGATAAACGAATGTCCATATCTCCAACCCTTTTTGAACTTCCAAGTTGCAGTCTGTACAGCAGACATGCAGGCAAAGGGGAAGAATGATGAAACACTGGTGGTCACAATAAATGACGCATTGGAGAAGAAAATAATTGGAACCCAATGGCATGCATATTGGATTGCTGCATGCATGAATTTCTTCATATCTCTTGGCATAAAAAAGGAAAACCTCAGACTGAGACAACATACAAAAGATGAGATATCGCACTATTCTTCAGAGACCTGGGATATAGAATATAAGTATCCTTGGGGCTGGAAGGAACTTACTGGTCTTGCAAATAGGGGGGATTTTGATCTCAAGCAGCACATGAAATTCAGCGGAAAAGATCTTTCGCTTTTCGACGAGGAAAAGAAGGAAAGAATAGTACCATTTGTTATAGAACCTTCATTTGGTCTTGATCGCACATTGTTTACCTTGCTTATAGATGCCTACAGCGAAAAGGTAGAAGATGGAGAAACAAAAATTGTTCTCAAGCTTCACCCATCACTCACATCTGTAAAGGTTGCAGTATTCCCATTGATGAAAAAGGATGGTCTCAAGGAAAAGGCGAAAGAGGTCTATGAAATGATCAGGAGACAAATTCCTTGTGATTTCGACGATGCAGGAAGCATCGGCAAAAGATATGCAAGAAGCGATGAAATTGGCATTCCATACTGCATAACAATAGATTATGACACCTTAAAGGATGACACCGTCACCCTTAGGGACAGAGATACAACAAAACAGGAAAGAGTGAAGATCAACGAGATTCTTTCTAAGATAACCCTCCGAATTTGAATGTATAATATCTGCCCTGTATTTCTTCATTGCTGCGGATCTTAATTTTCTATTTATTCTTCTTGCCTGTTTATTTTTATTAATTCATAATCTACGCTGTTTTTTGCATCATCCATCATTTCTTCCATTTGTTTCTTCTCCATTCCAATATACCATTCTGCTGTTATCATCTCTCCATTTGTATGGATCAGATCTTTATATACTGCATTTGGTTTCTGCCTGAATAGTTTTCCAAATCCCTCCTCCAGAATTTTCATTCCCTCATTGTCATTTAGTGTCGAAACCAAGAAGAGACCAGGTATCATTGATATACAGACTCTTCTATCTATTCCTTTATATTTTGCATTTCCACCCGTACTAAAACCGCCAGGTTGCCTTGTTAAACTCATTAGGTCAGGTGTAATTTCTAGTTCTATATCTTTTGCATCTTCCATCAAGTCAAACCAGCCATATATGCCATGTTTGCTGTTTTTCATATGTTCCTGTAGATGCTCGTAGAAGGTCCCTTTATTTTGCGTTTTCATCGGTGGCTCTTTGAGCTCACCTTTCCAATCTTTCAGATCTGCTCCTTTGCATATCTTCGCCAATCTATTTATTTCCAGAACTCCCATATTCTCCCTCCATCATCTTTTAATGACCATTATTCTTTCAGTGAAGATCTTTTCCAAATTCCAAACTGGGGTTTTCCCTGATCCATTACCACCAGCCTCACCTCCGAAGTCTTGCCATTTCTTCTGAGCGGCTCTAGGATCCCTCTGTATTTTCCATTTGAGGATTCTCTTCGCCTTCCTTATCATCTTCGGTTCCCAGTTTCCTTTTTCCATTTTCCTCACCTGATATAATATAGGTATCCCGGCATATTAATCTATGTTGTGGAAAAGTCTACAACAATATACAAACATTAAAAAATGTATTTGATGGATAATTAATCATGGCACTACGCGACATGCTGAAGAAAATAGGTCTGACTTCAAATGAATCAGATGTTTATCTTGCTGCTTTAAGGATAGGCTCTAACACAGCTGGCAGATTTAGCAAGGAGGCACAAATTGATAGGAGTGCTACCTACGATTCTGTAAAAAGACTTCTTGAGAAGGGGCTTTTGACATATACTATTATATCTGGAAGAAAATACTTCCAGGCGGTTGATCCCAAAAGGCTCCTCGAATATCTAAAAGAAAAAGAAGAAATTGTGGAAGAAGCATTACCACAGCTTTCTACACTGTACAAAGAGCCAAAAGAAAAGAGAAATGTTACACTTTATTACGGCTACAAAGGGATAAAATCAGTATTCAATGATATTCTAAGGGAAGGGAAGCCGAATCTTGTATATGGCTCAGAAGGGCAGTTTGAAGAAAAAATGCCCGGGTTTTGTACCTATTTCATAAAACAACAAGAAAAACTCGGGATAAAAACAAAGATGATAATCAGGTCGCATAGGAAATCAATGCCTTCAAAAACATCAACAGTCAGACGCCTTGATGTTGCTGAATCCTCAGCCGTGACAAATATATATGGCAATAAAATTACAATAATAATCTGGAGTGAACCTCCAGAAGCTGTTGTTATCGAAAATAAGGATGCGGCCGAGTCTTATAGGAGTTATTTCGAAATATTATGGAAGGCTGCCAGAAGATGATTATTTAGTTACTTAATTTTTCAGATATCTCGCCAGTTTTCTCAATGCCTTGGTTCTGGCAGATACTTTTTTCTTTTCTTCCCAAGTCATTTCTGCCTGCGTCTTGCTCGCCCCTTTCGGCTGAAATATTGGGTCAAAGCCAAAATGTCTGTTTCCTCTTGCCTTCACAATATTGCCTTCCGTTATTCCATTAAAGGCAACTGGTTTCTTGCCTGGTTCGCAGTACCCTATATAACAAATCATTTTTGCTTTCTTGTTCTTGAAGCCAGCCAAGAGTAAATGAAGCTTGTCAACACCAAGTTTTTCCAAAAAATGCTTAATGTATGGGCCAGGCAGACCTTTCCATGCCTCAAAACAAAGAGAGGTGTCGTCAACAAAACAAGGTTCCTTCAATTTCCTTGTTGCAAATTCTGCTTTTTCCATTAATACAAATTCAGGTTCTCCTTGAAACTCAGGAAGAGCTATTTTCTTATTTATCACATTAAATGAACTAAGTACATCTTGGCATTCCCTTAGCTTGTTCATGTTGCTTGTAACGAAGATAATCTCTCTATTTTGTCCCATAATCTCTGTCATTTTTATACCCGGGCATACATTTAAATAGTTGCCCTCCCTAATACTTTCAGTATCAATAGATACTACTTTTAGTTCAAAACAATGAAACGAATGGTGAGTAGTGAATTAGTAAGTAAGTCTTTGATATCTAGTGTAAAAACTAAATATCCAAGCGAAAAGCTTGGAAAAAATAGGTGTAAATATGTATGGTGGAAGTAGAGGAGGTTACGGAGGAAGCAGAACAATGTACCCAGCTAAATGTTCAGACTGTGGCTGCGATTGTGAAGTTCCATTCGAACCAAAGGAAGGAAGACCTGTATACTGCAGGGATTGCTACCAAAAACACAAGAAATACTAATTATGTTTTTAGTATTCTAGTTAGATTTGGAGTTTAGCATAAAAATTAGTATCTATTTTTGTTTTTTTCTTTTTATTTTTTTTGATTAATATGTTATATTTTTAACCTACTTGATTTGTTCAGTTATCCTCTTCTTTAGTTCGCGTGCTTCTTTATCTGTTATTATCCTATCTTTGTCAACATCAGCATCTTCACATGCTTTAGCAAAAGATTCTTGTTCTTCGTCAATACTTATAGGACCACTATATTTAACTCCATTTTTTGTCTTGGAAGGTTTTACAGTGCCTGCATAAATTCCAGCAATTATAATCATCTCACTCAAGGAAATCTTGGAAAAATAATATTCTTTGCCGAGTACTTGATATATTATTGGTTCTGAAAGCTCGGGCACCATATATCCCCCTTCTTTTTCGAACAATCTTTTCGCCCTCTCACATTTACTCATAAACGGAAAAGCACAGCTATTCAGAACTAAAGTTCCAGCAAGTATTAGCATTGTTCTGGTTTTTGTTTTGTTCTTGACTTTCCACATAACTATATTGTGGATTTTTTGTTTAAATACCTAGTGGTTATGATTTTTTTAAAAATAGGTAAAAATGCCTTAAATTTACATGAATTCAGCAAGGTTGAATTGTTTGGTTGTTTCATCTTCAAATAAGCATTTAATATCCCTAGATAAAAGGTCTAATCTCTGTTTCAGATAATGGGGAAGATTATATTCCTCAGCTATTTCCTGCGAGATTTTAAGGTATTTCTCAACTCCCCCTCTATTTATTGTAAGAATCAACTTCCCGCCACATTTTCTGCATTTTCCAACTAAGGGCATCCTCCTGTACTTCATGTTGCAACCAACGCATCTGAATTGCTGTCTGCTGAAAGAATGCAGATTACCATACAGGTCTGGCAGGAAATGGCTCACAATTACTCTCTCAGCAGCATCTCTTGCATCAACTGCCCTAATCTTCAAACCCAACTTCAATTGTGCCTCAATTTTCTCCTTCATTGTTTTTAGTGTCACGTAACTCGTTGTTATTACTGCGTCATGTATAGATGAAACATCATGTGTAAAATTAATATTGGAAAATATGGGCAGATCCAATTTGTTGCTGACCTTTTCAACTTGTATATCAGAAGGTGAATTGTAATTGAGAGAATTTTCATACAATTCAATAGGGTAAATTTTCACTGTCTCCATAGAATGAACTTCATCATCCACTTCTTTTGGATCAATAAATGTCATTAAAACTAATGGAGCATCCATTGTTCCTCCTCTTGATTTTGGCAGGAAGAGTTTTGAGAAATTGAGGAGCCCGTCCAGCATGAGCATCACACAATTTTCATCCCCATCACAATTTCTTCTTGAGGCAGCAAACATTACTGGATGTGCGTAGCACACATGTGCTTTGGTAGTACCGATGATTCTTCCACTTATTCCGCATGAGGTATGCGGGGAAAGATGAATTATCAAATGCCCGATAAGATCCCTCTTATCTTTCAATTTATAGAATGGTTCCTGTTTATATGCTATCACCAGCAAATCGTCGATAAAATTGGCAACCCTGAATAAATATTCCAAACATCTCTCAGAAACAAGCATGTCATGGATGTCCATTTCAACTAGCTGGGAGTCAGATGTCAGTTCATTTCCCGATGTATCTTTTGTATATCCCATATCTCTAAGTTTTTCAATACTTACCCCACTCTCTTTCACATAGAAATGAGTGAGAGGTGCATTTGTAGCATCAAATCTGCATGTGCCATCCTTGAAAACATATACCCTATGCTTTGCCCTAAGTATACCTTTCTCTAATCTTTCCGGAATTTTCAGATCACTAGTCATGCCAATCACTCCCTTTAGTTCTTCAGGAGTAAATTTGCATTTTGCAATAGCCTCGTCAAGATATTTCTTGATATCCACATCTCTTTCTTCATATCCATTTGTTCTCGATCCACATTCATGAATTTCTTTTAGTGTTATCCTGTTGCATTTGGTGCATATTCTTTCTGGTTTTGTTTCGTTGCCACATTTTTCACATTTTTTAAGAAATGTGATATTCCCGCACATTGTGCATTTAAGTCTTGCAATTTCTACCTGGGTTATGTGCGATCTGTTCATATCCTTGTATAATCTGATTAAGTTTCTTGCCTTTCCACCAAGCACGCCAACCGGAAACAGGACATGAGGGGCAGGTTTCATCATTCTCTCTCTTGATTTTTCAGGTCTACCCATTCTCGTTCCTATCCACGTCCCTGCTTTATCCCTTATTTTTATCTTTGAAATTTTGTTTATTATCTCTATTCCATTCTCTTCGTCTCCAATTAGACTTAGTATATGTGAAATATTCTCATGCAGTCCAAGCATTTTGAATAATATCGCAGCATCTCCTGCATCAATAATTATTTCATCCTTCTCAACTTTATGCGGCAAAAGTATTTTTTCAAGTATTGTTTTTGCAGTACTGTATTTGATCCTTATCTCCTTCATATGGAACCATTCGCTTTTGATTTCTGCTTTCTTCAGCCATTCGATTAGTTCTTTGATTTCTTTCCCCTTTACATTGCTCCAGAAATATGTATATCTTGGATGCAAAGGCACTCCCAAATGTTCGGATATTCTTATTGCTTCTTCAGCTGAAATTTTAATCAATTCCCTCAGAGATTTATCCTTTACTTCGTTCTTCATCTTTTTTTCATTGGCTGCTCTTTCAACTTCCATTGCCCACCATTCCTCACAATACCCTGCGGGGAATAGAGGGGTATTTGATTTCAGAAAGTCGCCGTATGTAACCAATATATCTCCGAGGTATAATATTGCCTCGATTTTATCTTTTAATTTAGTTGCTTCCTCGCCTGTTTCTATTCTAACAATGCTTCCATCATTCAATTTGACAATTGGGCATTCTATAGTGTCGCATGGTGTGATAATGCATCCTTTGCCGGGTCTCTCAATCTTCAATTGAGTTCCTATTGCGGGAAATGAATCAAGAACAGTCATTGTTGCTGGATGAATTGCCTTTGCGGTTATACCAGTTGCCCTCGTCCTCCCGTATCTAAGACGGAATCCACCCCAAGTGGAAGGATAGGAAAATATTGGCCTGCCTGCGGCAAGTTCATCAAGGAATTTGTCATTGGGCTTCGGTGTTTGTTTCTCCTTTGATTTTGGAACTTTTACAATTGCCTCTAGCCAACTCCAGTCTAAACCCAATTTCTTTGTGACTGCAAGCACTTTGGATGCTTTCTGTGCAATTCCTTCACATGAAACGAGAAATGCTCCGCCCCTAACTTTATTTGTGTTTATAGTTTCTACATCTCTATGAACTGAAACTTCAAAATCTTCAGTTGGCTCTCCATCAATCATCACTGGGCAGTTTCCAATGATTTGTTTGAGTTCTTCATCGCTCGGTTTGTACTGCAATCTTGCTGCCCTCATGTCATAGAGGTACATCTCTTCTGCGTATCTTGCAAGCACAGTTTCTGTTGGCCTATATTCTCCAATTTTCATCATCCTTCTTGTGTAATCTGCCAAGACCACAGATAGGGCTGCAGCGGTCCCTCCTGCTGCGCGGATAGGGCCCGCATAT
>Ga0315285_10006075_pt1 | contig 12431 bp, 13 predicted proteins | sample YL17G09_36_MG_FD_203698 | JGI IMG/M metagenome (GOLD analysis project Ga0315285, IMG submission 203698) | Sediment microbial communities from Yellowstone Lake, YNP, Wyoming, USA - YL17G09_36 | ecosystem: Environmental > Aquatic > Freshwater > Lake > Sediment | place: USA: Wyoming | collected... | reverse complement strand
CTTCTTTATTAATGTTTCTATCGTTTGTCTTTCTTCTCTAGTAAGAGCCATTATTATCCTCCTTACTTTAAATATTCAGAAGTTATTTCAAGGGTTGTAGTATTAGCATCAAAATCATATTTTATACCAATAACTTTGGCATTCAAAGAGCTCCAACTACCCTGGTCTGTATTAATAAGATTTACTGTCTTATCCAAATCCCAAGTTAAATCTATAGTATCTAATGTAATTGAGCCATTTACTTTTATATCTTTATATTTCTGCAATAAATCTTGAGCATACTGAGTCATTCTAGCCGTGTCATCTACAGGGTCTTCTGGGTCTTCGCTATATCTAAAGCTAGTATTTACAACCCTCAAAGTTTTACTAATATTACTTGCAGTTCCAGGAACAGTTACTTCAACTTTTAATGGAACAGTTTCTATAAGAACGTCTGCTGTAAGACTTGCACATCTTTTTTCAGGAGAATTTCTCCAGGTATAATTTGGAACACCCATATAAATATTAACATCGGGAGTAACTACTATTCCATCAGAATTAACACTTTCACCCGTTGGCCAATAATTATACATAGCTCTAGAAAATCTAACTGTGTTTTCTGGTCCTAAACTTCCTTGTACTTCGGTATCTGCTATCATAATTTGAGGTCCAAAACCTGGAAGTCTAGTTTCCATTGCTCCTGGAGATTCGGTTCCTTCGGTTGCTTCTGTGGGAGTTCCTTCAGATTGAGTTCCAGAACTGCTGGGTTGAGTAGTATATTTTACTTCCCTAGTCATCCTAATAATATTATTTTCACGGCAAATTTCTGTTTCTAGAAAATTTATAAGAAATTTACTTATACTTACAGTCACATCACCAATTGGCATAAGAATAAAACTCTTTAATCTAGCATAACTTATGAAAGTTTCTATTATTTTAACAACCGTCCATTTTGAGTCTAACTCAAAAACCTTATATAATATATCATCGGACCTATCACCCTCATCTACTATATCTTCTCCACTTTTAGTTATGCCTATACATTTTCCTCTTAAAGTTACTCTTTCCTGTTTTTTTGCTCCCTCAATTATACACTTATTATATCGGTTAGTTACATCAAATTGTAAATTAGCAGCCATAACATTATATTGTGGTGATATTGCATTTACTGTAGTTCCATAAATACCAAACTTAGCTTCTCCAGAATTAACAGCTGTTAAATCAATAGATACTAAACTACCATTGGGCTTCATATACCATCCATACTTAGTTTTAGCATAAATACTATCTAAAACATTAGAAACAGTTTGACCTATATACTCATCTGATATATTAGCCCCTGTAGGATAACTATCAATTTTTTTAACAATAGTAGGAAACTTTGAAACAATAGTATCAATAGCTGTAATCAAATCAACATCATTAAATGTTATTTGTGCTGTTTCTCCATAATCTTCATGAATAATATAAGCATACTCTTCAGCTAAATCTTGCCTTGAACATGAACAACTATAATTAACTCCTTCAGCACCTATATCAATTGTTCTTTCAATCTGTAATATTCTTCCTGTAAATAGGGTAATATTGCCAGAACCTTGCACCACACAAACTGTAGCCCCTTCTGAAAATGGTAGATTAGCATCAAAAGCAACGGGTTGAAAAAATCTACAAACTCTCGCACTACTAAAATCCCAAGAAATCTCTTTTACATGAATTTCCTTTAAGCTTTGTTTTAATATAGTATTACCACAAATAACTGCTATATCATCTGTAAATGTTTGAGTTCCATATACAAATATAAATAATTTTGTTTCTCCCCAATAACCTGTAGTAACATCGTATGCTTTTACCTTTAAAATAGTAATACCAGAAACATAAATTCCAGGAGTATAATTATTAACAACTAAAAAAGAATCTCCTATATCTGGCTCTGTTCCATCTTCAGTATAATAATATCTAATAGGTCCTGGTTCTGATGGAGCAGCACTCCATTCAAAATATGGCGTATTATCAGACGTTTGGTATAGTCCACTGGCTAGTTCAATAATTTTTGTTGCATTTGTGTAACCCCTAACTTCTCCAATTGTTGGGCTATCGTCTGCTACCCAAATATTGAAGGCAGCAATATTACTAATTAAACCATTAGCACAAATTCCTTTTATTTTTAAAGTATGCTGCCCTAACACTAGGGGCTCTGTTAAATATTTATCTAATTCAACATAAAGTTGTCTAGAATCTGTTAATGTTGTATCCTCAGATTTTGTTACCCCAGCAGGAACTAAAATAGTAGCTAGTTTTATTGCGTCTTCTGGGATAACTGGTTCCAAAGGTATTGGTGCGGGAATTCCTTCTGCTACATTTAAACTTTCACTTGTTCCACTAACATATATTATATCTATACGGTCATTAGTCAAATCTCCATTACTAAGTGTTACTTCTTGAATTGTATATGCTTTTAAATCGGCTTTAAAATAATAATAACCTACCGAAGTCTCAAAAATCATATTAGATGCTGGGGCTTTTTTTGATACTAACATACCATTACGAACCATATCAGGAGTTGATATATTTCCAACATCCGAAGGAATTCCATCCAAAGAATAACTAAAGCCAGAATATGGTATATTAAAAACAGGAATCTGCCATCTAAAAAATGGAGTTTTATCAGTCTGGTAAGTAGAATCTGGAATAGGCGTAAGAGCACCACTATCCGTATATGCTTCTATAGTTACTGAAGTTGGTGAGGTATCATTTAATACAGCCTCAATAACATCTGTTCCATCAGATAAAACATTCTGAATATCTGTAAATCTGGCATAAACTTGTTTTGCCCCATTTCCAGCAGCCAACGTCCAAACTTTAGTGTTAGAATAATTTTCTAAAGTTGACCAAGTTCCACCTACTTCATTTTTAAATTGCATTTTTAAAGCCCCATAGACCTTCAAATGAATAGTAACATTTTGGCTTGCTAAATATTGACCCTCTTCAAAATAGAGTTCTTCAACTACACATTGATTCTTGCTAATCCTTTGGCTTACTCTAATATCAGTACTTATATCAATAAAACCCCTTAATACAACTCTAATATCTGTTTCTAAATCTATTATAACAATTTTTCTAATTCGTATATCGGTATCAATATCTTTTATAACTTCTTCAACAACCCTAAAATCTGTAATTATGTCTTCAAACATTGTACCTATTGTCCTAATATCCGTATCTATATCTTCAAAATAAGTAAGAAACTTTATTCTTATATCTGTATTTATATCTTCAATTATTTTATTAGAAACTCTAATATCAATATCTATATCTTCAAAAGTAGGTGCTATTTCCTCTGCCTCAACAGTATTAACTGTGTTATCGTCTGAAGAAATTCTTGAAGTTCTATAATTACTACTTCTAGGTGTTCCAATAGAAAATCTTATTTCATCAAGACTACCATTAAACGCATCGTATTGAGCAGCGTTTCCACCAAAACTCCAGCCTTCATTTCGCCCAATTAACGCTGCTGCATTTGTATATGTAGAGCCAATTTGAACATTATCTTTATAAACTTTCCAAGCATTACCAGTCCTAATAAATTCTAAATCATACCATATACCTGTAGAAAAACCTGGACTAACACTGAAATCAATAGAACCACCATAATCTCTAAAACGTATATTACCGCCTTCATAGGCAATATAAAAATAACTAGAACCACTCGTATATCTTTGTAAAAGTCCAAAATTTCCAGCAAGAGAATCAAATTTAATTTTAAAGCTAAGAACAAACTCAGAACTTCCAATTTCTAAATCGGCATCATCTGGGATTAATATATTATTTGCAGTAACTAGACTTTGATTATATGCTATTTTATCCCAAACTCTTGTTGGAGCAGTATTACCTTGAGCATCATTAACATAACTTGTAGAATCTTTAAATTCTCCAAGAGTCCCATTACCCACTTCTCCAAGATGATAGACTGCTTTATGATAAGAATCCCATACATTATTCTTATCAGAACCGTCAGACGCACCCACTAAACCATAATATAGGTATATCTCTGTATTAACACTATTTGAAACAGTTGGTACTTTTACCCAATAATATCCATAATCACTAGTAGTTCCTGGAACTGTAACTTCCATAATTTCAAGTTCTTTAACCTGAACATAAGTACCACCAGAAGAATTTGTAATATATAATCTATAATAACGATAAGCTGTTGAATTAGCAAAGGTATATGTTTTTGGGCCATCGTCTGACCATGTTTCATTAGTTTTAGAATATAAATCATCCCAAGTACTATCATTATTAGAACCCTGTAATTTAAAATCTTTTGGTTTACCATTTGGGTCTGCCGTTCTTGCCATCAAGGTAAATTTTCTAGCTGTTTTTGTAACTCCAATACCTAAATCGTATTTTAACCAGTGTGGCATTGGTAAAGTAGTATTACATGTCCACCATGTTCCTGTATTATTATCAAAAGCGTTTGCTGCAACTTCACCACCATTAACAGAATCTGCACTAGCCGTACCACCAGTACAAAAATCTGAGCCATAAGTATCAGGTATTGTAATTTGACCATGAAATTCTCTATCAAATTTAAGTAAAGTTGAACCATCGGAAGAGCAAAACCTTACATCTAATCCACCAGCAGTTAAAATTTTACTAAAATCAAAATTTGCTGATGTTAATTTAACTAATAAAGGAAAATCCGTTAAAGTAGACGGAAATTTAGTATAATCTAACGTAATCTTTCGTCTATATAGATAACCGCCCCCTAACCAACTCATTATTTCACTCCCATTTTCCACAGGGCCCTATTGGTTTCACGCCCTCTGAACTCTTGCCCCAAGGGTAAAACTCTTTTTGTTATATCCCCAATTTTATACTTATCCTCGCCATCTTTACCTAACAAAGATAATCTATAAGAAGTTACCATTCCATTTTTTAATCCCATAATATAAATATATTTATCACTTTGTGGAACAATTAAATATTTCAAATCTTGTATATTTCCAACCCAATCACATTTGGTACATCTTGCAATAAAATCTTGTTTAATCTCATTATTTGTATACTTTGTAATCCTTTTAGATATTTTTCCTTTACTATTACATTTTGGGCAATTTCCAACAGGTCTTGCAATTGTAGTTTCAGCCTCGACAAAACAGAGATAAGACTCAAAGCCCTCTAAAATAATTCCTTCTCCGTCGGATAAAAAGTATTCCAGACGACTGATAGGGCGGTCTGGAATTTCTAACCAACGAGAATTATGTATGGAATTTCCACCTAGAAAAACTGAGGAGTCTTGAAAAACGATTCTAAAAATATTAGGCATGATATATTATCACCTTAATTATTTTAAAACTTTTTATTAAACGTATGAAAAGCGTACACTCAAAACAGGCGATTCGATGAAAGGTGAAAGGAAGGCACCAGGTACGTCCCAATGTATATTTACATATACATCAGTAGCACCACCCAAAGCTCCCCCTCCCCCGTTGAGTAAAATCAAATTCGGCGCAGCTCCGCCAGCGATTGGAGTTCCAGCCCAACCTGGTCCAGGGGCTCCTCCAGTAGTTAAAACAGCCTTCAACATACTATCTGCTGGTGTTCCTAAACCTAAGCAATTTAAATTAGCCGTTACATGGGTATCATCATCCCAAGCTTCTAATGTAGGTTCGCTTGCTGTTGCTCCTGAAAAAGCCAAACAAATAACATATCTATTGGCTCCTGAATTTGCCATTAACATTTCTCTTAACTCAGCCCCAATATTTGATACATCCAATAAAAATGTATGAGCAATTTCTACAGGAACAGCTTGGATTATTGTTGCAGCCTCATTGAGTTCAGCGGAACTCGGAGTAGGCTGCCCATCAGCAACAGCAGCAGAACCAGCAGAAAAAATTAGCTTGTCATTTGCTAGGTCCATTTGGACATAATTGGCAGGATGTGTACTTTTAGGATTATCCACAGCACTTTTATTAACGTGTACAACACAATTTACCACCATAAGTATTTACCTCCCTTCTTCTAAAATTAATCTCCACTCTTATAAAAAACTATACTAAACCTGGACCATTTATAATAATCTGACCCAGGTGAAATAGACTTTAAAATACAATTTGAATATGTGTTATGATTTATTACTAAATCCGCTAAACCAGACCCAAAAGCAGCAGCAAGGCCATTAATATATGTTTCTAGTTCTTGCCTACTTGTTTTTTTGACCCATCCCTGCACATTAATAGTCTTAAGACCGCCACCACGTCTGCGTAAAATAGCACCATCTGAGCGTGGAATCTTATGTATTTCTATTTCGTTCTCTGTATCTATATTCATGTGGCAAAAATCGCCAATAGCAACACCATTGAAGTGACCATTACTCATATATTTATCCTCTAAAAGCAGAACCCAAACTTGGTTTACTTAACCTATCTTCTTCTGGCTTTATATTTTGTCTGCCTAAAGCTTTTAATTCATTAATAACCATTTTTTCTAACCTTTCTAAACGGTCTTGCAATCCAAATAACAAAGAAGTTCTGATTGATGGGCCTAAAAATCCTTCAATTCTTTCTGATTGGCTAATCATTTTTTTAATGGCTCCTATTTCTTCGTTAATTCCTTTATTATTTTCTTGTGGATTTTTTATCTGTGCAGCCCTCCATCTTTCTAAAGCAGCTTTACCACGTTCTGCTTCTTGCACTTGTACTTCTTCTGTTGGCCCAACACCACCAGCAGCAATAATAGCAGCTCTATGTGCTTCTCTTTCTACTTCCTCTCTTTTGCGCCTTTCTAAAGGCGAAACTTGCTCAACTTCTCCACCTTGCCCTACAGTATAGCCTGCACCACCCATCTCCATATAAGTTTTAGAAATTTTTGGTGCTTCCACATCTAGTTTAACCTTCTCACCAAATATACCCATTACCGTATTTTTAATATTCTTAGCAGTTTCTCCAATAGACATAAAACCATCTTTTATTTTTTCTAAATCATTTTTTTCTTCTTTAAGTCCCAACCAATCTATCTCTTTAAGTGCAGCAGTTTTAATTTTTACATCCTCTATAGCAGCAGACATTTCTGTTCTAAAATTCTTATTAAATAATAGTAAAGGTTGACTTAAAGCTAACATAGCCATAGCAGCTATTTTTAAAGACGAACCTAATGCACTTACTCTAAGAAATATGGAGGTAAAAAGACCTTTAACTATAGACAATTCTCCTATAAAACTTCCGAGTGTCCAACCAACTATTGCTGCACCTATAATTGCTACAATTACTAATAATCCTAATATAAGTGTTTTAACTCCCCCTAAAATAACACTAAATAGTGTAGCTTTTACACCCAAAGCAGCCCACATAGAATTTAGTATTATTGCTAAAAAAATAAGATTCATTACACCGCCAAATAATTGTATTATTAGAGCAACTATAATTATTATTGGTCTTGCAGTATCTCTAAACTTTTGAGAAAGGCTATTCCACCAATTCCAGATACCCATTATAGTATTTATTAGAATTTTTCCTAAAGCAATTATAATCTTAAAAGTATCTTTTAATATTGCCCCTAGTTCTCCTTTTTGAAGAGAAGTAACAAAAGCATCAATACTTTTTCTTAAATTATTAAAAAATTCAGAAATCTTAGTAGGAGTTAATTTTGATAACCAATCTTTAAATACTCCCGCTTGTATTTTAATTAAATTAGTTATAGGTTCCAAAGCACTTTTAACACCTTTTACAATAGCTCCAAAAATTCCCATCCTATTACCCATATTCACTATATCAACAACAAAATTACGAATAAAAAATATTGCTTCTGCTAAAGGCCCTTTAAATTTTTCTGAAAAAGCTAATCCAAGGTCAACTACGGAAGCAATTAAATCCCTAGTCCTACCTTTTACAGTAGTTCTAAAAGCCTGAGACATATCCTCGGCAGCTCCTTGAGAATTTCGTAAATCATTTGTTAAAGAACTAAGAGCCTCGGAACCTCTACTAAGTAAGGCCACCATTCCTATACCACCACGCTGACCAAAAACTTCCATAGCTTGAGCAGCAGTCATTCCAGCTGTTTTTAAGTCTCTTAAAATATCAGCAAAGGGTCTTAATTTCCCAGAAGAAGTAACAGCAACAACACCCAACTCGTTTAATATTTCTGCCGATTTCTTATTTGGAGATATTAATTCAGAAAAAGCCCTTCTAAGAGAAGTCCCAGCGATGCTTCCCTTTAACCCAGCGTCGGACAAAAGACCAATTGCAGCAACTGTTTCCTCTATAGATATTCCAACACCCGCTGCAAGTGGGGCAACATATTTAAAAGCCTCCGCCAACTCACTAACATCCATACTAGCTTTTGAAGCACCTAAAGCCATAATATCCGTTACTCTCCTAGCCTCTGATGTTGAAAAATTGAAACTCTTTAATGCAGCATTAACATATTCTGCTGACTCTGCTAATTGTAAATTATCCGCTATTGCAAGATTCATAACGGGACCAATAGTATCTATTACTTCTCTTGTATTATAACCAGCTCTAGCTAAAACTTGCATACCTTCAGCGGCATCAATAGCAGAAAATAGAGTTTCCCTGCCTAATTCCAAAGCTTTACTAGTCATTTGAGAAAGAGAGTCTGCGGTAGCATTTCCACCCTCTCTCATTATAGTAAATGCCCGCATCATTGAATCTTCAAACTCGGCCCCTGTTGTAGCTGCTAAAGTAAAAGAACCCACTAAAGCAGCTATTCCAATTTGTAATCCTTTTATAGCTACGTCCGTAACTTGCCTAAAAGCCTCGCTAATCCCACCAGTAAGACCTTGACTTAGCAAAGAAAAGTCACGAATCAATGAAGAAGCTTGTGCAAGACTAGCTCTAAGTTTTGAAGTAGTTGCTGTTATCTGAACTTCTATTTCGCCTATTTTGACCATACTAATTCCTTATATTACAATTTCCTTTCTTCCATCTTCTCTTGTTTGTTCTTTTCCACCTATAGCTTTTAAATCTGATATAGATAGTTCGTTATCTGTAGTTCCTTCATTATTATTTTGCTTGTCATATCTAGCCTTTATGACCTTAAGTAATAAAGTTATCTGGCCTAAGTCTAAGGATTTAATATATTCAATAGTCCATCCGTATTCTTTGGCCAAAATATCAACAATTTCTGCCCAGTCTATATCATAGCTAGTATCATCCATACTATTAAGCTTCTATTTTTGCTTTTTGTCCAACAATAACTTTAATAATTTCTTGAAGGTCTGACAAATCTACTAGTTTACCTACTTCAGATTCTTCTATTTTATTTGACCCTTTTAAAGCTACATAAACAAGATGTTTAATATCATTAAGTAACTCTACACTAACATCTTTTTCTTTATCTTCTAACTTAACTACTAAAGGCCATATTTCTATTAAGTCATCAATAGGCAATGGTAGAACAGTATACTCATTCCCATCTCTCAAAGTAATAGACATACCTTTCCTTCTAATAACATTTTCATTAGCCATTTTTTATCTCTCCTTAAAATTTCTGTTAATAATCTACACCATGTTATTAAATTTCTGTATCTTTCTTTCTCCACTCTAATTTTGAAGCAACAAAAGCATTCTGAGCAGATGTAATTTCGGCTGAAACTAAAACCATATTGGTCAAAGTAACAACTATCCCGCCCGTATTTGCTCCAGCTTCTAACTCCAGCGTTTCTGCAACTCCAAAAGTTGGTTCTGTTGCATCATAATCTGCTGAATCAGCGCTAACTACTAAAGACTGGTCTCCAGGAACAATGTCTAAAGGATAACGATAATCTCCCCCACGAAATTCTTGAGGATTACCATCGTATCTAACTGTAATACCTGTGCAGACTCCTATATAGTCGGCTCCCCTTTTAATCCTACCAACTGAAAATTTACGAGTTCCCATTTTTATTTCCTCCTTTTTATTTATTTAAAATTAAACACCAACAACTAAAACTATGACGTGTTTTGTTACACAAAGAACATCTGTAATAGTAATAACATTAGTTAATACAGTAGCAGTATATACCGCAGCATCTGACAAATCAATAACTTTTACAACATTGGCAGTTGTTAAAGCAGCTACAGTAATAGTATCATCCTTAGAAATTGAAGTAACTTCCAATGTTAAATGCTTTTTTAAATTAGTTACTGCCTGTCCCTGCCCCTGGTCTTTTACTACATAGGTCTTATCTGACATTTTTTATTCCTCCTTCTTGAATAATTTTAACAATCTCCACCATGCCCTTCCATAACAACATCAAAAGTCATTACTAAATGAAAAACTTTTGTATCATCTTCCCAAACTGGTATACTGTTTGATTTCCATAACTGATAAACTTTGGGGTCATTTGTTAAATAAGATTTTTTATCTATATTCAATAAAATCTGTTTAGCAATTAACCCCGCCGTAGTCCTACAACCTGAACCTTTTGTCCACACATTTATTCTTAAATCTGGAAAATAATCATTTGTTAAAGAATCTGTATTACCATCTGAAGCTTCTATAGTAACTTGGGGGTAATCTGATTCTATATTTCCAACTGGTTTTCCTTCCATATAAATTCTACTACCCACATAAGCAGTGATGGTAGAATCTGCTAACAATTGGTCTCTAATTAATTTAATTAAATCTAACATAACATTAATCCGCTAAGGTTTGTGTTAATATGCCTTCTTTTCCACCGCCATAATACTTTCCTACAGCGGCCTTTTCAATGGCCGTATCCATAGCTTGTTTAAACTTTTCTAACATTAACATTTTATTTTTATTTATTGCAGTAACCATATAAGGATGAGCTTCCATGCGAGAAGTTCCAAATTCTTGGTAAATACTATAACGGGCACTCGACCTAACTTGCCCAATAATTACAACTCCTCTAGCTTTACTAATAATTCTACCAGTAATATGACTCCTTAAAAATCCTGTATCAACGGGTGCAAAATATTTAGCATCAGTCATAACAGAGTCAACAACCTCAGCCATCTTTTGGCCTAATTCACTATATGCTATATCATTGAATTTCTGTATTTTATTTATTACTTCTTCTGCCCCTACTACTTTTGCACTAACTTCCATAATTATTCCTTAGAGTTGGTCAATTCGGCAAAGCCTGGCCTCAAGGTGATGAAGTTTACTTCTTTCAAAAAGCTCATCAACTACAAGTACTTGATATTTTCTAGTTCCTATCTCCAAAGTATCATTTTCCCGTAAATCTTCGCCAGCGCATATAAATCCCCTATAATCAGCAGTAACTAAACCCCCTTGCGTGGCCACTTGAAAGCCCTCCGCTGTCCTATTACGCTCCCTATCAACTCTTATTTTTAAAGCTGAATTAATTATTGGAGCTGTAGGATAAGAAATTAGGACTTCCCCCCAGGAATTTACGATTTTAACTCCTTCCTGGCTGTCCCAGGGCCTTTTTTGCACAGCAATCTGGTTTAACAAAGCCTCAAAATTAGCATCACAAGGGTCTCTTACAATTGCTTGTATATTAAATTGGGTGTATATTTTTTTACTTGTATCAACCATTATAATACCTTAATTACTTTATTTATTATATTTATAGTTGGGTTTTCTTTGCCTTCTATTAAACATAATTCCAACCAATTATTATCTCCTAGACTCTTAAAAATCTTCCTGGCAATCATCCTAGACTGTTCTTTGCCTGGGTCTAGTATGAAATCATCGGTCTGCCAAAATAGGCTTTTAGAACCCCCTCTAGCAGATAATGTATAGAGTTTCTTATCTTCTCTTTGAAGTTGGATAGATGTTATGTCTTCGGACCAGCTCCTTCTAAAGGAAACTTCATTAGAATCCCAATCAGAAGTTGTAGTTTGACCATCTTTTTTATGTAATATCCAACGAGTTCCCATAAATGAAAAATCCTCATAGGCCCAAGCTTATGAGGTTAATTTAGACTACTTGACTCATTCACTTGTGGCCTAATTTTATATAACCCAAATATCACCAACGACTTGTGATTATTTTGGCCCAATATGTATATAATTACTACCCTACATATATATTATACGATAAAAAAGAACAATTGGGACAATATATTTTAAAATAGTTTAAGAAGTATATGAAAATTTCATTAAAAAGTCTAGGAGCCTTACCCCAGGGACACTCTCAGTAGAAGGAACGGCTATCTTTTGCTTTATATGGGCTTCTCCCCCAACTCCAATATCATCGGGATTAGACCCGCCAGCATTAGCATCATTTAAAGCTACAGCACTTGCCAAACTAGCCATCTGGCCAGTTCTTAAATTATATTCATATATGCCATCATGATTTACATCTATTAGAAAGCCTTTAGATGCTGAAGCATCACCCCAAGCTTTTAACTCATCAAAATCCAATAAGGCTGTTTGTGCACCTTCATAAATCCCAGTAAATTGCTGACAATAAAACTTGCAATCCGTAATCTCATTAAGTCCATCATGCCTTATATAAAT
>Ga0315285_10006072_pt1 | contig 12431 bp, 17 predicted proteins | sample YL17G09_36_MG_FD_203698 | JGI IMG/M metagenome (GOLD analysis project Ga0315285, IMG submission 203698) | Sediment microbial communities from Yellowstone Lake, YNP, Wyoming, USA - YL17G09_36 | ecosystem: Environmental > Aquatic > Freshwater > Lake > Sediment | place: USA: Wyoming | collected... | reverse complement strand
CATCGTCCTGCCCTACTTCTTTCTCGTCAATCACAAAGAGCCGGTTGAGTACGTCCCCCGCAATGAACAGGCAGGACGCAATGTCTTGGCGAAGCTTAGTGTCTGGCATGTACCAGCCTGCCAGCTGAAGCCAGATGCCTTGAATCCCCCTGGGCATGAGCAGTAGTCCCTTGCCCATGATCAGCTTCAGAGCTACCACCATGCGCATCTTGTTGGTGTTCACCTTGATACCCTCGATCAGCATCCCGCGCTGGACAAACACCAGTTCGTCAAAGCCCTTCTGCACACCTGATGCGTCAAAGGCACTGTAGATGGGCTTGTAGGCTTTGTACCACTCGTCCATCCGGTTGAGGAACGGCCAGTAGGAGCCACGACCGTCTACCCAGTGGAACGCCGCCAGCTCGCAGGGAACTGTTGGGAAGCCGGTCACCTTGATGACCATCACTACCCCGCTGTTTCGGTTCGGCGGTGTGTTCTGGCCTGGATCGCCAACCAGGACATACCGGTCAAACTCTGTCGGGGGCATAACCCACAGCGTTGTGCCCGCCCGCGGGAACGTCTCTAGCCTGACACCTGGCTCTCCCCGCCTGCTCTCCAGCACATCGTCCAACTCGTGGCACATTGCCAATTTGAGCAGGTCTGGCGAGAATTCCTTGCCCTTGGGCATGGGCCGCTCGTTCATCAGTAACTGGCGTTTCTTGTCGGGATCCGGAATACGGCGCTCGATAGCGGTGATCTGTTTCTTGGTGATGAGCGGGTTGTCGTAGATGGTCAGGCCAATGGAGAGATACTCGTTCGGCAGCTGCTCGGCCGCGTCGAATCGCTGCCAGAGGGTAGGATCGTAGCCAGCGTTCGCCAGAACGACCAGCTTGCCCATACGCGCACGGCCACCTATCTGCCCACGCATACGGGTGCCCAGGTTGCCGATCACTTCCTCCAGGTCAGTGTGGGCCAGGGCCATCTTGTCGGCTTCGTCTACTACGATGACATCGCCTGACCAACTGTAGATTTTCCCACCCTGCTCGTCCGCTGACATGAACTCCAGGGTGGAGCCGTTGTAGAAGGTAATCTTGGGGTACGGGCGTTCGACAAACTTGACGACCAGGGAGTGCGCATGGCGGGGGCAGGTATCCCGGTTCTCCCAGTCCAGCAGTTCCATGCGAACGGCGTCATACATTTGCTTTGCCTGCCACCCCAGCGGGGCAACGTTCATGCCCTTGAAGCCGGGGATCATCGCCGCCCAGTAAAAGAGAGCCGCCGCGACACCCAGGGTCTTGCCCGTGCCAACAGCCGCGATTGCTGTCACATCGAGTCGATCGTCGTGCGCGATCTGCGCCTGCCAGGATAGCGGGAGCCAGGGCACATAATCGCTGCGCTCCGGATCGAGGTCATACTCATCCGGGTTAACCCGGTCATCCCACTCTGGCGAGAAGATGCTGCTTACAACCTCACGGTTCTTCCACACCAGGTCCCAGCGGGCATTGCCGTTGATGGGAGAGAAGTAGTGTGACGTGAACGTGGCAAAGCCGCCAGTCTCCAGTTTGGAGGAGGCGGCCATTATTGCCAGGTCGCGTTCGGTGAGTTGGTAGTGCCTGAATGCCACGTTTGTCTACTTTCTGCCGCAGAACTACGTTGGGTACAGATCCGCAATACCCGTCTTCCCGCGCATGTACTCTACAATCGCAGGAATGTTCTCATTCGCCCTGGAGGTGCGCCCATCCTCGTGCTGCCGCCAGCCCAGTACCGGGAGCGGCAGGTGAGTAAACTTGAAGCCTAGCCGATCGGCCTGGATGTAGAACAAGTAGTCCTCCCACCCGCCCAGCCTGTCCATCTCTGAGTCGTAGCCCTGCCCAAAGCGTCTCCTGACAGCCTTCCACGCATCCACTGAGATCAGGCTTGTGGAGGAAATGAATGGCCTCTGGTGCAGTCTCTCGGAGGAGAACTCCGGGCAGCTTATGGGCTGCAAGCCTTCCTCATCGAACATCATGAAGTCCCCATATACAATGTTGGCTCTGGTCCTCTTTTGCAGCACCAGCATCTCCCCAGCGTCGGCTAGCAGAATGTCGTCGTCGTCAAGTGGAATCACGAAGTCATAGTGCCGGTGTTTGGCGTAGGCAAAGGCAGCGTTTCGGGAGCTTGCCGTTCCCGTGGTGTCCAGAACCTGCCAGCGCATGATAGCGCCGGGATTTTCCTGCGAGTACCGCTCAGCAAGCCTCTTGTACTGGATGGCATGGGAGCCTTGGTCTATGAAGGCCGCGACATCCAGCCCCAGTCTGAGTGCCGACTCCAGAGCCAGGCCAAAGTACTGTGGCCAGGAATGACAGGCAATTGCAATCAGTGCTCTCACGCGACTCCTCTAAAAAGTAGTCTCTGCTCTATCTGGGACTCTGACGACTGCGGGACCGATCCAACCTTCTGCCAGTTGTACTTCTTCAGCGCGGCCATCAGGTTGCTGGAAACCAGGTCAACCGATGCGTGAGTCTCCAGATATACGACCCCTGGGTCAGCACAGGCAACCGCTGCTAGTAGAATGTCGGATGGGATACGCTGCGCAACAGAGAACAGGAACAGAGTATCGAACTCGGGCACCTCGGACGGCAGGTCCCCAACTGAGAACTTCGCCTTGTCAGTAAGCGCCCACTTACCTGCCATCATTCTTCCGTAGCTGACAGAGCGCTCATCCTTCTCAAAGCCATGGTATGACTTTGCCCCGCACAGCAGTGCCATGATCCCGTCTGTCCCACTGTTGCACCCAAAGTCACCAATTGCCTTGCCCACGATGTCCTCGGGCTTGAGCAATTCCCACCGCTCTGTGGCCCGCATGCCCTCGATCACACCGTGGGGAAACACCAGGGTCTGGTATGGCTTGCTGTGCCCGTACACGTGGGTCCCGCCGGTATCTACCTCGTCAAATGGAGTGATCTTAACCTTCACTTCCTCACACCCAAGTGCCAGCAAGAGTGCGATTCTGTGCCCACCGTCCCAGACACACAGCCTGGTTGTCAAGGGCTGCCCCAGACTCACCACAGGGACATACCTGCACCGTACAGGAGGCCACTTTTCAGGCTCGGTGCGGCGCAGATACTTGAATGTGTTCAGGTCGCAGACGAGTTGGCCAGGCATGCCAACTGCCACCAGGTACACCCAGCGACGGGTCTTCTTGGGATCCCCGCTCTCCAGAAAGACCTGGGCAAGCTCAACCAGCAGGTCATCCTCAGCCCTGTACGGGTACTCGCCAATTATACCCTGCAGCAGTGCCCTGGTCCGCAGATCAACGTCGTAGGCTATGTGCAGTTTGTCGATTAGCATCTTCACGTGAGTATCACCCCAAACCCACCGTCTGTCGCGCAACTAGCATCGTGCAAGTTGTCAAGACGAATCCTTTCCCCCGGGATTGTCTCCCACGCCTCCCGCATACTCACTCGTAGCCGGTCGTCCAGAACTACGACTGCATGCTCTGCCAGGGACGGCTTCCAGGCTGCGTACTCTGCCAATGCCCGCTCCGATGTATGCACGGTGTCTATAAAGAGAATCCCGATAGAGCCATAGTTGATGGACCGATAGTGCTCGGCTGCTAGAATCGAGTCCATCTGCCAAAATGTGAAGTTGGGATAAAGTTCCTCAACACAGGCGATGAGCTCCGGGTATAGGCTCTCCACATCCACTCCGATGACTTTCCCCAGTGGGTAGCCCACTGCCAAGTGCAGGCTGCCGCCTCCCCTGCACACACCTAGCTCAACTGAGACCTGTGGGCGCACGGCTCCTGCCAGAAGTTGGAGGAAGGTGTAGTACCGCGCTGGCGGAAACCTGTGGTCAGGGTGTCTGGGGGTCTTGGCGACCTGATCAACCAGGGCCAGGATTGTTTGTCTGTCCATACTTGCCTCCCTTATCGTAAAGAAGCACGCCATAACCACACCCGATGTGCAGCCGGTCATCCTGGTGCTTTGGGTAAGGCAACTCGTAGAACTTCCGCGCAACGGCATCCTCATCCGCATGTAGGTCATCAAACAGCACAACCGCACCTTGCGCCAGGAATGGCTTGTATTCTTTCCACTCTGCGGTAACCTGCGCGTAGTTGTGGATCGTGTCTATGTGCAAGATATCGATCTCAAGACCGCGCAGCTCCTCTGGGACAGGGGTAGAGCGTTTGTGTAGAAAGGTGATGCTTGGGAACTCTGCCAGGGTCGTTGGCAGAAGGCCATGCACATCCTGATCTACACCGAAGATGCGGCACCTCGGCGAGCCCAATGCCAGAGAAGCAAGCCCGTCGCCTCGCTCAACCCCTAGCTCCACGGCCACACAGGGCGAGAGCCTTTGGGATAACAGGCACATCAGGTGATAGTACCTGCGATCTGGGAAGGCCAGGCTCAACAGCAGATCCACTGGCGGGACTGTCGTCACGGCAGCCTCAATGATCTCCAAAAGCTCAGGAAAGGACAGGGGGTTCACTATGCTTCTCCTTCTTAAAGATGCCAGTCAGTATTGCCCCGTCATCAACCTCGATGACAACGGACTCAAAACCGTTCTGGGTGAAAAGATTGCGCAGGCTATTCTCATCGAACCAGCTTTCGTGCTCTGGACTGTTGTGTGCTGTCTTGTACGGGATGGAGACGAACACCACGCCGTCAGGCTTGAGGATGCGGTGCACATTGGCCAGGAAGGGAACCAGGTCTGCCACGAGAATGTGCTCCAGGGTGTGGAAGGACATCACGCAATCAAAGCTTGCATCTGCAATCTCTGGACACGGCTTGGTGAAGTCAACAACGCGGTACTCGACCTTGCTCTGCAGGTGTAGAAAGTCTCTGTAACGGCAGGCAGCCGCAAGCGCTGCCGGCTGCACATCCAGTCCCAGAACACACTCAACCCTGGGGTCAGTGGCAGCCAGCAGGGTCATCATGCCGATGTTGCAGCCAATGTCACAGAGGCAGCCTGTGAACAGCTCCTGGTGCCGCCTGTAGACGACAGCATTGACGTGCCGCCACCAGCCGTCTATTGTCTCCTGCATCCGAGACTCGTCGCCAAGAACAATGTGCTCTTTGTGCAGATAATTGGTCATCTATACCTAATCCCCTTTTTCTGTTCAGCCTTGTTGCTGTAGAACTGCAAGTGGTAGCAGAATGATGGCACCCGCCTGACCTTGCGGCCAGACTTGCGCCAGGTGTCCCAGTAGATGATGTCCAGCGGGTCTACGGGAAAGACTCCCTTGGTAAGGTCAAAACCACCCCTGTCTAAAAAGGCCTGCCTGGGGTGCAGCGAAGGAAAGTACCAACCATCGGTCGGCGGAATGTGCACGCCAGCCTGTACCCACGCCTCGAACTCAGCCCGCCTGAATGTGTCAGGGCGCATGCCGAAGTTTCTGTGCACGTTGTCAATGGCTACCCCAATTGCTCCACACTCCACGATCACCCCGGTCACAATGGTATCCGGGGCCGCCGCTTCCAGCATCGGTGCGTCCCAGCCGGGAGCGAGGAACACGTCAGAGTTGCTGAACACAATATACTCCGCTGTCGCCACGGCGGCAAGCCGGTTGTAGATGGCGTACACGTTCGCCGGTGTTGTTGTGTCAACGAGCAACTCGTAGTCACTGACCGTGTTCTCAACGATGGTCTTCAGAGCAACAACAAACGCCTGATCGTTTGCCTTCTCGTGTTTGTGGGCGATAAGGATCGAGATGTCAGCCATTTTGATTCAGCCTGATGAGTGATACCCATCCTATCCCGGCAGCCTGGGGGCTATCTGCAATAACCTCGTGGAAGCCCTTGCGGAGCTTACCCTTATTCTTCTCGATCCAGACTCGCGAGATCTCCCGCCAGAATTGTGCTGCACCCTCACACGTACGCAGCCCAGCGATGTCGTGAATCGCCACGACCCTGCCGTACCACTTGTAGTGCTCGTAGTCCCGCTTTACGGCTTCATAGGTGTGAGCAGCATCGAGAAACACCAGATCAAACAGCTCAGGAAAGGTCGGTGCCTGAGCCGGGTCCTCCAGCACAATGTAGGTTATCCCGTCTAATCTTGTCTGGGTGTTATACTCCCGGACATCAACCGTTGTGACCTTGCAGCCCATTCCAGCCGCCAGGAAGCAGGCCAGGCCGCCACGGTAGCCCGTGCCAATCTCCAGCACGGTTTTGATGGGGCTGATAGCGATCAGGAACTCAGCCAACTCCTGAGGGTTCTGCTCGATGCCCCAGCCCTTGCCGGTGGGTCCAAGCTGCTCGTGTACCCCGCACCTCTCGATCTTCTGCCGCAGAAGTTGAGTGTCGTTCATTGCCCCTTTCTCCAATACCCAAGCCCGCAGTCAGAGGGCTCGATCAGTACGTGCCCGAAGTCCCCAACAGCCTGGTGGATACCTGAAGAGACTGCCTGGCCAACCAGGAAGTGCTCAGCATCGTGTACTACCACCACGGCCCCCGGCGATAGGTGAGGCATGGCAGTCAAGATTGCCATGCAGGTGAACTCTGTTGAGTGAGGGCCATCCTCGAAGAGCAGGTCAATCAGCCCTTCGTCCCAACTGTTCAGGAACTCGATCCCGTCCATCGCTGCCCGCACCACGTGCTTGCTCTTGTTGATGAAGTCAGGTGGATTCCCACCAACGTCCACAGTCCAGATTTTCCCCATAGGACGGTACTTCCTGACAGCAGCCTCAAGGTGAGCCGTGCTACAGCCACCACCTGTCCCGACTTCCACAACGTGAGATGGCTTGAGTATCCTGGCCAGGGCATAAAGAACCCGCCCCTCAACGTCCCAGATGGAACCCATTGGCCACTTCTCCGGGTAGCCCCCGATCTCGTCTTCGGCGCATAGGGCCAGGAACTCAGGGGGCTCTACACCCAGGTTCAGGTCGCGGCAGATTAACTCCGCCGCCTGTTTCAACGACACAGCACTCATTCATTTCCTCCTTATGGGATGATCCCCAGATCAAAGTATGGATGGTTACTCAGGACAGCCGGGAGACCAGTTCTGGCAAAGGGTCCCGGGTTCCAAATGTCTACACAGGTTGGATGCACATCACCAATGCCAGGATGCCAGCTGACGTACTTGTCTTCCAGCCAGTTGCAGTCCTGGCGCAGTTCGTTCTGGTGGCCATGACAGCTCCACTTGTAGCGCATGGTCTCCACCGGCTGGGCATATCCAAAGTGATGGACATGACCAGAGATGTATTCGACCCCAGTCCTGCCAGGTCGCAAGTCTATCACTCTGGTAGGTGCCATTGAGTCTCTGCATACCCACCCGAACGACCGCCAGTGGTGAATAAAGTCACAGATGCGCCACTCGCGCACACGGTCGCGCCATTTCTTCACCTTGCCATCTACAATTGCTATAGAGCCGTTGTAGACAAGCCCTAGTACAGCCTCCAGGTCTGCCCCCCATACCTCGTCAGCGTCCACTGGCAGCAGGATTTCGTCGTTCTGCCGCAGAAGTGGCATGACAGCACCCCGGTGTTCACTCTCGGTGTGCCATTCGCCGGTGCACCATTCGACGTGATCGAACTCCGCTACACAGGCCCGCAGCTCCTCCTCAGAGTCGGGGCACGGAAGTGTGGTGCCATGTCCATAGGATGGCCTGGGGGTGTAGAGGATGATGTGGCGACCCACCACCGGGGCAACCGCAGCTACTGCCCAGCGCAGGTAAGCCTTGCCATAAAGCAGGGGCGTGTACGCAACAATGTTCATCGAATCACTAACTCCTTTGCTTCTCCAGATAGCGCCTCGACAGCCAGTTTCACCTGTCTCCCGAACTCGAACTCGGTAGTCATCGCATCCCGCAAGCGCAAGCCCATCGCCAGAAACGGCTCGTAGTCAGATGCTACAGCGGCCAGCGTCTTGGCGGTCAGATCGTGGTACTCTGCCTGCATGACGTAATGGCCCTCCCCCTGCCGAGTGTAAGGGTAAGCATCGTTGACCCTTTCGGTGATCAGGGGCAGGGCATAGGCTGCCGCCAGGGAGAAGCGCAGTGGCTCTATCACTGGCCAGTCGTCCTGGTGCACGTTCAGCATGAAACGCGATTTCTGTAACCTGTTGGCCCGCTCCTCGCCCCAGGCATTCTCGGCGACCTCCACGTCGCGCTCTTTGAGTTGGTTGATGATCCTGACACGCCTGAAGGTCTCGTAGCTCATGTGCACGATCCCCCAGCACTTCTCGGCACCGGCAGGAGAACCCAGCCCCTCGTGACTGCCAAGCACGACAAACCTGACGCGACTGTCGAAAACTTGCTCGGTGAGCCACCTGTCGGAGAGCCAGATGTAGTCGAAGTAGCCGTCATCGAGTTGGCGTTTGACTCCAGTGATGAAGTCCCCTATTGTGGAGGGCCGCTCAAGACACCAGTGCACCAGCCTGGCTACCCGCGTCTCTTTGCGGTAGTTGTCCCGGTGAGGCCGGTACTCTCCGTTCAGCGGACTGACGATGTACACCACATCAGCTCTGGCAAAGTCAATCTGGTCTATGAAGCAGGTCTGGAAGCTAGCCAGGCTAACCAGGTTCCGGTAATCCACGTAGGACGGGTATTCGTAGCGCGGATGTGCAAAGACTATTTCCATTGATGCCATCCTATCTTCCCCCCAAGCTCGTAGATGCGATCAAGCCAGGTGTGACGGGTATGCACCAGTTCCATCCCAGCCTGAGCAATCTTTTGGCGTTCGGTGTCGTGGGCCAGGTAGTAGTTGATCTTTTCTTCCAGTTCATCGAGCGTCCGCCACCAATCAAGATGAACACCACGCTCGAAGTCCAACTCGATACCCGGACGCCACCTGGCTAGGTAAAGAGGCCCGCAACCCATCGCCCGGAATAGCCGGTCTGAGGTATAGCGCCGCAGTTCCAACTGACTGATGCCTATAGCAATCTTGCAGCCACGGTAGGTAGCAGCCTCTTGGGCATGGGTAAGTTTCCAGGTCTCGAATGGCCAGCCGTTGCCATAGACCGCAAACTCACCTTTGTAGACTTTCTTGAGCGTCTTGACCATCGCCAGGCGCTCCTGGGAAAGAGGAAAGATGTCGCCATAGTGGCTGCCCATGAACACGATGGGAGCGCCAGGCTTGACAGAACCCCACGGATGGTACATCTCCTGGTTAAAACCAATCTGGAGATAGTCAGCCTTCACACCGTCCGCACGCAGTGCGTCTGCCCAGTCCAGGTTTGTCACCAGGGTTAGATCGAAGGCATGTCCGAGGTCTGCGTACCAGCTTGGCATGGGCTCGCGGACGTCACCTGACCAACTGACTACTGTCCGGCCAGGAGCACGGAGTTGCTCAATGTACTCGCGGGAGAATGTGCCACTCGTCTGAAACTGCATGAACACTAGCGCGGGGTTCCACTCCTGGCAGATTCCCCCGATGGTGTCATGGTAGCTCTTGTCGGCCCGCCAGTCCACCTGGCGATATTCACCCATCGAGGAAAGGGCACGGGTGAGCGCAGGCTGGGTATCCTGGCCAACGTTGAGAGCAATGTGCAGAATCCGACGCTCACGGCAAGGTGTAAGGTCCAGACCCTGGCGCCGGTCGTAGAATGTCTTGGAGTCGGGGTTGTAGCCTTCCGGGTTGTTGACTCGCCGTAACTCGTCCCGGGTCTGCAAGTCGTGGCACTTGCAGTCAGGCAGCGCAACAGTCTCATAGCCCATCTCCAGGATACGGCAGGATAGCTCGCAGTCCCCGGCATAGGTGTAGAACAACTCTGTCCACCACTGAGCACGGTCCCCCAGTTCGCGTCTGGTGATGCCCTTGTTGGCATAGTGCTTGCCGAAGACACTGTCGTGGTGGAATCTGCCAGCCCCCCACATGTCGAAGGCGTAGGCAGCCTGCCCAACCCTGGGGTGCTCTTCCATGAAGCGCACGGAGCGGGCCAGACAGTCATCCAGGGGCAGGTCGTCATCGTTCAGGTGAACTGTGAATGGAGCCCGGGCCAGCCGAAAGCCGGCGTTGAATGCCCGACAGGCCCCCACCAGCCTGCCTTGCCTTATGGCGGTGGTATCGGCTTGCTCTGCGAGCCATTCCAGCGTGCCATCGGTAGAGCCACCGTCTACCACAACGACCTCATAGGGCACTGGGGCTATGCTCTTGCGGATAGCCTCCAGGCATTGCCGTAGAACAGGCAGACGATTCCAGGTGCCGAGAATGATGCTGACGCGAGGGTTTGCTTCCATCCATCTACCGTTTGCTGTCTACTTCACGCGCACGCTTCACGGCCGCGAGCGCTGCCTTGTCCCCATGCGCACTGGCCCAGGCTGCTACCTTTGCCAGCACTGCAGCGGCGCTCACGCCCTTGCCGTTATGACGTAACCCGATCGCACTCATCGCTGACTTGTGATCGAAGACCGGGAACTTGCCCTTGCTCTTGCCCTTCATCCCGCTCTTGCTGCGGGCTTTCTCTGTCACGGTCCCCTTCTTGGTTCGCATCGCCGTTTTTGCCATAGTTACCTGCCTTTCCCAGAAACTGTTCAACCCATAGGAATGCACTTGCTACGTTGGTGACAACCCGCTCGACACTCCCCCGTTTCCTGTTCGTTATCTCAGCCAGGAGAATGTGTACCAGTTCGTGAACGAAATCATACTCCAGCTCGGGATCGTCCAGTTCAGCAACGTAGAGAAGGTTGACGTCAATAACCGCCTCCATGTACTCCCAACTGGGATGGGTGATCATCACTGCCTCGTCGCTATCTACCCCAAAGTCCCGCCTATCCTCAGAGTAGCCAAACGTGATCCTGCGCCACCACAGGAGACCCAGCGGCTTGAGCCACTTGTCTGCCAGGGCCTGAATCCGCGCTATTTGAGCATCACGGTCAACCATCTATCCCCACCTCACGACAGTTGGTGGCAAGCGCGATCGCCGGCTGCCGCTCACCGAGGACTGTCACGTAGACCCGCAGTCTCCCCAGTAGTAGGCGCAGGAGGTCGCTGAGCGAGAACTGCCAGCAGGAGATGATGGCAAGCCCAAGATTCTCGTACCGGATTGTTAGCACTGGGAGGTCAGCAATACCACCTTCCCCCAACACTGTCTGCATGCCTCCTGTGAACTCGATTGGCTTCATCCTTGCTTGTCTCCTTCTGCGGCAGAAGTCTGTTGCTTGCGGGCTGCCTCGAACTTCTCTACCATCGGGACTATGCCCTCGCCAAACAGCGCCCGACATACGCTGTCTAGCATCAGCCCTGGCTCTGCCTGCCCCTCCTGATGAGCCTTGACCAGCGCAGCGATAACTATGCCCGCTGGTATCGTTGGCTCCGGGAGCATCCACACGTCTACGTCTATAATGCCCGTTGGCGTCATTGGTTTCGATGGGTCAATGATCTGCCCAGCCATGTTGATGGCCTGCCGCCCCACCAGTACCCAGCCCGACATGAGCCGCGACTGTAACTCCTGCTGCCCCATCCCCTGCCCTACCGGGATTACGTGTATTGTTGGCACTGCGTCGCCTCCATAGGGTCCGTACAGATGCGCACAACCAGGCAGCGTACCAATGACTGCCCAGCCGGCTTGTAGTAGGTCAGGTCAATAGCAAAGCCGTCATAGTTGTTCTCAACCAACAGGTCATAGATTTGCTCGATATCAGCGGCCGCGTAAGCCTCAGCCTCAACTACCCTCGCGTGCTCACACGAGCAGGTAGTGTTGACCCCATTGCTCCTCAACAGGCGCACGAGTTCGCGGACACCTGGCTCGATGCACTCGTACCAATCAGTCACATCACCCCTCCAAAAGGTCGTCAAATTGCCAGGGCTTAGGCATCTTCTCCCGTTCGTTCATGTCCGGGATCCCATGCCCCGCTCCTGTCCACCCAGTGCCCCTGTAATGCACCGCCAATACTGTGTACCGCCGCTGCCCGGCCCCACTGCATCTGGGACAGGCAGGGCGCGCTGGCGCTTGCCCCATCGGAGCCTGTGCCTCAAACTGCCTTTTACACTGTGTACACTCGTACAGATAGGTCATTCTCCTACTTCTTCTTCCGACTCCTCGCCCTCTAATTCGTCAAAGACGCTCTCCAGTGCCTCTGTAGCCTGGTCATGCTCTAACGCCAGATGCACCTGGATCTCCGCAATGACCTCCGCTACTATCTGGTCTATTACCCCCAATGATGTCATCGCTGTCTCCCTCGTGTCAGTGCTCTATTGCTGTCTCTGCTGTACTGACTGGTCGCTAGGCCCAATTCGGCCCTGCACTTATCATTCTACCGCAGTTGTCTCCCCTGTTAAGAACTTATGTCCACGAACTTCTTAAAATCCCCGTCCCCGTTGATGTCAGTGTGGAAAGTAATAGTCCGACCTCATTTTGAACGTAGGGTGGGGGTGGGGCCTTGCGCTGCGCGTGGTCTGGGTGGGGGGGGTGGGGTGCAGTGGGCGTGGAGCCTGACGCGCAGGTCATGGCGCGATTCATCGTGAACTGGCTCCGGCAGGAATATGCCCGGCAGCATGGCACTTGTGAGTATGGTGCCAGACCGGGGGGCTTGTA
>Ga0315285_10006069_pt1 | contig 12434 bp, 10 predicted proteins | sample YL17G09_36_MG_FD_203698 | JGI IMG/M metagenome (GOLD analysis project Ga0315285, IMG submission 203698) | Sediment microbial communities from Yellowstone Lake, YNP, Wyoming, USA - YL17G09_36 | ecosystem: Environmental > Aquatic > Freshwater > Lake > Sediment | place: USA: Wyoming | collected... | reverse complement strand
AACAAGGGCGGATTGTGCCCCGCATTGACGTAGACCATTTCCCCGGTCTTGGGATCGCACTGCGCGTAAAAGAGCGTCACGAACATTCCATTCGCCGTGTCCGCGCAAATCAAGCGATTCGCGTGCGCGATACCGTGTGCCGGAGCGCGCGCCGCGGTCATGCTCGCGCGAAGGATCGCGCGCGTTGACGTCATAAAAAGCGCGGCAGGCATTCCCTTGTCGGACACATCGGCGATCATCAACCCGTAGCGTGTCGCGCGGGCAAGGGGGAATACGTCGTAGAAATCGCCGCTCACTTCGCGTGCGGGCTGCCAGTGAGCCGCAAAATCCCAGCCGGGATTTTCCGGCTGGGTGCGCGGAATCAAACCGGATTGCAAGGTGCGCGCCATATCGAGTTCGCGTTCCATGCGCGCTTTTTCAACCGCGACCTGATACAACCGCGCGTTCTCAATCGCGATCGCGGCTTGATTGGCGAAGAGTGAGAGCAATCGCACGTCATCGTCGGTATACGCAGGCGCAGACTTGCTCCGATTCACCGACATGACGCCGCTGACTTGCGCGCCGCGCTTGACCGGCACATGCAAGACGCGAGCGTAACGACCCAGGGGAATGCGCGCGACGCGACCTTCCCAAGTGTCATAGTCTTGCACGACGAGCGGTTGTCCGCTGAGAAAGACACGTCCCGTCGCGCCTTCACCCGGTTTCAGGCGGTCGACCGATGCGACTGTGTGTTGACCGAATGGCGCGCGCGGGACGAGATCGTTTGTACTCTCGTCGTCAAAGTAGAAATTACCCGAATCGCCATGCAACAACTCTGCCGCGCGTTGAATGATCAAATCGAGCAGTTTGGAAATTTCCAACTGGCTGTTGATGTCGAGACTGGTGTCGTACAAGCGGCGCAATTCAGACGCGGAGAGTGTCGCGGCTTGATACAGCCGTGCGTTATCTATGGCGATCGCTGCGTGTTTTGCCATTAGGTCGAGAAAGGCACGCGTCTCCGGATCGAAATGGTACGGCTGCCAATATCCCAGGTTGAGCGTGCCGAGGATGCCTTCGCCTTTCACGAGCGGCAAGCAGGCAAGCGCGCCGGGCCTCGCAGCGAGAGGAACGCCGGTATAGTACGGATGATCGGTGCTGTCTTCGATGAAGACCGGCTGCCCTGAGCGCGCGACCGAATGGGTGATGCCGGATCGTCGCGGTTCTAGCGGAATTTCTTTTTGATCCGCCGCCCAGTGACTCGCGGCGAGCGTCAGTTCATCGCGCCGAGGATCGTACAGAAAAATATGCGCGTGCGCCGACGCGGCGAGGGTCTGAGCCATTTCGGCGACGCGCTGAAGGACGGCGCTCAGTTCCAACGTCGAGGTGAGACCCAGGACGACTTGTTGCAAGGCGGCGAGCCGCGCATTCTGAAGCCGCAACGCCTCTTCGTTTTTTTCTTGATTGGAAAACGCGGGCGATCCTGAAATGGAACTCATCTTGCTTCCTGGAGTGGTTCGCCCGACACCGTTATTTCGCCGGGCTCAAAATCCACTGCTGATATTCCTCGCGCAAACTGCACGCGCATACTTCCTCCGCCGTTTTCAAAATGTCCTCCGGAAAGGCAACCTTGTAGCGATAACGTTCCACGTACGTCTTGAGCCACCGCAAAAATTTCTCGTCCCCCATCTTTTTGCGAATCGCGTCGTAAAACAGCGGACCTTTGCCGTAGACGATTTCGCCGTAACTCTCTTCGGTGAACGCGGCGACGGGTTGGTTGACGGCGGCATCGCGCCCGGCGGCTTTGGCACGATTATACGCATCGCCGAAGAAATTGCGCACGATGATTTGCCCGGCGGACTTGTTGCGGATGTCTTCGGCGTAAATCACCTCGCTGTACTGCGCGAGCGATTCGTCCACCCAGGGATAGTTTACCTGATCATCTCCGACGATGCCGTACCACCATTGATGCGAGGTTTCGTGCGCGGTCACGAATTCCAAAGTATCTGCCCCGCGCGGATCCTTGTACATCGTCCGCGCGAGAACGATGATCCCCGGATACTCGATGCCGAGCGCGCCAATCGGCGTCTCCACCACGTCGAATTCGGTGTACGGATAAGCGCCGAAGCGCGCTTGAAAGACGCGCAACGCGTTGGTCGCAAAGCGCAGCGCATTTTTTCCGCCATCTGAATCGCTCGGTTCGTAGTACGAATTGACCGTGATGCCATTGACGGTATCGCTTGCCTTTTGCAAGACGGTCGTCAAGTTGATGTCGAAATCGCGCATCGGCGCGCCGACGATCTTCCAGGTTTGGGTGCCGTTGCCGTTGTCGCGCGCGTCAATCGTCGTGCCGGAGGCGATGACGGTGATCGCGGACGGCGCGGTGAGCGTCACCGCGTACAGCGAAGCATCGGCATAGACCAGATCGCCGTACGGCGGCGGGACTTCAATGTTCCATCCTTTCACAGCGTACCCCGGAATCAACGGATAGACAGAGGGCATTGACGTCACGGTGTCACTCACGCCAAAATCCGCATAGTGGCTTTTTGAAACACGCGGAATCGTCACGCCGAAATCGAGATGCAGGTCGACCGACTCGTTCGGCGCGAGCGGCTTGGCAAGCGGGACGCGCAGCGCGGTGTCCTTTGCTTCGAGTGATGGCGTGACTGGCGTGCCGTTCGCGGAAACATTCGCGACGGTGATTTTGCCGCCATAGTCGGGATAATTCGCAAACAAGCGAAAGTAGATTTCGTTGAGCGGCGCGGTTTGGCGATTGAAGTAGACGACGTCTTGACTGCCGGTCAACGTCGGCGGATCGGCGGTGTAGGTGAGCGTCAGGTTGTATCGCGTCGGATGATCGAGCAGTGCGAGATCGTTCTGATTTGCTGCGTTCAGCGCGAGGCGATAGAGTGCGAGTGCATCGGTCGGCGCGGGGGTATGGCTGGGCAGTCGCGTCGCCGTCGGCGCGGGTGCGCAAGCGGTGATCAAGACGATGGCGATCAGCCAAGCGCGAAGGAATTGCATTGGGATCCTTATCCGTACACAAAAGCCCGCCTCGTTGGGGAGACGGGCATTGCGCGACAAGTGTCGTCGGTTGGGCTATGCGGTTCGAGTGGGCGGTGGCGTGGTCGGCACGGCGGGCGCGGGCGCAGCGGTGGGCGCGGCGGGATCGGCTTTCTTCGCTGAGACGAACTTCATCATCTTGGTACCGCAGGACGCGCAAACGCCCCGGACCGCGTGCTTGCCGTTCTTGAGAATTACTTCTTGGGGATCCTTCATCGGCTTTTGCGCCTTTTCCTTCACACAGTAACCCAGGATAACTTCGTCTGCCATTCGAAATGCCTCCTTTTCTGGACAGAAAATCGGCGACGCGCACGCATCGCACTTTTGTTCGATAGAGTGTTGCTATTCTAGCATCAAACGCGCGGTTTGGCAAATGGGTCAAACGGGCTAGGTTTTGACATAATCCAGAAGGCAGTAAAACCCCTCCCGCATCCGCGAGAGGGGTTTTGCTGTTTACCGTTTACCGTTTACTGTTCATTGGTTTAATACTCAGGCATCTGCGGCATTGGCGCGGGCTTTTCCTTCTCCGGCATATCCGTCACCAACGCCTCGGTCGTCAGGATCATCGCCGCGATAGACGCTGCGTTCTCCAAGCCACTGCGCGTCACTTTCGCTGGGTCAATGATGCCCTTCTCGACCATATCGCCATAGTCTTCGGCAAGCACGTCAAAGCCGATGTTCGTGTTGCCTTTTTCTTTCTGGGCGCGGCGCACTTCTTGCACGACGACCGCGCCGTCGTAGCCCGCGTTCTCCGCGAGTTGGCGCATCGGCTCTTCGAGCGCGCGCTTCAAAATGTGCACGCCAGTTGCAATGTCGCCGTTGCCCTGCACTTTGTCGAGCGCGGGGATCGCGTTGAGCAGAGCGACGCCACCACCGGGCACGATACCCTCTTCGACTGCCGCGCGGGTTGCGCTCAATGCGTCTTCGACGCGATGCTTCTTTTCCTTCAACTCCGTCTCGGTCGGCGCGCCGACGCGGATCACCGCGACGCCGCCCGCGAGTTTGGCGAGGCGTTCTTGCAGTTTTTCCTTGTCGTAATCGGAGGTCGTCTTTTCGATCTGCGCCTTGATCTCGTTGATGCGACCCTTGATGTCCTTTTCGGAACCCTTGCTGCCAACGAAGGTCGTGTCGTCTTTGTTCGAGATCACTTTGTCGCACTGACCCAGATCGCTGATCTGGGTGGTTTCCAACTTGCGACCCATTTCCTCGGTGATGACGTTGCCGCCAGTGAGGATCGCCATATCGCGCAGCATTTCCTTGCGGCGGTCGCCAAAGCCGGGCGCCTTGACCGCGAGGACGTTCAGCAAGCCGCGCAGTTTGTTCAGCACCAAGGTCGCGAGCGCTTCGCCTTCGACATCTTCCGCGATGATGATGAGCTCGCGCTTGCCCATCTGCACCAATTTTTCGAGCAGGGGGACGATGTCGGTGTGCGCGGTAATTTTCTTGTCGGTGAGCAAAATGTAGACGTTCTCGAGGACCGCTTCCATTCGCTCCGGATGCGTGACGAAGTAAGGCGAGATGTAGCCGCGATCAATCTGCATCCCGTCCACGTACTCGGTTTCAAACGCGAGACCGGTTTTCGATTCTTCGACCGTGATCACGCCGTCCTTGCCGACCTTGTCCATCACGTCCGAGAGCAAATTGCCGATTTCAGGATCGGCGGCGGAAATCGCGGCGATGTGCGCAATGTCTTCCTTGCCCTTGACTTGTTTCGCCATCTTCTTAAGTTCTTCGACGAGAGCGGCGGTGCCTTTTTCGATGCCGCGTTTCAAGAGCATTGGATTCGCGCCCGCGGCGACGTTCCTCAAGCCCTCGGTGACGATGGTTTGCGCGAGTATAGTCGCGGTGGTCGTGCCATCCCCCGCGACGTCGTTCGTCTTGGTCGCGGCTTCTTTCAACAATTGCGCGCCCATGTTTTGGTACGGGTCTCGCAATTCGATTTCTTTCGCAACGGTCACCCCGTCGTGCGTGACGGTCGGCGCGCCGAATCTTTTGTCGAGCGCCACGTTGCGGCCCTTCGGTCCGAGTGTAGTCTTGACGGCGTTTGCCATCACATCAACGCCGATTTTCAAGTGTCTGCGTGCCTCTTCGGCGAACGCAAGTTGTTTTGCAGGCATAAGTGATTCCTCCTAGTTGAATGGACTTGTCATTGCGAGGAGCGTTCGTTGCGACGAAGCAATCTCCGATTTGCGATTCTGAGATTTCTCGCTCCGCTCAAAATGACATACTGAATTTACTTTTCGACGACGGCGAGGATGTCTTTCTCGCTCAAGATCAAGTACTTTTTGTCGTCGAGTTTGATCTCGCTGCCCGAGTACTTGGCGAAGACGACCTTGTCGCCGAGTTTCACTTCCATCTCGACGCGCTTTTTGCCGTCTTCATCCCAACGACCCGGACCGATCGCGACGATCAGCCCTTCTTGCGGCTTTTCCTTGGCGGTTTCGGGAAGCAAAATACCGCTCGCGGTTTTTTCTTCCCCTTCGAGTGGTTCGACAATCACTCGATCCGCAAGTGGTCGCATCTTGAGTTTCTTCTCTGCCATAACAAAAACCTCCTTGCTGGAATTGAGAATAGAGTTAGCACTCGTTTCACCTGAGTGCTAGCGTGTATACTATACACGATTATTTTGATTTGTCAAGTCCCTGCCAAAGCCAAAACCGGACAGCGACTGGATAGCAGTCTGACTGTCCGGATGCTAATGTGCTCGCGGGTCACCCTGAGCAGAGCGAAGGGTCTCGCAAGATACTTGAGAGATTCTTCGCTCCGCTCAGAATGACAATCAGGGTGTAGTATGCACGGACTAGCTCACCAGCGCGACCTCCATCGCTTGCCCAAGCGAGCGCGCGCCGATCAATTCGATGCCATCCGGCTTGTCCTTCATCCGCGTCAGTGCTTGCGGCACGAGCGCGCGCTTGAAACCGAGCCGCGCCGCTTCGATCAAACGTCGCTGCGCTTGCGCAACCGTGCGTAGTTCGCCGCTCAATCCGACTTCGCCGATGACGACCAAATCTTCGGCGACCGGCTGATTGCGGAACGACGACGCAATCGCGAGCGCGACCGTCAAATCGGCGGCGGGCTCGGTGATCTTCAATCCGCCGACAACATTCACGAACACATCTTGCATCCCCAGTTTCAAACCGACGCGCTGTTGCAAAACTGCCGTCAGCAAGAGCAAGCGTCCCATATCGAAACCGTTAGCCGTGCGGCGCGGCAGCGCGAACGATGTCGAATTCGTCAGCGCCTGGATTTCGACGAGCAGGGGGCGCGTCCCTTCCATCGTCACCGCGATTGCGCTTCCCGATGAGCCCGGCGCGCGCTCGGCGAGAAACGCGGACGACGGATTGTCCACTTCGATCATTCCTTCCTGCGTCATCTCGAACACGCCGACTTCGCTCGTCGCGCCGAAACGATTTTTCACCGAGCGCAGTAAACGGTACGCGTGAAAGCGTTCGCCTTCGAGATACAGCACGGTGTCAACGATGTGTTCGAGCACGCGCGGACCGGCAATCGCTCCGGCTTTGGTGACGTGACCGACGAGAAAGATCGGCACGCCCGTCACTTTCGCAGTGCGCATCAACCGTGCCGCCGACTCGCGCACTTGCGAAATGCTTCCCGCCGCGCTCGTCAGTTCTTCGAGATACACCGTTTGAATCGAATCAATCACGACGAGTTTCGGATTGAGTCGTTCAATGTGCGCGATGATTTCGTCGAGGTTCGTTTCGGTGAGCAAATAGAGCGCGTCCGGTTTGAGCGCGAGGCGTTCGGCGCGCATCTTCATCTGTTGCACCGACTCTTCGCCGGAGACGTACAACACCGGACTAGTTTGCGCGAGCGTCGCCGCCATTTGCAGCAGGAGCGTGCTTTTGCCGATCCCCGGCTCGCCGCCGATCAGCACGAGCGAGCCCGGCACGATGCCGCCGCCGAGCACGCGCGCGAGTTCGCTCATCGGCACAGGGATGCGCGCGAAACCTTCGGTGACGACATCGGAAATTTTTTGCGGCGTACTGCGCAGCGCGAGTGACGCGAGCGACGATTTCTTTTCATCTGCCGCCGTCACCATTGACTCGAGCATCGAGTTCCACTCGCCGCACTCCGGGCAGCGTCCGTACGATTTCGTCGAGACGAACCCGCATTGCTGGCACGTCCATTTGCTGTGGGTTTTGGGTTTGGGGGGCATAGGCAACCTCAAATCGTGTCTTTGCGGTGGACTATTTCTGCGAGTATAGAGAGCGCGCGAGTAAGGTCGACTACCATTTTCTTTACCTTAGCGCGATTGGACAGGTTATCTAATTGAGAACGTCGCAACGCCTCTTCAAAATTCGAACCTTTGCGATGCGCTGCGCCTGTTGATCTGAGGGTTTGCACCGCGCGAAGAGCATCAGTGATCTGCCTCTGGGTGGCCGTCTCAATACCGATTCTAGCCAGAAATCCTCCAAGCAAGTCTACCGAGCCTTTGATTGTTTCGCCATCGATCTTCAGGCTAGTTTGTTGCATTAGTAGAGGGACACTAATTGAGTCGACCGTGATCTTTGCAAGCGCTTGAACCTGTTCATCAAATTCTTTCCATTCATCAGTTATGGGCAAATGCAAGGTCTCGAAAGCAGGTCTGTCTTTTTCATCAAGATCCCTAAAAATCCCATCTCCATATCTGGCTTTCGCCTCGCGTTGAACCTCCTTAAATGCCATGCGGAAGTTGTAGATTGGGTCATCGCTGGGTTCAGCAAATTCGGCCATGAAATCACGTAGCCAACGATGCTTTGTGATCGTTCCCCTAGGCGGGACGTTGAATTGACGCCAATGAAGTTGCTCCTTGTACCGAATCCGACCCAAGTCCCCAAGCCAGACTTGGACAAGTTCCTCCTCAGTAATATCTATTGGAAGTAGCCACAAGTCAAGACATCTTACATCCGAATCGCCGATTTTGAAGCGACTTGGCTCTTGGTAGTATTTGAGTAAGACTTCGCGTTTGAAAAAAACTGGCGTAAGGAAATGCGGAGTTCCACGATCAGCGAAGTAGTCGCTTAAAGTATCTTCATCACACGTTGATTCAATATCGTTCCCTTGTTCATCACGTTCTATGATGAAAGTGGAAAACCTGTCTTCCTTCTCTCCCGTAGCGAGTTGGACGTGACGCTTATCTAGTTCAGGATAAGGGAAAACCACATCTTTGCCAAGAAGGCGTGAAGCACTCTCGTAACCGAGTGAAGGAATATCAGTTCGCAACCAGAGGTCAAAACGCGACGCTTGGTCTGACAGGGGATAGCTGGCAAATTGTCCATTGATATCTTTACTGATATCTTCTACCGCTTTACGGCGATGATCGTGGTAACGAACAAGGTAGCATTGATTGGCAGCCAAATAGTCTCGCAGATGATGGGCATCCACAACAATCAAACGGTTATTCCCTTCCTGCTTGATACGAGCGATAGAATGTATTTCGCCTTCATCATCTATTGCCCTATACTCGTTTAGTTCAGGGACGAAGAAGGCCTCATTATATAGAATGAAGTTTTGTACCAATTCAAAAGTACTCGGCACAAAACCATGGAAATCACGGTAAACCACAAAGGGGCGAAACTCTATCCCTTTCACCAAAGAACTTGTTGCAGGATCATAGAGGACTTGTTTCTCTTCTCCCGAGGAATAGAAATTGGGTTTTCCGAATTCCAGTCGAACATCCCAGTCAATTGTTGACAGGAGTTTTTCAAGATTGCCGCTGGCTACAGAAGCGAGGACGCTGAAAGTAAACAGGTCGGTTGTCTCATCTTTCCATGCACGAGCAACAACAATCCAATCGTGAGCTTCGGTCTCTTTCCTTGCAAGCCAGTCCTCAAAGCTCAAGAATGATAAAACCCTATTCTCTCCTGGCTGATTGGTAAAATCCCGAATGACTCTTGGAATTCGCCTGTCTTGGTTCATGGTTGCTCAGTACTCCGGCTATCGCAACAACGCTCATCAAACACTTGTTCTATGGATGCATTCTACACTGTTGTTGAGCGCACGTCAACTCAAATAAAGAACACGGCCTGAAGTGAGCCGTCACCCGCCCACCGCCGCCAAAAACAAGCGCGGCGTCACAATCCGTACCGTTGCAAATTTCTTGAGCACGAGCAAATCCTCATCGCCGGTCACAACGTACTCCGCGCCACCCGCGAGCGCGGCTTCAATCAGCGCGTTGTCGTCCGGATCGCGGCACACTCGGACTGCGCGCGTTGGTTGCACCAACTCACCGCGCAATGCCAACAGCGCGAGGGTCGTTTCGATCGCTTGATTGTCCAGCCCGTACTTGACGCGGATGCGCGGCAAAGCCAGTTTCTCCACCAACTCGTCTAACAACGGCTGGGAGTAAACGAGCGTGTACGCGTTCGCGGCAAGTTGCGTCAAGATCGGACCGACCGTCCCGTGTGGCTTTATTAGCGCGCGAATCAGAATGTTAGTGTCAACGACGGCGCGAAGCATTTGTGCGTGTCTCCCCAGCGCGTTTGCGCGCGCGCACGGTTTTGGTCGCGGCTTGCAAATCCGCTTCCACTTCGGCATCCGAGTATCGCGCGTTGACCGCGTCCATGCGCGCCGTCAGCGCGTCGAAGCGCTTGAGCACACCCGCCTCGTCCGCTTGCGCGAATTTCAAATATTGTTCGTACGGGATGAGAACCGCTTCGGGGCGACTGCCGCGCGTCAGAACGTACGGCACGTTGTGCTTGACCACTTCGTCGAAGACCGCGCGGAACTGCCGCTGGAGTTCCGTCACGCCGATTATCTTGTTCATACTCTACTCCATATCTGAGTACATATTTCACTTTATATTCTAGTCTGCTTTCGGGGTGTTGTCAAACTAGCCGCCAAGTCGTGCCTAGCAAAAACAGACTTCCGAAATCTCGCAAACTTCGGAAGTCTCAACTATCGCACTATCGCACTATCGCACTATCCAACTATCGAACTATTCCAACCCATACACCTGCCGCGGCGCAAGGTATTCCGGGAACCGGTCGAGCAACGCTTGCCGCGCGCGATAGCACAGGTGGCACGCGTCCACGTACGCGTCTTCGTGCGGCACGTCGAACTCGCGCACCAACTTCGCAGGACCACCTTTCATCAACAGCGCGACAATTGGATGCGCGCACGCGCGGTAATGCTTGACGAGCGACGAGAGCGGCGTCTGCCACACGTTGCCGAGGCACAAACCCTGACACAGATGCACGTTGCCGTACGCGTCAATATGCACGCGCCCCGGATGTTCCAGTTCTTCGTGCGGACATTCGCCGAATTCCTCCCACGCGACGCGCGGTAATCCTTCGATCAACTTTTCCACCGCTCTGCCGCGAAACATCACGCCGCCGCCGACCACCGGTTCGCCCTTTTTCCGATTCGTGTTCGTCGCAACCATTGGCTGCTCGATGCAAATCGAACCGACCGGGATTCTCAGTTTCTGCGCGGCGCGCTGCGCGCGTTTGGCGGGATTGTCCTGCTCTTCGAAATGAAACGCGTCGTCGCTGAGACTCAAATCTGCAATGCCCAACTCCGCCAGCGGTTTGAGCCACAGCGGGGCGTCTTCTTCCGTCGTCGCGAAATACGCGTTCGTCACGATGCCCACCTTGAATCCTGCTTCACGCGCGAGGCGGACGCTTTCGAGCAGAAGGGGGTAGAACAAGAATGCTTCGCCACCTTCAAAGTAAATCATCTTCACGGCACCGATTTGGCGCGCCTCGTCGAGAACGTGACGAACTTGCGCCAATGTGAATGTGCCTTCGGCAGATGGACTGCCAAACACAAAACAATGATCGCACTCGAACGCGCATTGGTAGGTGAGTAGAAAGTGGATGCCGGTGAGCATGGCGCCTCCTTGGTTATCGTCAGGGTAGCCAGACAGGGCTACTTTGACGACGCCTCCTCAAACAAGTCCAATTGCGCCCCGCGTTCTGGACTGGGCGGTTCCAGCCCCGTAATGAAAATCAAATCATGGCGTTCGATAGTTTCTTGTTTCAGCAATTTTTCCACAAAGGGCACGCGCACAAAATGCCACCCCGCCTCGTGAAACGCGTCCGCGAGATGCGGCAAGCGGCGCGCCTTTTCCCGCATCAGCGCGACGAGATTTTCGGGGATGATGAGGTGCCCGCGCGCAGGCGCGACGTGGACTTGCGCGAGATCGGTGAACTGTGTGCGCGTGCGCCAGACGAACGCGTGAACGATTTCATTGTTCGCTTGCCACACTACATCGAAATTTTGGATTGCCGATTCTTGATTTTCGATCGAATCAGAAATCGAAAATCGAAAATCGAAAATAATGCGGTATCCCAGCCGCTCGCCCAACCGCGCCAGCGCGTCGAGCGCGCGGGATCGCGCGGCGTCCGTATCTTGGGCGCGGATAGCCCATGTGCCACCGCGCGCGTCGGCGTATGCCGCCGCGGCTAGGGCGACGAGTCCATCTTCGGGTGTCAAGTCGCCGGGGAACTGGCGATACACCGCGTCTTCGAGTTCGTCGCGCGAAATCGCGCCGCGCGACAAGATTTCGCGCACCGCGTCCTCCACGCGATCAATTAGCGGCGCCGCCAATTCGGCAGAACGCCGCAGCCACAGAAATTGGTCCTTGCCCTCGTAATGATCGAAATCGTGCGCGTACCCTTCGCTCAATCCCGCCACGACCGCGCTGTGGACGAATCGTCCCGGCGCGGTTTTCGTCTTCGCGGCGAGCGCGTCGGCTAACAAGCCCTTGCGCGCGATGTGCGCGCACGCGGCGTGATGCACCCACGAAAACGCGAGCGCCTCGCCGCGCCGCGCCAGAATATTGCTCGCGGCGTCAAACGCGGCAGCGCGAATCTCCTTCTCCAATCGCGCAACATTCACCCCCGCGTTCTCTCGGCTTGGTCGCCAGGGCTCCCGCGCGTCATCACTCGGCAGCTCGCGCTCGCTGATTTCTTCGCGCGCGGGGTCCAGGGTTTCCGCGCTTGAACGAAATGCAATCCGATAACTGCCAGCAATATCGTCCAACTCGCGACGCGGGAAATCGCCGAGGCGCGGCTGAAACAGGAACGAGTCCAGTCGCAAGTGCGCGCCTGCCGCCGCGAGCAAAAGGGATTCGATGACCGGATGCCACGACTCAGCGAAGACGAAAACGGCGAACGCGTCGGCGCGCAGGAAACCGGCGATGGCTTGCAGCGATTCATCGAGTGTGTCTGCGTACCAACGCCATTCCCACGCTGCATCTTTTTGCGTGTCGAGAAACGGCGCGAGCGATTGAGCCGCCGCGCGCCCCAGCACCCACGCGCCCCATAAGTACGACAGTGCCCACACCGCGACCCGTCGCGTCGGCGGCGCGGTCAGCACGAGCGCGGCGGATTGCGCGTTGATCTCGCGGGCGATTGTTTTCGCGCTCCCGCGTCCGATGAACGCTTCGGGTG
>Ga0315285_10006068_pt1 | contig 12435 bp, 11 predicted proteins | sample YL17G09_36_MG_FD_203698 | JGI IMG/M metagenome (GOLD analysis project Ga0315285, IMG submission 203698) | Sediment microbial communities from Yellowstone Lake, YNP, Wyoming, USA - YL17G09_36 | ecosystem: Environmental > Aquatic > Freshwater > Lake > Sediment | place: USA: Wyoming | collected... | reverse complement strand
TGCCGGCCCTTTGCACGGTGCACGAGTCACGGGTCACGGGGTCCGAGCGACGAAATGCCGTCGTGCAAGATTTTGAAAATGCTCCAGTGCCGCTTCGCCCCATAGTTCCTTTTGCCGAGGCTGTGCAGGAGCGAGTCTGCGTTGAGATTATGCGGGGCTGCCCAGGCCGGTGCAGATTTTGCCAGGCAAGTTTTTGCCGGAGGCCCGTGCGTTACCGCAGCCCAGAGAAAATTGTCGACATTGCCAAGGCCTGCTACCGCTCGACAGGATTTGATACGGTCAGTTTGCTGAGTTTGTCCACTGCGGATTATCCACACCTGGAGGAATTAACCTCCAGCCTAAACCAGTATTTTCGAGACAAGTACGTTGGTCTGTCACTACCGAGTTTGCGAGTCGATCAGCAGTTGAAACTTGTTCCTGAGTTATTGACCAGCGTGAGAAAAAGCGGCCTGACAATCGCGGTCGAGGCGGCCGGCGAAAGATTGAGGCAGATTATCAATAAGCCGCTCAAGGATAGCGACCTATTTGCGGCGGTAGAGGCTGCGTACCGGGCCGGCTGGCAAAAGTTAAAGCTATACTTTATGGTGGGTCTGCCCGGCGAAACAGAAGCAGATATAAAGGCAATTGTGGATGTCTCGTGTCGGTTAGCCAAGCTGAGGAAGACCATCGATGGCAAAACCGCGCAGATAAACATCACGGTAAGCTGGCTGGTGCCTAAGCCGCATACGCCGTTCGGCTGGCTCGGACAAAAGCCTAAAACCTATTTCGAGCAGGCCAAAAACCTCATACTCGATCAGAAAAGAAACCTTCGGGCGAACTTTTTGCATTTTAAGTTCCACGATATAAACCGCAGCGTATTGGAATCGGCGATAGGGCGGGGTGACAGGCGTTTATGCGATGTTATTGAAGCCGCCTGGCAGGGGGGTGCCCGCTTCGATTTGTGGGACGAATGTTTGAACTACGAGCTGTGGCGAAAAGCCTTTGAGAAGTTTGGCATAGACCTCGAACAGGCCGCACAAAGGCAGTTCGCACCGGATGAAATTCTGCCCTGGGAGCATTTAGGCGGCCCGGATAAGAAGTATCTGCTGGCCCATTTGGAGAAAGCGATGGAAGAAGTGAAACCAATTGAGAATTGAGAAGTTAGAATGTAGAATAACGGCCACAGGTTTGTTGAGAATTTCGAGTTTAGATATTAGGATTTAAGCAAGTGGCTAATCCTGAACACCTGAAAATCCTCCAACAATGCGTCGAAGCCTGGAACAAATGGCCAGAGATAACTGTCATAGGGCGACGAGCGCTCGGAATAGGTCGGCGATAGAGATTGGGATAGTATTATTGATTTGCTATAATATCGTCATAGGTCAACCTGTCACAATGATGGGAGAAATGCGTATGAAAGCGGAAATGACGATGATTTACTGGAAGGGCGAGAAATTCTGGCTTGGAAAGCTGCTCGAGCATCCTGAAATAATGACGCAGGGCGAGACCCTTGAGGAGCTGGAGCAGAACATCCGGGATGCGTATATGTTGATGGCTATGGACGACGTGCCTAAAGAACACAAGATTAAGAAAATTGCAATATGAAGCGAAAGGAATTCGTCCGTTGTCTTGTCACAGATGGCTGTGTTTTATTAAGAGCCGGCGCGAGGCACGACATTTATATGAATCCGTCTACTGGCAAGAGACAGCCTGTTCCGCGCCACACGGAGATTGATAACAACTTAGCGAACCACATCAGAAAGTATTTGGGCTTGGAGTAATCTGGACTGAGCCATCCTTAAGACATACTTAAGGCTGCCACGCAGCTACTGGTTTCAGTCGGACCGCGTGAAGCCGCACAATGAGGTTTTTCGCTTGCTCTACTATGGGGTGACACATGAATGCCGAGTTGATCCTTGAATCCACTGAGGCGTCGCTGCTCATTATCCAGGAACGAGCGAGCAAGGACATTGTGGTCGGAGTTCCTCATCACGCTCCTGCCGGTCAACCCACACTACCATGTCCCGATCATCCGGACTCAGACGAGAATGCCGGATTCCTCGGTCGTTATCTGGCAGAGAGACTCTGCTGTTGCAGCATAATTGCCTGCAACTACACCGTTGATGTCAACAAGTGTCTCCGATCTGATTACGCAATCCAGATTGCAGGTTGGGATCCGAAAGTGTTGGTGGAGATTCACGGGCACGACGGCACCAAGGCAAGAAGTAATATCGAGGTCTCGTCCGGTAGCGCAGACAACGACAGATTCTCAAAGGGCTTGGCAGAGAACCTTCGGATATTCTGTTCAACAGTCGAAGGGCTCAAGGGCTTCTCAATTTGCGGGGAGTACTCAAAGCTGTACTTTAAGGCGAGCAGTGCCGTTACTATTTCAAACGGAAGATGGATTTCTTACCACATAGAACTGCCGCCAGAACTTAGGAAGCCAGCAGGGGCCTCTGTTGGGAAGCCTCCCGATATCGGGTATCAGTTCTGCCGCCTCCTCGCCGAGACCCTGAAGGAGATACATGGACACTAATCGAGCCAACCACCCGTTGGACCGGACGTGGGGTAACGCCAGCGCCGTTCGGTTTCTACCTCGGTAACAAGCAGAAAGGAGAGTCACGATGATAGCTTTGTTCAAGAAACCGTTTGCGTGGTGGCTGGCCGCCGGCCTGGTCGTCCTGCTGGCCGCCGTCACGCTGACCGCGCCTGATGCCAAACAGACCGCAGTCGAGAAGGCAGAAGATATCACAAATGAGCTACCGCCATCCGTCCAGATGCAGTTTATGAGGCCGGGGCAACTTGAAGCAGCCGCTCGAAAGTTCCCTGTCGTGTATGTGCCGTTCGGTCTAATTGAGTGGCACGGCAAACACCTGCCCCTCGGCAACGATGCCCTAAAGGCGCACGCCATTTTAGTTAAGACGGCGGAACAGTTCGGCGGAGTCGTTTACCCGCCCGTTTATTTCCACGAAGGCTTCGACCGCAAGGTGCTTGTTCCCGTGCTTACCGAGCTGTTTGAACGCCTCAAGAAGACGGGCTTTCGCGTCATTATCGGGGTCTCCGGGCACAACGTTCAGGGACAGATCGACATGATAAACCAAGCCCTTGAGCCGGTCGTGGCGGACGGGACTGTTGCCGGCGTCGGACTCTGGGAAATAACGCTGAGCAGGGGTCCAGAATCGGGCACGGACCACGCGGCAAAATGGGAGACATCAAACATGATGTTTTTCTATCCCGACCTTGTGGATATGTCGGAGCTGGGCACCGGGCCGTTGGCCCCTAATATGAAGCCGCCTGACGGGATCGGCGGCCTGGATCCTCGGGTGCACGCATCCGCGGAGGTCGGCAGACGAAATGTGGCCCTTGCCGCAGAGGCTATCGGCAGGAAAGCCAAGCAGCTTCTGGAGTCGCTCCCGAAGGAGCAACGAACATTCGGTCTGCAAGGCATCAATCCTAAGCACTGGTGGTCGATTTGATAGGGAAGATAATTATGACTGACATCCGGAAGGATAACGTCTTAGAATCGCTCAGAAATTCTCACCTTACGAAAGTGCTGCTCATCGGTCTGCTGATTCTCTTGCTTCAGATACCCATTTTTAGGATCCGAGGAATAATCAAAGAACGTGAGCAGACGCGCGAGGAGGCCGTTAACGAAGTAACGGCCAAGTGGGGCGCAAGTCAATCGCTGATTGGCCCCGCAATCGTTGTCCCTTATGTGAATAGGTCTTTGCCGGCGGACAATCGGAGACAGCAACCGCCTCGATCGGAGGTTGAATATGCGACTTTCCTTCCTGAATCGCTGAAGATTTCAGGAAAAATCGAGACCGAGCCGCGGTACAGGGGCATATTTAAGATACCAGTTTACAGAATGTCGGTTGCTCTGAGCGGCTGTTTTTCTCGGCCTGATTTCTCAGAATGGAGCATCGACAGCAATGATATTCTGTGGGACCGCGCTTATCTTTGCCTGCGCATCAGCGATGCACGAGCGATGACAAAATCGCCGGTACTTATGTGGAATAACGAGCCGTTAGGCTTTTTGCCCAGCGCCGGCGAATTCGGCCCTAATCAGCAAGGAATTCACGTGAAACTGGCGGACCGCTTAGAGGGCCAGAGCTTTAATTTCTCATTTTCGTTGGAGCTAAACGGCAGCATCGGGGCGTTCTTCGCCCCCTTTGGGCGTGATACGGAAGTCCAGGTCAGCTCGAATTGGTGCTCGCCGAGCTTTCAGGGGACCTGGCTTCCTATAGAGCGGACGGTCAATCAGGACGGATTTGACGCCACCTGGAACATACCTTTTTTGAGCAGAAACTATCCCCAAAAATGGCAATCCTGGTCAAACCTGGAGTACGCTGTTTCGTCATCCCTTTTCGGAGTCAATATGATTTCGCCCGTTGACCATTATAGAATGTCGCAGCGCAGCGTAAAATACCAGATTCTCTTTCTCGTGCTGACATTTGCCACTTTATGGCTCTTTGAAGTCCTAATTAAAATTCACATTCACCCCGTGCAATATCTGCTTACCGGCGCGGGTATGTGTATATTTTACCTGCTTGAGCTTTCGCTTGCCGAACATTTTGGATTTGTGCCGGCTTATGCAGCCGCCAGCGGTGCGATCATAATCCTAGTCACATCCTATTCTGCAGCCGTTTTGAAAACTACCAGGCGCGCTATGGTTGTTGGTTTGGTCGTGACGCTTTTGTATATATACTTATACGTGCTTCTAATGATCGAGGATTACGCACTTCTGGTCGGCTCAATAGGGCTGTTTGTTGCATTGGCAACGATTATGTTCTTGACCAGAAAAGTGGACTGGTACCGCCTGACGAGCGGAACCGCTGCCGGATCGGCTGTGGATGATAAGGAATAGCCGGGGCCGTGCCCGGGCGCTGTTGCACTGCGGCGGAAGATTTGTCAGGGTCAATGGATTATATTGGGTGATGTTATCTGTTATCGCTCTGGTAAGATTTGTCCAACTGCCTATAGAGTTCAAGGGCTCTCTGGATTTTCCGGATAAGCTCTTGGTCTTTGGCGGCACCAGCGAGCTTTAGGGCTTTTTCTTCAGATAGAAGCGCCTCGTGAAACCGCCGAGCCTCGGCGTAGCTGCCTCCAAGAAGGTGATGCAGTAAGGCCGATGTGTCGATGCCGGGCTTCAGCGAGACGGCTTTGGAGTAATACGCCAGGCTCTGGTTGATCCGGCCTTGCAGCGCCCAGACCAGCGCCAGCTTATAGTGAGCCTGGGCGTCATTTGGTTCAATCCTTAGAACCTCCAACAAGTACTTGATTGCGGCATCGGGCTTTGCCTGCAGCAGCATCGCCTCGGCAAGGTTGTAGTATGCGTTGGCGTAGTTCGGGTCGATGCGTATCGCCTGCGAAAGATGTATGACGGCCTCGCCGGGCATATTTTTTAGCAGCAGAACGGATGCCAGGTCGGCGTGCGCTTTAGCGTGGTTGGGGTCAAGCTGCAAAACCTTCGAGAAGTGCGCTATCGCCTCATCGAGCTTATTCTGGTAAGTCATTGCCAAACCGAGGTTGTAGCGTGCGTCGATGTGATTAGGATCGAGGCGGACCGCTTCCAGCAAGTGGGGGATTCCATCCTTCAGCATACCTTTATTTTTCAGGGCGAACGCCAACGTGTGGTGCGCTTCGGCGTTCTTAGGATTTAGCTCCAGCGCCTTTCTACAAGCCTGCACGGCTCGGTCGAAATCTTTTGCCTTGACGAACTGGGTTGCGGCTCTGACAAAAGACAAATCATCCACGAATTGTTCGCGGATTGTCTTTATGCCGTCAGGGTTCAGCTTGACGAACTCCGGTATGTTCGCGGCTCGGCCCGGAGCCGTTAAATGCGACAGCAGGACGGCGGGTGTGCTGCGGCCTTGTTCATCGATGTGCGTAAGGAAAAGCTGCGTATAGTCTGAATACGCCTTTGACGAGAATACCAGCCACTTGCCGTTTGGCGACCAACTGTGCCAGGAGTTCATCCGGCTTGTGTTGCACTCCAGTCTTCTGGCCCGGCCTCCCTCGGAGGGGATAATGTACAGCTCGCTGTCGGGCTGGAGCAGCATAAAACTTTTTGCTTTGCAGAAGATAATCCATTTGCCGTCGGGCGAGTATTTGGCGAAGAAGTTGCTCATGCCGTTGTTGGAAGCCCCCTCGAGGGGCTCGGGCGTACCGCCCTTTCCTTCATTGAATGGAATCTTATATAGATCGAATAGGAAGGTTTTACCCTCTTCGAGAAACTCTCTACATTCTTCAGCGGACAGAAGCACCTTGCCCTTATCGCGGACGGTCTTGAGCCTGTACGTTCTGGATTTGGCAAAGACAATACTCTTGCCGTCCGGACTCCACGAGGGATTGCTCTGAACGTACTGCGGGTCGTCAGCTCCGGGCAACGCCTTGAAAGTACCCGTCTGCCTGTCATATACGCACAGGATGCCCTGAATCGGAAAGAAAAGCTGAGAAAAGGCAAGGTCCGGTCTTGGCACAAAGACGGACTTGTCCTTGACTGTGCTGACGACGAACCTGCCGTCCGGAGAGATCTGGGAAAGAAGACCAAAGGTGTCCTCGCCGTCCTCCTTTCTGTAATCATCCCATGTGATGATGTCACTTGTGGCAAGTGTCATTTCTTCTGCAACCGGCGTAATGACATACGAGCCTTTACTGTTGGCATAGTCCACATCCATCGCGAGGATTTTTCCATCCCGTGGGAACGAGTGGCAGTTTCCGCAGACCGGCAAATTCTCAAGAACGACCGGCGGCTGCTTTGGCGAGGAAATCGCACCGAAACGCCATCTGATGTGTGATGGGTCTTTGACGGCATTGATGAAAGGCAGGTCTACATCGCGGTAGAACAAAGGTGCGCCGACTTGGTCTTTCGATGTTTTGATCGAAATTCGACCTTTTGAGATTACTTTTACAGGATTAGAGCCAGTGACGCCCAGAATGGTAACTTCTGCGTCTTTTTCCAGAGACCTATTCTTTATGATCTCCCAGTCCTCGGCGTTGGGCGTCCATTGGGCATAGTTGCTCAGGAAGCTCATCTGTCCCTGATCCTGGAATTTGACGGCGACTAGCCAAGCTCCGGACTGCGTATTGCCGTCTTGCCAGCGGAAGGTGGGCGGCACAATCTCCGGAGGAAAGAGCGTTTCGTTAAGTGGATAAGTGATGGTGAGCCTGCTGTATTGGGCCTGGTCTTTGTAAACTGCCAGCACGTCTTCAACGCGGATGGGGGGTTTGCGCAAGATTAATAGCGCTGTGATAGCGCCGCCCAGTATTATGACGCATACGAGCAAGTATATGACGAGCTTACGCATCGCTGCCGGCAAATCGAGTAGTAGTGTTTCTCAGATAGCCTAGCCTTTTCTCATACCCCGCGGCAGGTCGATTCCGCCGCGGCCTTTAGCGTCCCTGAAGTCTACAATGATTTTAACCGCAACCTCCGGGTCATCTACAACCGTGAATAGCTTCATATCGGCGCCGGAGATGTGATTGTATTCCTTGAGCATCTTTTGCTGCATCCAGTTAATCAGTCCCTGCCAGTATTCGCCGCCCATTAAGATAACGGGGAAATAACCCTGCTTCAGTGTCTGAATCAGCATAAGCGCCTCGGTAAACTCATCCATCGTCCCGTAGCCGCCGGGGAAAACGATGAAGCCGTGGGCATACTTTAGGAACATCACTTTACGGCAGAAGAAATACCTGAAGTTCAGCGGCAGGTTCTGATATTTGTTGGGAATTTGCTCCAATGCCAGGTCGATATTCAGCCCGATGCTTTTGCCGCCCGCTTCTGCGGCTCCTTTATTTGCTGCTTCCATAATACCGCTGCCGCCGCCGGTTATTACAGCAAACCCGGCTTTTGCGATTTTGTAGGCGGTTTCCTGGGCAAGTTTGTAGTATTGCTGCTGCGGCTTAGCCCTTGAGGAGCCGAAGAACGACACCGCCGGCCCAATTGAAGAAAGCTCCTGGAAGCCTTCAACGAACTCGGCCATTATCGTGAATATTCGCCACAGATCCTGGACGGGGCTGCTGAAAGTGTTGGCCATAGAGAAACCTCTCTGCGAACTCAAAGATTAAAAATAAAAAACTCAAACTGACCGATTCGTCGTGTCATTCCTGCGGAAGCAGGAATCCATTAACATCTCGCTTGAGTGGATTCCCGCCCCTGTTTTCACAGGGGTGACAACCTTGCACGGGAATGACAAAGTGCGATATGTCACTGTTAAATACTCACTTATGGCAGTGTCCTACCGAAAAATCGGTCAGTTTGAGTAAAAGATCAGAATTACGGAGCCGCCGCTCTCCGGCAGCGATATCCTTAATTTTATCCGCCAGACGTATGGCGGATTTACACTTTGCATTTTGATTTTTGAATCTTTCTGCCTTTCTACCACAAGGCTGGGTTGAACGCCGCGGGACAATACTTTGCTATCGGACAATTGCGGCAGTCCGGCTTACGAGCCTTACAAATGTTTCGGCCATGTAGAATCAACGCATTACCGAAAAAAGTCCAGTTCTTCTTTGGTACTATCTCGGCTAAATCGAATTCCAACTTTACGGCATCGGTATTCTCGGACAGTCCCAGCCGCCCGGACAGGCGAATGACGTGCGTATCGCACGCTATGGCCGGCTTGCCGAAAGCGCCGCCCAGGACGACATTTGCGGTCTTTCTGCCCACGCCGGGCAGTCCTACCAGCTCTTCCATCGTATCCGGCACTTTGCCGCCGAATTTCTCGGTTATCGCCGTGCAGGCGCCTTTGATGCCTGCCGCTTTATTGTGGTAGAAGCCGGTGCTTTTTATGTCCGATTCGATGTCTTTTATATCCGCTCGCGCCCAATCCGCAGCCGACTTATATTTCTTAAATAGGTCTTTGGTCACCATATTGACCCGCACATCGGTGCACTGTGCCGATAGGATTGTCGCAATCAGAAGCTCGAGCGGATCTCTGAAGTTCAGTGCGGTCTTGGCGTCGGGGTAAGTCTTTTTCAAGATCGGCCAAATCTTTTTGACCCGCTCGGCGGCCTCAGCCTTGTCGATTTGTATGCCCTTTTTCTTCTTCATAAGTTTTCTTCCCAAACCCTAAAGGCACCTTTCTGGATTTATCTCGGCAAAAGTCTAAAACATATCGCTTGAAGTTGCAATCCAAACTGCATCCTTTGGGGGTGGGCATTGCCAGGTCTCTTCCAAAACGACACAAAATTTTTCGCAAATAGGTAAGACAGAACACCTTTTTCCACGTCTAATAATACTGATCAGGTGGTTTTTTGCCACACAGAGAGGTTGCTTTTTGCTGATGCAGGTAAACGCCCAATTTTTTTTGAGAGGGAAATAGCGATGAAACAAACAGCTTCGCATATTATAGTCACGATTTATTTTGCCATGCTTCTGCTGGCTCGCCCTGCGTCCGCTGTAATGAATTCGGTCACCCCATTTACTCTGGACATCACCAAGCCAGGCGAGCTCGCCAAGAAAGCAGAATGGTGGTCTGCCTCAAAGAATGTAGAATCTACCGAGGAAGGGCTCACCCTTAATGCCCCGGCGAACCATTCCGCTGATGTCTGGCTCCAGATAACTGAGCCTATCGCTGTGGGCTGGTCGTGGCGACCGGTCCAATCAGTTCACATTGAGGGGCAAGTTGATCCGCCGGGCGAGTTTACCTTCCAAAAGAACCAGATAACCTTCCCCAGCGGTTCGCTTTACGCCCGATACAGTGCCGACGCTTTGCATTGGTCGGACTGGCAGTACCTGGGGTTTGAAAGGCCCAAAGACCAAAACGACCCGAAACAGCGATATGCAGGCACGCTCGGAGTGCCTCAACGGCAACAACAGCACTACCAGGACTTGCTGCGCCAATACCAGAAGCTCGATGTGCCTTGGAAAAGCGACGAAGAAGCTGCGGTCAAATGGATACTTCAAAATGATCCCAAATTCTTCGAGAAGCCTGCGCCATTTATCGGCTATGTCCAGTTTTTGTACGAGACGTCGCTCAAAGGCGGGCACTACATAAAGACGCTGTCTTTCGACATCTATTACAGCACAGGCGGTCTGCACACTGCGCCCAAGAACGAAGATGTGTACAAAGGCCGCTCAGAGATACGTTGGCGTTTCAAAGCTCCACCGCTTCGCAAGAAAAACGGGCCAGACCTATAACAGTGGTGGGAAGATCCGCTTTCACCTCGTTACCGGTTGGGTTTGTCCGGCAGTTGTTCCAGGCGGCTTTTAAGTTTATTGGCGAAGAAGATGCCGCGCCATTTGATCGGCTCTTTTTTGCCGGGTACAAATAACATGCTAACCGGTACGCCCGGCTCATTGTAGGCGTGTTTTAATGCTAACGTTGCCGGTGAATCCCATTCTGAGGTATCGGCTTTGATCGCCAGCACACCTTTTTGCCCGATGAGTCTGGCAATATCTTTGCGAGAATAGACCAGCTTTTCAACCGTCCGGCAAGCCAGGCACCAATCAGCGGTAAACTTAATCAGGACAGGACGGCCTTGTTCGAGAGCGGTCTGCACAGATAGGGCGTCATAGTTCTGCCAGTCGATAAGCTCATAGCTCGGCGCCGGCAGAAAGACCCAGCCTGCGCCGAGCGCCAGCGCTATCGCCAAGAGTCGCACGAGCCATTTGCGTGCCGGCTTGGCGCCATAGCCGACCCACGTACCCCATATCCAGGCGCAGAAACCAAGCACGACCCCGAAGTACAAAACGCCGCCTATGCGAGCTTGCGGCAGCGCCGTAACAAGTTTCACCGCGATAACAAGCAAAACGAATCCGATGCCCTGCTTGAACAACTCCATCCATCGTCCCGGCTTGGGCAGGCGATCTAACAGACCGGGCATCGAGGTCAGAACCGCGTAGGGTAGAGCCATCCCCACGCCTATAATCATTATGGCAATGCTGGCCGGAAGGAGAGGCTGAGATTGTGCCCAGGCAAAGGCAGCAGCCAAAATCCCAAAGCTGCAGGGCGTGCTAAGTATGGCGGCTAAAAAGCCCATGCCGAGGGCTGCGAAATATCCCCTACGTGAGCTTGCTTTACCGCCAATTGACGAGGGCACAGTAATCGTGAAGACTCCGAACATAAATACAGCCAGCAGTACCAGCAATAGTGCCATCGCGGCGACAAAGATCGGACTGCGAAACTGGTCGCCCCACTGCAGCACCATTCCATAAAAGACCTGCAAGACAATATTCGCACCTGCAAGAGCTGCGAAAAATAGCAATATCCCCGAACAAAAGGTAAGCCCCAGCATTTGCTGCTTTGTCATTCTGAGCGCAGCGAAGAATCTCTCTGCCGTTTGTAGCCCGGTTCCTTCGCTGCGCTTAAGACTGCGGCTTTCTTTTGCCTGCCCAACAATCCGCATCACGATAAGCGGCAGCACCGGCCAGACGCAGGGCATAATATTCAGAGCCAAGCCCGCTAAAAACGCCAGACCCAGAGCAAACCAGACCGGTTGAGTGGATGTGCTGCTTGGCCGACTCCCTCCGTAGGGTCCTTCAAGGCTGATTTCCTTCCACGATTGTCGCTGATTCCAATTAATTTTCGTCGGCAACGTTTTCTCAAAAGGCGACAGGCAAGCCATGCTCGTACACGCTATGCCGGAAATCTTGACCTCAACGTCACTCTCGCCGATCGCAGTGATCTCTGCTGCGGCTCTTACTGTCTCAATCGGCACAAAGACAGTAAAGTTACCGGCATACACCTCGACTTGTTTGCCCAGCGGGTCCCGAAAAATGCTCCACCTGGGAAAGACCGCCTTGCCGAAATCAAATTGGTCGGCTTTAGCCTCGATCCTAAGTTCGTATCCCGGAGCAGGCGCAGTTTCAGGCCTGGCGTAATAGTGAAGGTCGTCAGTTCCTTCAAATATGACTGCTATGCCGGGCTGCGAGCTCATTCGGGCAGACTCCAGCCGCACAGAGGAGAATTCCTTCTCATATCGAGCCATCTCGACGGCGGCTGCACCACGGCCCGGGACATCTGCCGCCTCCGGCTCGCGCACGTTTTCTCCACGCGCAGAAAAGCCTGCTATGAAGATGTAGAATGAGCAGAATATAATAGTAGTTTTTCGGCGCATACGCGTTTGCCTGTCCGGCTACGGCTTGGCGCTTCCCGCCCCGGCGAAGCGCTTCCGGCTACGGCTTGGTCTTCGCCAAGACGAGAGAACGGCAGCAAGAATAATATTACTCCAACTGACCGATTTTTCGATAGGACACTGTCATAAGTAAGTATTTAGAAACTATCTCAGAACTGTCACCCTGAGCGAAGCGAAGCGTCTGCCTGGCGGAAATAAGAGATTCTTCGGTCCGCTCAGAATGACAACTTGTGGTTTGAGATAATTTCTTAATAGTGCCATATCGCACATTGTCATTCCCTTTGGTAGGGTGGGCTTTAGCCCGCCACCACTCAAGCGATATGTTAATGGATTTCTGCTTCCGCAGGGTACGTGTTTAGCCAACTATGGCGGGCC
>Ga0315285_10006067_pt1 | contig 12437 bp, 10 predicted proteins | sample YL17G09_36_MG_FD_203698 | JGI IMG/M metagenome (GOLD analysis project Ga0315285, IMG submission 203698) | Sediment microbial communities from Yellowstone Lake, YNP, Wyoming, USA - YL17G09_36 | ecosystem: Environmental > Aquatic > Freshwater > Lake > Sediment | place: USA: Wyoming | collected... | reverse complement strand
CATCGGTCTTGTCCAGGACGACAAGGGCACACCGACTGATTCGGTCAGGCGTGTCGCCATAGCTCACAAGATAGTTGACCGTGCGGAGGCATTAGGTATCCATCGTGAAGACGTTGTAATAGATTGCCTGGCTTTTGCAATAGGGGCCGATAATAAGTCTGGACTTACGATCTTGGACACAATTCGTAGAATAAAGGATGAACTGGGAGTGAATACCACAATGGGAGCCAGTAATGTTTCCTTCGGCATGCCAGATCGCGAGCTGCTTAATAACGCTTTTATAGCAACAGTCATAGCAGCAGGTGCAACTTGTTTGATTGTTGATGTAGCCAAAGTCCGCCCCATTGTCTTAGCAGTCGATTTGATTCTAGGTCGCGATCCATATGCCAGACGTTACACGAAAGCCTACAGAGAGCGTATAAAGACGAAATAAACAGAAATAAGAGTAGCCGGGATGTGCTTATGAATCTGTCAAAAGCTGCAAAACGATTGGGGATAGAGACCTGCCTGGAATTTGACCCCAAGCTGCTTGTTCCGCAGCAGAAGGTGAGAGCGGCTTGTATGGAAAACAAATGCGGGAGCTACGGCACCCACTACATGTGCCCGCCTCATATAGGCACAATTGATGAGATCAAGTCCCGACTCAAAAAGTTTCAGCGGGGTGTCCTGCTGCAATATTCGCAACCACTGAACGTGAAGAGTGACCTTGAGGGCTTGATAAAGAGCATGCTCGATTTTCACAATAAAGTGCTCAGCCTCGAGGGATCGCTGAGGAAGCAGGGAATCGAAGAAATCTGGGGCATGCTAGGCGGCAACTGCAGGCTCTGCGAGTCTTGCCTAGCTGGAATCGGCGAGCCCTGCCTTTACCCTAAGAAGGCAAGGAATTCCCTGGAGTCCATAGGAGTAGATGTCATAACTTTATTAAACAGCTTCGGATTGGACTCTAAATTTCGCGACGATAAGATAACGTGGACGGGCTGCATCCTGTTTAACGACGAGTCTTAATTACCTATCTGTCAATAGTGCCTAGGTTCAGGAGGAACTGTTCAATCTCTAAATTAGTGCGCTCAAAACCAAGTCTTTTTCAAGCGGCTGGTTCATCCGATAAGGTAGCTGGCTTAACATTTCGTCATTTAGTGCAATCTATCCAACAATTCTGACTTTTGTTACCCTCCGCGTTTAGCCACACTCGATTCAGGAAAGTATCTTGACAGCCTGCAGCAGGCGAAATATGATGGCTATGTCATTGGAATCTGCCACCGATTTGTCTTGAGAGGTGGGCGAGTATATGACTAAAACGATTGTGATGATCCACGGGATGTGGGGCGGTAGTTGGTACTGGGAGAACTACAAGAGGTTCTTTGAAGCCAAGGGTTATCAATGCATTACTCCGACGTTGCGTTTTCACGATGTGGCTCCGGAAGAACTGCCTAATCCTCAGCTAGGGACTACCAGCCTGCTAGACTACGTTGAAGACCTTGAAAAGGAAATCCACCAACTCGACGCGCTACCTATTCTGATGGGGCACTCTATGGGTGGGCTTCTTGCACAAATGCTTGGGAGTCGAGGATTAGCCAAAGCCCTTGTACTGCTAACTCCTGCATCACCGAGGGGCATTAACGCCTTGACGCCATCGGTGATAAGAAGCTTTTGGAGTGGACTTACAAAATGGGGCTTTTGGAGAAAGCCACTGCGTCAGACCTTCAATGAGGCAATCTATTCGATGCTACAGCTGCTGCCTGTGGAAGAGCAGAAGAAGATTTTCGACCGATTTGTCTGCGAGTCCGGCCGAGCGGCCTTTGAAATCGGATTCTGGTTCCTGGATAGGAAACGCGCTTCGCGAGTAGATGAAGCCAACGTTACTTGTCCTATGCTCGTTGTCGCCGGAGGCCGAGATCGGATCACTCCGGCTTCGGTCGTGCGGAAAGTTGCTGCCAAATACATAGCTGTCTCAACCTATAAGGAATTCCCAAATCATGCGCACTGGGTTATTGGGGAACCCCACTGGCAAGAAGTAGCAGAGCATGTTTCTCATTGGCTAGAGCGCGTCCAAGCCTAGGTGGCTGAGAACACCGCTTCGAGCGGTGCTGTCATACTTTGCTCGTTATCTCTTTTCAGGAAGCAGCCTTCCACACTGAGGCATTAGATAACAATCCTCGGGAATGTGCAACGAACTCTGTATTCACCTTGCCAAAGGCGGTGGGATATAATACTGGTAATGCATAAGATAACTTGGAAGTATCCGTGCACTATCTGCCAACGACCTATACAACGAGGTAAGCCAACCATTCTCTTTGCCACGGATAGACCCGAGATGATAGGGATTTGTCATTCCACTTGCGGCTACCGCTGGTTCCGTTATGGTCATTTTCAAATGTGCCCGCCTGACTACCTTTCGGACGAGCAAATATCGTTTCTTGTGCAATTCTTCCACAGGCTTTATAGTCTTCCAGGTGGGCAGGAGCCCAATGGTGAACTGCGATTGTGTCTAGCTCACTTACTGCGGAATTACCCAGCTTCACTAACAAACCCAATGGTGTCCTACCGGAAGTCACTGGATGAGCACAAACGTGAACATCGAAGTTGGCTTTATGAAGGTGACCTGGAGGCGGATTTCCTCCGTCTTCTCGGCCAGATTCAAAGTGCAGCTAGAGAGAAGCCTTTGGGAATTGAAATTGACTTTCGGGTTTGAGTAATTCTTTGTGTGCGTGGTTAATCGTCAGTTTCCAGTTACACAAAAACTCAGAATGTGATTTCTTGGAGAAAATCACCAGGTGGCAATCTGCCTGTTTCACCGCTGAAAAAGCTCCATCTATATTCGTGGTATCGGGGGAGCTTCCGTTTTATACTAATTCCAGCGACACCTGAGTGAATGAATAAGGATAAAAATACATGTTCTACTGGCAGACAACCAATCATTAGTTCGTTCAGCAGTACGGCTACTACTGGAGCAGCAGACGGAAGCTTGTGTAATAGAAGAGGTGGCTACTCTTTGCGGTATATGCTGGCTTGAGGATATCAGACCCGCATCATAGAGAACGCATCATAGAGAACTATTGTTGCTTTGTAATTATGCTAGTATACTTGCAATACCTAACTATATTGTGATCTTGGAGGTAAAAAGGTGAAAACAAACGTCAACCACCTGGTAAACATCTTACTTATGGCTATTGTAGTTACTGCCATGTTCCCTATGGCATGTTCATCAGATGACTCAACTCCGGCAGCGTCTGATGGTAAAAAGGTTCAGCTTGTTTATCAGGATTGGCGCACTGATTGGTTCCCGAGAATGGCTCAGGGAATGCTGGATAAATTCAAAGAAACCCATCCAAATATTCAGGTCTTCTATACTCCGGACCCGGAGAATTATCAAGAAAGGGTGTTAGCCGATTTTCAGTCTGGAACAGCGCCAGATGTTTTCCAGGGATGCTGCACGCATTTCCCGGCATGGGCTCAAATGGGTTATACTCTTGACTTGAGTTCCTATGTAGAAGCAGATTTGGATCAGGCTATCATTGACGATTGGGACCCGGCTCAGTATCGGGCTCTCTTCACGGAAGATGGCCAACAGTTCGGGTTACCCAAATATCATGGTGCTCTTGCCCTCTATTACAACAAGGATCTTTTCGACGAATATGGCATTAGCTATCCTGATGAGACTTGGGACTACGATGACTATCTGGATGCCATGAAGCGTCTCACCCACGACCGTGATGGTGATGGAAAAACCGATCTATGGGGGAGCATCATGGATATCTCCTGGGATCGTATCCAAGTTCATGTCAATGCCTGGGGCGGCCACTTTGTAGACCCGGATGATTCCACGCGCTGTATGATGTGCGAACCTGAAGCGATGGCAGCCATGGAGTGGATTCGGGCTCGAATTTGGGATGATCGGGTAATGGCGTCTTTTCTTGACGTGCAAAACGTCTCGACCCGCGAGGCTTTCATTTCTCAGCAAGTTGCTATGGTGGAAGATGGTTCTTGGGCACTCAAGGATATTTTGGTCGGATCCGATTTTCGTATCGGCGTCGTGACGATGCCCATGGGCCCGGTGCGACGGGCAACACTGGCTACGACTGATGGATTCGCTATTTATGAAGGCACCGAGCATCCTGATGAAGCATGGGAGCTCCTGAAATTCCTCGTTAGTGCGGATTATGGGCAGGCCATGGTTGAGGCCAATTTTCTCCAACCGGCACGTGCATCACTGGTCGATGAATGGATTGAAGTCGTACGCGCCCAATTTCCCGAGAAAGCGAGGGGTCTTGATTTAGAGGCATTTGCTGATGGCCATACCAAAGGATACTCGGTGACAACGGAAGTGTTTGCCAACATGGCTGAGGCAGAGCAGATCGCCTATGAGGCATGGGATGAGATTTTTACGTATGGGCATAGCTCAATTGATTTGATGAAAGATGCCTGCAGTAGTATTCAGGAAGCTCAGAGAAGATAACGTCTGTTGGGGTGTTTGGGGTGATACCGAGAATCCATTGGCACGGTTTGCGAATCAAAATCATTGCCTGGTCTTTTTTCCCTACGATGATCATCATGATTGCCGTGGCGGTATTCATTTTCAGTGCGTATAACAATGTCACCGAGGACTTGGCGATTGAAGAGAATCGGGATACTGCTCGCTTTGAGTCCGGTCGACTAATGGTCGAACTCCAGGAGTACGAAGACCTGCTTGAGAGTGAAGCCCGTATTCTTGGAGCCCTTCGTGAGAGTCAACCATTCCAGCAGAATGCTTTGGCGTCATCCAGCAATCGTTTTGCCGTATTCGATGGGGGAGTGGTCCTGCTTGACAACTACGGTACAGTAATAGCTGCAGAGCCGGATCGTCCTGAGATATTGGGTTCAGACTGGTCGAATCGGACATATTATGACCAGATCGCTCGACACGAAGTGACTTTATCGGCGGTATTCTCGGATATCGTTACAGACGGACGCGATGGCAGAGAGGTTATCGTTGTTGCCGTACCTGTTACCGATACTCAGAGTCGCTTTGTAGGACTTCTGTCGGGTCAGTTTCATGTGGGCGCTAACTCTGTCAGCGCGTTCTACGGGGATATCGTCAAACTCAATTGGGCGGATGATGGGAACGCCTATATGATCGACAGCACTGGAAAGGTGATTTACCACACCAATACGAACGAGATTGGAAAGGATGTCGCAAATCAGGAAGCAGTCGTACAGGTGCTTAACGGAAGATCAGATGCCATACATACCGATGATCTTGAGGGTAGTGGTGTTCTTGCCAGTTTCGCCCCTGTCTTGGGAACTCCATGGGGATTAGTGATCGAGAAAGACTGGGGAGTGGTGATTGGATCAAATAGCGGCTACCGGAACATTTTAATCCTTCTGCTAGTGCTAGGTGTATTGCTGCCGGCACTAATCGTTTACTTTGGTGTACGGCGAATTACTAAGCCGATCTTAGACGTGAGTAGTGCAGCTAGAGAGATCGCAGCTGGAAATTTCTCTCACCAGATTGTCACCAAAACTGGGGATGAATTGGAGGAGATGGCAAACCAATTCAATTCAATGGCTCATGCTCTGGAGGAATCATACGCTACTTTAGAGCAGAAGGTGGAAGATCGGACCAAGGGAGAACGTCGGCGGACGGAACAACTGCGAACAGTAAACGAAGTTGGACGCAGCATCAGTTCCATATTGCAGCTCAACGAACTATTCCCTTATGTGGCCAACTCACTAAGAGAAACCTTTAACTATCATAATGTGGGAATTATCATTGTCGATCGTGATTCGGGTTCACTGCAGCTCGAGGCCAGCGCTGGAGCCTATAAGAGAGGGCCAGATATCGGTCCAGCAGCGCAGGCTTCCAAGGGTATAGTCGGTAAGGTTTCCCGGGATGGCGAACCACTGCTTATCAATGATATTCTTAACGACCCTGTATATTGCTGCATGGAAGGCCTTGGCGATACACGATCCGAACTGGCAGTTCCGATAAAACTCGGCGAGCGAATACTCGGTGTTCTGGATATTGAAGCAAACCAGGTCAATGCCTTCGACGAACTAGACCTTTTTACGGCTCAGACGCTTGCGGATCAATTGGCCATCGCCATTGAAAATGCACATCTTTACCAAGACAGACGGGCTACGGCGATACACGAAGAACGTAACAGGCTGGCGCGCGACCTGCACGACGCCGTAACTCAAACGCTTTTCTCAGCCAGCCTTATCGCTGACGTGCTACCCCGCCTGTGGCAAAAGGATGCCGCCGAGGGCCAGCGCCGTCTTGAGGAACTGCGCCAGTTAACCCGCGGGGCTCTGGCAGAGATGCGCATGCTACTGCTGGAACTCCGGCCTGCTGCTTTGACTGAGGTAGGACTGGTTGAGCTCCTGCGTCAATTGACCGAGGCTATCACGGGTCGCGCCAGGCTTCCCATCTCCCTGACCCTGGAAGGACAGTGCAATGTTCCGCCAGACGTGCAGATTGCATTCTACCGAGTAGCTCAAGAAGCGCTCAACAATGTTGTAAAGCACGCCGGCGCCACTCAAGCGACAGTGCATGTGACCTGCCAGGCAGGAACGGCAAAGTTGACCATCTCGGACAACGGCACGGGTTTTAATCCTAAGAATATATCCCCGGATAACCTTGGACTTCGTATTATGCGTGAGCGGGCAGAAGCCATTGGTGCCGGACTTACGATAGAAAGCCAACCGGGCCACGGTACCCAGGTGGTCGTCGTTTGGCCAGACTCACAATGAAAGGAGCCGCTATGACTGAACTAAAACCTATACGCCTGGTCATTGTTGATGACCACGCTGTGGTGCGCAGCGGATTATCTGCTTTTCTCCTGGCTTTCGACGACTTGAAACTGGTCGGTGAGGCCGGAGGCGGCGAGGAGGCTTTGCGCCTGTGCATAAAAGTCCAACCGGATGTGGTATTGATGGATCTGGTCATGCCAGGCATGGACGGCGTCGCAGCTACCCGAGCCATACGGGAGCGTTGCCCCAAAACCCAGGTTATTGCACTGACCAGTTTCGGAGAGCAGGAGCGAGTACAATCCGCGCTTAAAGCCGGGGCTATCGGCTACCTGCTGAAAAATATCTCTGCTGATGAACTGGTGGCTGCTATACGTGCAGCGGCTGCCGGGCAGCCCACCCTGTCTAGCGAGGCTGCCCGCGCTCTGATCCAGGCAACGACATCTCCTAAGGCGCCCAGCTACGCCCTGACCGAGCGCGAGCGGGAGGTGCTAGCTCTGATGGTGAAAGGTTTGAGCAATCCCGAGATCGCCGAGAGGTTGGTAATAAGCCAATCTACCGTAAAATTCCATGTCAGCAGCATCCTCTCTAAGCTAGGTGCCTCCACCCGTACTGAAGCAGTAGCCCTGGCTCTGCAACAGCACCTGGTCACCTGACCAGGATTAAGACTAGTCGATAGGGCAGGCTGTAATCCCCCCGGATGACGGGCACATTCGGGGGGATTTTGTTTTATTCTGTGTGATAGAGAAAGAAGAGGAGGGCTGTAAAATGGTCAACAGAAATGAGACAATCCCTCCTGACAAATGGTCAGTGCTCATTGCCATGGCAACTCCAATTCTAACGTTACTGTTAATAATCGTGGTGGCTGTTCCTGCCGGTATCTGGCAATACCTGGACTCCATAAGAAAGTTCATCTGGATATCATGAGATTGAACAAACCGGGAGAAGTTGCGGATTCGTTTCAGAGGTAAGACATTATGGACAGCGTTGGGGGGCTACAGCAGACAATGGTTCACTTCTTCGCTTCGTATGAGTGCTTAGCCCTATTTCTCTTTTTCTTTGTCTCGGAGGCAGGGGTTCCGCTCCCGGTACCGGGACCGGTGCTTATTTTCTATGCTGCGTTTCTTGCCGGGCAGGGGCAAGGTAACGTGTTCCTCATCCTCTTTTCCGCGATCATCGGCGCAGTATTGGGCTCATGGCTTCTTTATACAGTAGCTGCGAAGGGTGGACACCCTCTGCTTCTTAAGTACGGTAAATATATCAGGCTGCAGCCGGGAAAAATAGATAGTGTGGAGACCTGGTTCAAGAGACAAGGCGGTATGTCCATTTTCCTGGGTCGTATGATCCCCGGATTACGACTTCAGACTACTATCGCGGCAGGGCTGTTTCGAGTGCCGCGCAGCCTATTTCTTTCGTCGACAGCACTTTCGGCGGCCACATGGATAGTTACCTGTTTCAGCATAGGATTCGTACTCAGGAACAAATACGAATGGCTGATTGACGGTATAACAAACCCCTTCCTCATGGCGGCTATTGTGCTGCCACTTCTTGCCATAACGGCTTCGTTCGTGCTATCGCGAAGAAAGGCCATCACAAGCAAGCTGAAGCAATCCGCTGGGGTCGCCGCTTGAACAGAGACATTGAGAGAAGAAAAAACCCAGAACTCTGGAGAGGATGAAAATAATGAGAAAGCCGCAGTTATGCAATGCCAATGTTGTAATCTGCGAGGATTGTGAACACTGGGAACCCATTCCCTTTCACCATAGAGGGGGAGAGTGCATACCGAAATCGACCGTGCCAATGGCTGCGTTATTCATCAACATGGATTCAGCGAACACGCTGGAGAAGGTTTTGGTGAGGGCATGAGTCCCCCAACGATGGGAATCTGATTACAAACATAATACCCTGGTCGGGTGACCAGGAAGAAAACTGACCTAGTGTGCAGTCTGCAAACTCCCCGGATGACTGGCGTTTCCAGGGGATTTCCGTCTTATACTGGGCTTAGTAAATGACGAAATCGCGAGCGGGTTGAGGAAGAGAAGAAAATGCGTGTCCTGTTAGCGGATAGCAGCCAAGAGGTGCGGTCAGCGCTGAGACTGCATTTAGAGCAAGAGCCCGATATCGTCATAGTCGGCGAGGTCACCGAAGCCGGAGAAATCTTGGCACAAGTCGCGATGGCTTGCCCCGACGTAGTTCTGATCGACTGCGGGCTGCCCGGTCTTAAGGCGGAGGAAATAGTACCTGCGCTGCACTCTCAGTTTCCACACCTGCTGGTTATCGCCCTTTGCAGGCGACCGGAGATGCGACAGGCAGCGCTTGCCGCCGGAGCCGATGCGTTCGTCAGCAAGGGGGATTTGCCAGAAAGTCTATTAGCGACCATTAAGAAGGCACATTCTAATTAATTGGCAAAATCCAAACTGAGTACTTTTCAAGAGGCCGGTGAATGAAAAAAGTCAGTCTGTCGAAATCCGGATTAGGTAGTCGCTATAACTTCGCAACAATGCTTAGGTTTTGCAAACTCATAGTATAATTTTGGTGAACTATATTGAAAATGGCCGAATCAAAGTAATCTTGGAGGAAACTTATGAAAGCGATCGTATACACAAAATACGGACCGCCGGATGTTCTTAAGCTAAAAGAGGTAGATAAACCTACTCCCAAGGATAATGAAGTGCTTATAAAGATTCACGCGACAATAGTAACAGCAGAGGACCCGAGAATGCGAAGTTTCACATTCCCTCCCTTGCTCTGGCTCCCCATGCGAATAGCATTAGGTATCAGAGGACCAAAAAACCCTATACTAGGAGACGAGTTTGCCGGAGAGATTGAAGCAGTAGGCAAAGATGTCACACTATTTAAAGAAGGTGACCAGGTTTATGGAGTAACCGGGATGAGTTTAGGTGCTTATGCCGAGTACAAATGTATGCCTGAAGAAAAGGTGCTGGCAATAAAACCGGCCAATATGACCTATGAGGAAGCTGCCGCCGTTCCTGCCGGGGCATTAACCGCATTGATTTTCCTTAGAGATAAGGGAAATATTCAGAGCGGACAAAAAGTGCTTATTTATGGAGCTTCTGGAAGTGTAGGTACTTTTGCGGTACAGCTTGCCAGGTACTTTGGGGCGGAAGTTACCGGGGTATGCAGTACCACGAATCTAGAAATGGTGAAATCTCTTGGTGCCGATAAGGTAATTGATTACACTAAAGAGGATTTTACCAAAAGCGGCCAGCCCTATGACATTATTTTCGACGCGGTAGGCAAGAGTTCATTTTCACGTTGTAAAAGCTCGCTAAAGAAAAAGGGATTCTATCTTTCAACTGTCCCTGGGCTGGCAATTATTCTTCAAATGTTATGGACGTCAATGGTAGGCAGTAAAAAAGCAATGTTTGCGGCCACAAGCTTCAACTATAGTACTGAAGATTTAATTTTCCTCAAAGAGCTTATTGAGGCGGAGAAGATAAAACCGGTCATAGACAGGCGCTATCCGCTGGAACAGATTGTCGAGGCTCACAGATATGTGGACGAAGGGCACAAAAAGGGAAATGTAGTAATAACTGTGGCATAATCACCAAAGCTATCTTACAGCGGGGGCGTAAGAAATGGATAAATCAGAAAAGTTTTGGGACAGGGCAGCAGATACGTATGATCAGGAAGAAAAAGGGGATGAACAGACTTACATCAAGATTATTGAAAAAACTAAAAAGTATCTCAAAAACAGTGATATTGTTTTCGATTATGCATGCGGGACAGGAAAAATAGACATAGAAATTGCCGGAGATGTGAAGCGGATTCGTGCCATCGATATGTCGTTCAAAATGATAGACCTCGCAAAAAGAAAAACAGGCGAACGTAAAATTGAGAATATAGATTATATGCAAGCAACGATATACGATGAGAGATTAAAAGGAGAGCCTTTTGATGTGATTACGGCATTTACTATCCTGCATTTAGTGGAAGACACGCCCAAAGTGATAAAAAGGATAAATGAATTATTGAAACCCGGGGGATTATTTATTTCCACAACACCTTGTATGGGAGAGAGGAAATTTTCGAGCACGCTATTGCGGCTTGTCAGTAAAATTGGTTTAATTCCCAATATAAGATCATTTAAGTTCTCTGAATTAAAAGATTCCATAGCTAACGGAAACTTTGAAATTGTTGAAACTGAATGCTTGCATCAACGCTCACCGATATATTTCATTGCTGCAAAGAAGTTATAGAGAATTTGACGAACCATCACTTTTCCCAGTTAAAATCACATAATCTGCATCTCCTGCAGGTCGCAAGCTACTTTCCCTCAGTAATATCCTTCACAAGCTGAATCTCCATAGCCACACAGAGCGATGTTCCAGCCCGGCAACAAGACCTGGCCACCTGACCAGGACGAAGACTGGCCGACAGTTCAGTATGTAATCCCCCCAGATGACTGGCGCATCCGCAGGCGTTTACCTTTACCATTTGCTCATCAATTCGATAACACTAATCAAAGGAGGCAATCATGAAGTGGAATCTGAACACAGGGTCATTGGCGCGCTGGGCTGCCAGCCATCCCAAGCTCACCTTAGGCGCATGGGCTCTGATGCTGTTGGCAGCATTTGCGTTAATGAGCACGCTGCTCGGCAGCGCACTTACCACAGATAGCAAGGTGATGAACAATCCCGAATCCAAACAGGCGGACACCCTTCTCAGCGACCGGCTCGGGGCCTCGGATAGCTCCGAAGAAATAGTCATTGTGCGCTCGTCGACATTTACGGTGGATGATCCCGAGTTTCAAAGCAATGTAGAGAAGTTGTTCGGAGACCTGACAGGGCTTGGCAATGACGTGGTTCTGGGCGGGGTAAACTACTATATGACGGGTGAGAATTCCCTCGTCTCCGCAGACCGTCATGCCACTATTATGCTGCTGAAAATGCCGCCGGATGCCGATAAGGTCGTCGATAAGGTTCACAAAGTGGTTGATGATGCAAATCAGGGAGGCGCTTTCGAGGTACTGGTCACCGGAGACGCCTCTTTTTCTGTAGATGCTATCAAGCTAGCCGAAGACACATTGAAAACAGGAGAGGTCATCGGTATCTCAGTGGCTCTCGTGGTACTCGCCCTTGTCTTCGGAGCCATCGCTGCTGCGCTGCTCCCAGTCGCAGTGGGCATAGTAGCAGTGGTAGGAGCCCTGGGGCTAACTGCACTGGTCGGTCAGGCAATGGACCTTACCTTCATGGTTACCAATATAATCACCATGATGGGACTGGCTGTCGGCATCGATTATTCCCTATTTATTCTCTCCCGCTATAGGGAGGAGCGCGAGCACGGTCTCGATAAGATTGAGGCGATCGCTGCCGCCGGCGCCACCGCCAGCCGCGCTGTACTATTCAGCGGAATGATGGTTGCACTGGCTCTCGTCGGACTGGTGATATTTCCGGACACCGTTTTCCAGACGATGGGAATCGGCGCAATACTCGTCGTGTCTGTTGCTGTGCTGGCTTCCCTCACCTTGCTGCCAGCCATACTGGGCATCTTAGGCGACAAGGTGAACGCTATCCGCATACCCTTCATCCAGCGCCGTGCGCCTCAGAAAACTTCGCATGCTACCGGAGGTTTCTGGGTGTGGATGACTCGTGTTGTCACGCGCCGACCTGTTATCAGTCTGGTAGTTGGGGTAGCGGTGTTGGTGATGGCTGCTATTCCATACTTCGACGCTAACATGGGCATGTCTG
>Ga0315285_10006066_pt1 | contig 12437 bp, 2 predicted proteins | sample YL17G09_36_MG_FD_203698 | JGI IMG/M metagenome (GOLD analysis project Ga0315285, IMG submission 203698) | Sediment microbial communities from Yellowstone Lake, YNP, Wyoming, USA - YL17G09_36 | ecosystem: Environmental > Aquatic > Freshwater > Lake > Sediment | place: USA: Wyoming | collected... | reverse complement strand
TAGTGGATGGAACCTAAATGAATCTAAATCAGGACTTTCTGGATGTGGTATGTCTAGTTCTTCCTTATGTGCAGGTGGGGATTCTTCTGGTGGGGTACTAGCAACTACAGAAAAATTTGATGGATCTACTTGGACTACTAATTCTGGGTGGAATTTACTTTTAGGTGTTTATAACTCATCTTTGTCTGGTACTCAATCAGCTGCTGTTATTTCGGCAGGATACAATCCTTCCTATTCTCCTACAAACTGGTCAGAACTTTTTAATGGATCTTCCTGGTCAGTAACAGGTGGTTTGGGAGTTGCAAAGGTATCAACTGCAGGGGTTGGTATTCAAAGTGCTGCCCTAAGTATTGGTGGTTTTAGTGGAGTTGTTCTTCCTTACACTGAGAAATTCAATGGTTCTGCGTGGTCAACTTTACTTGCCTGGAATTTGAATACAGCAAGACAACTCTTAGCAGGATCAGGAATACAATCAGCAGCATTATCTTTTGGTGGCACTACTGGATCAGTTTCTGCAGTAACAGAAAAATTTAATGGAAGTACCTGGACTACAAACTCAGGTTGGAACCTAAATATAGCTCGAAGTGGGTTGGCAGGGGGTGGAGTACAATCTGCAACCTTAGCATTTGGAGGTTACAATGTAACTTATTCTGCCATAACGGAAGAATTTAATGGATCTACTTGGTCAATTTCTAGAAATCTAAACGTAGCTAAGTCTACTCTAGCAGGAACTGGAACTACTACATCAGCTATTGGCTTTGGTGGAAATTCTGGAATACATTCAAATACTACAGAAAAATTTGGATATTTCGATATTTCTTTTGGAAGGAATTCTGATTTCAATCGTTTTGATATTTATATAAATAATCTCGATGAAGTTCATGGAACTACTATGACCTACGATGTTTTATATAATAGTAGCTTCGTAGAGGGTAAAGCTGTTTGGGTTATTGATATATTTAAAAGAAATCAATGGTTTGGAGAAGTTACAAGTACCGGTGCTTTAGATCTTGCTTTGATAAAGAGAGAACAATATAGTTCTCTAACTGATAGCCCATTCTTGGATAATTTTAAGATATACGTTGAAAGCTCTTCAGATACTTTTGTGGGATCTACTACATCTACTGGGCTAGTAGATACCTCTTTTGTAAAAGGATATCATAGTATATATAAGTTACAATCAGTAACATCCACAGGATTAGGTAGTGAATTCTCTAAATTCCCAGTTTATTTAGTAGATGTCTCAAATACTCTTCCTTATTTAAGATCTCCTGTAAATTCAAGTACAGGATTACTCAGTAATATTTATTGGGAACAGATAAAAAATACTCTTATAGATAAGAACTACTATGATAAATCTTTATATGCTATACCATACTCTGCAACAGAGACATTTAATTTCAAAGGTTTCCTTGGAGTAAGTAGATGCCTTGTAGATATATTTATAAATGATATTTACGGATTTACGATATCAACAGGAATATATGGCGAATACGATATAAATTATAAATTTGAAAAAGGACAAACTGATCTTAGAATTCAAGCAAGAGATAGAGAAAATATAGCATTCTCTCGAACAACGGGAACGTACAGTATAAGGACAATATATATTTATACTTGGTACTCTGTGCTAGGAAATCAGTATGCTCAGATAGTTGATGAACTTGGATATTTAAGAACAGACAATTCATTATCTACGGTTCGATATTCTTCCTATACTGACAGATACAAGCCTCTTATAGAATTATCAAAATACGCTGAAGAAGATAGTACAGAATTTCTTACTCTGGCAGCTAACATATTTAAGATGTTTGAATATGTTAGTTATGATGAATCTGTAAATATCCTTCTTGATTCCATACAAACAGAAGCTGATTATTTTGACCACTATGATGTGTTTTATAGAAATTCTCTTTATAGAACTATTAAGACTGGTTGGAATTTTGTTACTATTTCTACATCTACAGGATTAGATCGTGGAAATTATTATTATGGAATAACTTCATTAACATCTACTGGAGAGGAAACGGGGGTTGAAGTAATACGAGTAGATGATCGTTGGTGGCCTCTATCTTCTACTGGATTTGTAAGGATGAATGTTATACAATGGTCTCAAGTTAACGGTATACCTTATTACAATATTTATAGAGGAGTATCTGAAGATTCTCTTGAATATGTAACAACTCTAAGTGGTCTATTCTTTATAGATGCGGGTGTTCTAACTCCGAATCCTTTAAAAGTCCCTCCTGTTCATAACTTTACTGACTACGAGGCTCCTACAGAGTTATCTATATATCTAGATACAAGATTAGCTCCCTATGAAATGTTATTAAAAAATAAAACATGGGTTCAGATTGTTATTTATGCTGAAGATGATAACGACATACCTGAATTCCAACTTGAAAGAATAGTTTTCTATTTAAAGAAAATAATAGCTCCTGAGATAATATATACTGTTATATATGCTAATGATTCCTCCGTCAGATTTCTGACGTAATACTACCAGAAAGGTAAATTCTGATGAATGAATTGTATTTTGAAGGTCAAATTGTTAATGTTCATTCTGAAGATATGCAATATCTTCAGGATAACGCTAACTCTAAATTATTGCAATTATTAGATATAACCGTTCAGAATGGCCTTGATTCCTACATATGCTTTGGATTTGGTCTTCAGATAAGTTCAACAGATACTACCAAGCTAGAAATATCTCAAGGAACTAGTACAGGGATGGTAGTTTCTAAATCTGGTATTATTATTCAAACTTCTACTGGAATAGATCTTATAGATCTTTCTGACTCCACAATGGGTAAGAAGAATAGTGTATATTGTAAGTGTTACCAAACTTATGCTTCTTATGATAGACAGGCTTCAACGATAGTAGAAGAGAAAAAGCTATATGATGTTCATGAATATGAATTTGTTTATAATAGACTTATAGATAAATTTTCTATTGTTGTATATACTGATGTTGAATATGCTGCTCTATCTGAAAGTGAAAAAGATACGTTAGTATTATTAGGGTCTACAATAGCTCAAGGTTCAGGACAACCTCTTACAAACGTAGATTTGTCAGAAGTCAAATATCTCAGCGTTTATATTGCTGATGGTAGTATTACTATTCAGAAACTTCAGCCTAATTTTCAATGGCCTCAGACAATGGTTTATAATACTAGTACTGGGGATGTAGATGATCATTATTATGGAACTCCTTCTATAATAACAGATGATCTTAATAGGATAAGAACAGTAATTCGTGAAGTGAAAGGTACAATCGATTGGAATGAGCTTCTTCTTGGTGTTAGGGCTGAAATTACTGAGATAACGAAAGAATATAAACAAGGAACTTTCTTAGAAATAGAAGATGGTCTTTTAACGACTCTTACTAGCAGCGGGACTGCGCTTTATGTTAGAAAGGGTTCCGCAGTTGTTGGTAATTTTGTAAAAAGGATGGAAGAAGATTCTGTAGTAATGCTTCCTCCAAGGAATGAACATGTTGTAGGAAACTGGGCTACGAGAACAGATGGAGAATATAATTATGTAGATGTAGCTCCTCAAACATTTTATCTTGCTCAAACCTCTACAGGAAATATCACTGTTGCAGATGTGCATATAGTACGAGCTCTTAATCCTTTGTTTGAATTTAAAGCTGCAGATGATCCATATAATCCTCAATTGGGAGACGACTACGTAGTATTTACAAGTACTGGTGTTGTAACCACTCTTGCTGGTGGAGTAATGCAAATATCAGGCATACTTTGTTTTTATAAATATTATATTCCCCGTATAGATACCTTAGTTATTACATCGTCTGGATTAGAAATACGAGAAGGTATTGAAGAATCACATCCTGAACCTATATTTATAACGAGTTCCGGTGTTCTTCCATTATATCACATAGCTCGGAGTTCTTTAGTCACTTCAGCAGATGAAAGAGATGTTATAGATGTTCGAGTTCCTCGACTTGAGATTCGAGAAGTCAGGGAAGTCTATGCCAGTGATTTGGCAATGTATAATGATCAATATGATTTTAACAAACTAAGTACTTATGTTCCTTATAGATTTTCTGTAGTTCACACATCTACAGGCTTATTGAATAATATGGATGTATGGGATCATAATCTAAACAATGGTTATGATGTCTTAATGCTATCGAGTGCAGGAATAGCTCAGACTCTGATACATACTCAAAAAGATGATGAGGTCTGGTTATTTGCATGTAATGAAACATCATATGGAATAGAAGTAAAACTCGAATACGCAACAAGCACAGGTGAATATGATGCAGTAGCATATACAACTATTCCTCGAGCAGATTCACTTGATTTTGTTCCTGTAGGATACTTACTTGAGAAAGGTTTGGAATTAGGATATCATAAAATAAGAATAAGTTGCCCTGATGGTGCAAATACTTCTGCATGGTATACTTCTGAAAATTTAAACAATGCACGAATGTACACTGCAGGTTGCGGTACGAAAGCATCTACACTATCCGTGGGTGGTTACAATGGTTCTTCTATATTTTCAAATTCAGAGAAGTTTAATGGATTTACCTGGACTACAGATGCATCTTGGAATTTGAATACTGAAAAAAATTATCATACTGTTGTAGGAAGACAGAACTCGTGTTTATCTTGTGGTGGTTCAAGTACCTCCACGACCTATTCTACAGTAACCGAGCGTTTTAATGGATTAACTTGGACTGTTGTGTCTACAATGACTACTGGAAGAAAAGGAGTCGCAGGAGCAGGTAGTTTACATTCAGTTATGTGCTTTGGTGGTACAACTGGAACAGTTTCGAATAAAACTGAATATTATAATGGATTAGCATGGTCTACTCTTGGGAATCTTACTGTTGCACGATCTGATCTTTCAGGGTGTGGTTTAAAATCAGCTGCACTTTCTTTTGGTGGTTGGACTACTACTTACTCTGCAGCTACCGAGGTATTTAATTCAGGTACTTGGGCCTATATTGGTTTATTAAATACAGCTGTTCGTTATCTTGCTGGATGTGGAACCCAGTCTGCTGCTTTAAGTTTTGGAGGGTATACAGGATCAGTTTCTGCAACAACAGAAAGATTTGATGGGTCAAATTGGACTATAAATACTACATGGAGCTTGAACACTGCACGAAGTGGACTTGGTGGCACTGGGATTCAATCTTCCTCATTATCTTTTGGTGGAGATACTAGTTTAGTTTCAGCAGTAACAGAAAAATTTATAACAAGAAACTTCCAATTTAATAAACTTGTAGTAGGTAAACTTGATAACTACTATGATAGGAATCTTTCATATTTAAATGATCTTGAAGCTACAAATATTCAAACAGATACTTTGTATGTAGATGGAACTATTACCAGTGATGAGTCTATTCTTGCTCTTATAAATGCAGATATGCTTCAAGGAATACATATATCAACAGATGTAACTTTAGGTTCAAACAGTGATAGTTTAATTCCTACTGAAAAGGCTATTAAGACTTATATATTTAACACCCTCGATGCTTTAGAAACTCCTGTAACTATTTCTTATTCAGATGAATTAAATACAATATCCATACCTTATAATGAAGATTATCCTTCTGTAAAGCTTAATATTAAACAATATCAATCTGATATCGTACAAAATGTTTGGACTACTAGCCCTACTTGGAATTTAAATATAGCTACAAATGGAGGAGCATGTTGTGGTACTATACCCTCTGCAGTACATTTTGGAGGAGCAACTCAATATAATACGTGGGTTGGAACTACAGAAATATTTAATGGAATTACTTGGTCAAATTCTGGATTATTGAATACCCTTAGAAACCTTCACATGGGAGCAGGAATTGTAAATTCTGCTTTAGCATCTTTTGGAGATACAGGATCTGGAATTACAAATGCTGTGGAAAAATTTAATGGATCTTATTGGAGTAATTTTGGTTCATCAGGAACTGCTCGTAGAGAAGTATCAGGGTGTGGGATTCAAGGGGCTGCGCTTTCTTTAGGAGGGTTTACTACTGGAGCAGTAACTACAATAGAAAAATTTAATGGACTATCTTGGAATGTTTCAGGTTCTGTTTTAGCATTAGCACGTGCTGGAGCACATTCTGCCGGTACAGCTACTGCATGTTTTTGTGTAGGTTCTATAGGATATGCAACTAGTGTAGAAAAATATAATGGTTTCTATGCTACAGCAGTCATGCTTACTACAGCAGGTTACTTAAATCTAGGAAGATATCATCCAGGCTGCTCTGGAACTTTAAATGCAGGTTTAGTATTTGGAGGTATGACAGCATCTAATACTTTTACAGCATCTACTGAAAAATATAATGGTTTTCATTGGTCAACTGATTCTAATCAAACAATGAACAGCGCAAAAAATGGTATAGGAAGTTGCGGTACACAAAATGCATCATTATCTGTGGGAGGATACACTTTTGGAGTTAGTGCTGCTAACTCTTATACTGCTATGACAGAAAAATTTATAGGTATAGTTCCTATTAAATCAAATTTACTTATACAATCAAGTACAGGATCTATTTATACAACTAATGTAACAGGAAATTTTAATGATAAATCTTATGATATAGAAGTATATACTCCTGCTACAATACAATTAAATTCTTTATATAATACATGGCAAACACAAGAAGAATATGATCAATTATCTATATTAGGACTTCATACTTTATATAGTAATGATTTTTGGAATACTGCACCCTCTCTAGTAGCAGTAAGGAGTGCAGTAGCTGGAGCAGGGACTTCTTCCGCTGCTGTATGTTTTGGTGGAACAACAACGGGGTCTGAATATTTAACAGCTTCTGATATATATAATGGTTATGTTTGGGCAGCTCAAGGAACTCTAAATACAGGTAGATTTTATTCAGCAGGTGCAGGAACTAAAACAGCTGCTTTATCTTTTGGGGGTATGAGTACAGGTCCTGCAGTTTCTAGTATAACAGAAAAATTTAGTGGAACTGCATGGACACCAGGATTTACCGGATTAACAGCTCGTGTAGCACTTGCAGGTTGCGGTACACAATCAGCTGCATTATCTTTTGGAGGATCTACTAATACAGGATATACTGCAGCATCTGCAGTTACAGAGAAATTTAATGGAACTTCCTGGTCTTCATCCGGAAGTTTAAATATATCTAGAATATGGCTCGGAGGCGCAGGAGTACAAAATTCTGCGATAGCTTTTGGAGGAGTTACCTCTCCATCAGGTAATTGTCTTTCATCTACTGAGAAATTTAATGGTTCTTTCTGGTCTATTGTTACATCATATGATTCAGGTTCCTCAGCTATGGGTGTTATAAAACCAGCTCCCGCTGGATGTGGCACTCAATCCTCAGCTATAGCTTTTGGTGGAAATTTTACATCAGCAGCACAGAAATTTAATGGATTACTATGGTCTACTACAACTAATCTAAATATAGCGAGATATGGTCTTGCTGGTATTGGAACACAATCTTCATGTTTATCTTGTGGAGGAAATACTAATGCTGCGGGTACTACTTCAGTAAGTACTGTAGAAAATTTTACAAGTAATACAATAACTAATTATAATTTTCCTATAAGAGGGTCCTGGACAACTTCAGGATCTTGGAATTTAAATACTGCCCGGTATTGGGTAGCAGGATGTGGGATACAATCAGCAGCATTGTGTTTTGGAGGAGATGTTTCTGGTGGATCTCCATCTCGACTCACAGAAAAGTTTAATGGAACGGCTTGGACACAAACTACTCCTGGTTGGGATTTAAGATCTCCTGGAAAATATTATCATGCAGGATGCGGTATACAAAATGCTGCTTTAAGTTTTGGAGGTGATACAGGATCAATTTCTGCAATTACAGAAAAGTTTGATGGATCTGTTTGGACATATAGTGCAGTATGGAATCTCACTCTAGCAAGAAGGAATTTAGCTGGCTGTGGCATTCAAGGTGCAGCTTTAAGTTTTGGAGGTTATACTGGATCAGTTTCAGCAGTAACAGAAAAATTTAATGGATCTGTTTGGATTGCAACTGGAAGTTTAAATACAGCACGATATTCATTTGCGGGAGCTGGAACTCAAAGTTCTGCATTAAGTTTTGGAGGTTACACTGGATCATATTCTTTAGTAACAGAAAAGTTTAATGGAACTGTTTGGGCAGCTACAGGTAGTTTAAATATAGAAAAATATGCTTTAGCAGGATGTGGAACACAAAATTCTGTATTAAGTTTTGGAGGGTATACAGGATCAGTCACATCTGCAATAACAGAAAAATTTGACAGTGCTATATGGTCTATTTCAGGAAGTTTGAATACAGCAAGACACGCTTTAGCAGGATGTGGAACTCAAATAGCAGCTTTAAGTTTTGGAGGAGTTGTATCAGGAGCATCTGCTGTAACAGAAAAATATTCAACTATAAGTTTTATTACTACTGAAGCATGGACAATATCTGGAAGTTTAAATACTGCAAGATGTTGGCTTGGAGGATGCGGTACACAATCTGCAGCTTTATCTTTTGGTGGTACGACTGGTTCTAATACAGATGCTACAGAAAAATTTAATGGAAGTACATGGACAAATGTAAGTACTCCTGGACTAACTGCCAGATCTGCTCTTGCAGGTTGTGGAATACAATCTGCTGCTTTATCATTTGGTGGATTTACATCAGGTGAGGTTGCTACAACTGAAATATTTAATGGAACTACGTGGTCCTCTAAAAATAATATGGGTACTTCTCGTCAGCTTCTAGCAGGTTGTGGAGATACTGGGGCTGCATTAGCATTTGGTGGTTGGCAAATCTCATCTTTTATTAATGTAACAGAAAAATTTGATGGAACTAACTGGTCAACAAGTGGTTCTTGGAACTTAAATACAGCTGCAGACTATTTAGCTGGATGTGGTAGTCAAACAGCATCTCTTAAATTTGGTGGTACTAATGGATCACCTTTAAATATAACAGAAAAATTCAATGGATCTAGCTGGACTACAAACTCAAGTTGGAATTTAAATACAGCAAGATTTCAATTAGCAGGATGTGGCTCACAAAACGCAGCATTAAGTATTGGTGGATCTCCTGTTTATTTAGGAACTAGTCAAGTAACTGAAAAATTTAATGGTGCAGCATGGTTTATCACAACAAATTTGATTGTAGCGGTGGGAGGAAATGCCAGTGCAGGCATAACATCATCTGCGGTAAGTTTCGGGGGTTTTGGTGTTACAGCAGCTACAGAGAAATTTTCTATTACAAGTACTACATGGACTATTAAGAAACCCATAGTAGGTTTTTGGTCTATATCTAATGCAATAATGAATACTCCAAGAGGTTATGGTGCTTCTTTTGGTAGTCAATCTGCAGGAGGTGCTGCAGGTGGAGCTACTGTAGGTACTACTCCATCTTTAGTTACGGAGCTATTTAATGGATTAACATGGACAGCCTCTGGTAATTTAACTACACCAACACCTGGAGCTAGGTATATAACAGCAGGTTGTGGCGTACAAAATGCTGGTTTAATATTTGGAGGTAACGGTCCATTACGTGGTACAGAGAAATTTAATGGTAGTGCTTGGACATATAATGCAAGTTGGAATTTAGTAGAATCAACTGGAAAACAATATCATAGTGGGTGTGGCTTACAAAATGCAGCATTGGAATTTGGAGGACAGGGGGTTGCTACATATTCTACAACAGCAGAAAAATTTGATGGAAGTACTTGGTCAACTACTGGAAGTTTAAATACAGCACGTCAATATATAGCAGGATGTGGAACTCAAGGATCTGCTTTAAGTTTTGGAGGATGGACTGGAGGAGTTGTATCTGTAACAGAGAAGTTTAATGGAGCTACATGGACTGTTTCTGGTGTTTTAAATTTATCTCGATATGGTATAGCAGGCGCAGGTACACAAACAGCATCTTTAGCTGCAGGAGGATATACAGGGGTAGTTTCAGCTATTTCAGAAATTTTTAATGGATCTGTTTGGATGGGAACACAATCTATAAACTTGGCTAGAACAGGACCTTTTGGATTTGGTTCACAATCATTTGCAACTATTGCAGGTGGTAATTATACAGGAACTACCATGACAGGTCTTACAGAATTGTATAATAGTAAAGAAATAAATGATTATTTTACTCCAGTACAAGGAACATGGACGATTACTTCTGATTTAAATACATCTCGATATGGATTAGCTGGATGTGGCCTTTTAGATGCAGGTCTATCCTTTGGTGGGTTTGATACAACTTATTCTAATGTTACTGAAAAGTATAATGGATCAGTGTGGTCTGCTACTGGAAATATGACTACAGCAAGAAGGTATCTTGCTGGAGCAGGAACACAGTCTGCCGGACTTTCCTTTGGAGGAACAACAGGATCAGCTTCTGCTATAACTGGTAAATTTGATGGATCTACCTGGACTACCAGTTCAAGTTGGAATTTAAATACACCAAGGTACAGTCTTGCGGGTTGCGGTACACAAGCAGCAGCTCTTTCTTTTGGAGGTATTACTACTTCTACTGGATTAGCTACTACAGAGATATTTAATGGTACAACATGGTCTGCTACTGGTGATTTAACTACTGCTCGATATGGACTGTCAGGTGCAGGTACTCAATCAGCAGGACTTGCTTTTGGTGGTTATACAACTGCATATTCTGGAACAACAGAAACATTTAATGGGTCAACCTGGACTCTAGTTAGTGACATGCTTTTTTTGAGAACACAACATGCTGGTTCAGGTGCTCAATCAGCAGCACTTTCTTATACAGGATATAATGGATCCTATCTTAATCTATCAGAAAAGTTCAATGGATATTATTGGTCTGTAACGAACAATGCTAATATATCTAAGTCAATAGGAGCGGGATGTGGTGATAATTCATCAGCTTTGACATTTGGAGGAACTTCTGATGTATTTCTTTATACAGGATATACAGAAGAATATACTGATGTTAAGTTTAGTATAAGCTATAGAGTATAATTTATTAAGGAGAAATAGTATGGTAACGTATCGTGGTGTAACGGATACTGAGGGAAGAATGATAGCATTTGGTGTGGATGATAATCAATCAGGAGCCTATCATGATATGGGTACATGGTGTGATTTTACTTTTACTAGCTTCCCTGCAACTGAGGTTGTAGTTCCTGAGGGGAAAACAGCATTTCTATTTAAAACATCAAGTGGTCTTGTTGTAGTTCGTACACAAGAAGAAGTTGATGCTGATTTAGCAGAATAGCTTTTGAATTTTATATAGAGGCACTAGTATGAATCAGTTATACTTTGAAGGTAAATACGTAGATTTATATTCAGAAGACTACGTGTACCTTCAGGAAAATATCCATGAAGAATATCTAAAGATTATAGATATGATGATACTTGATGGAATTAGTTCCTATATAGTAGCTAAATTTATTCTTAAAGTAAGTACAACTGATACTACCAAGCTTCTTGTTACTCAGGAAGGAGATACCGGTGTAATTCTTACTAAATCAGGATTGATGATAGAATCTAACGAAGATGTAGATACTATATCTTTATCAGATGATACCTATGGGGTTACAAACTACACATATTGTAAATGTACTCAAGCTCTTGCTTCCTATGACATGAAGACTGAAACTATTGTGGAAGAAAGAAAGGCACTTGATTTAATAACCCAAACTCTTGTATATAATAGACATATTGATAAGATAGAAATAGTTGTCTATACTCAATCTGAATACGAAGCGTTAACTGATGAAGAAAAAGAACAATTAGTATTTCTAGGTTCAACCGTAGCCCAAGGACCTGGCCAACCTTTAATAATTGTAGATACTACAGATGTAGCATATATATCGGCACGTATTAATGATTACGTGATAACATTTGATATGTTTGATCCTGATATAATGTTTCCTCAAAAAATGGTTTCTCCCACAAGTACGGGTTCTGTTGACGATCACTATTATGAAGTTCCTAGTCCTATTAACATTGAAAACGATTTGAATTATATAAGGACAATGCTTCGGGATATTAAAGGAAGTGCTAATTGGGACGATACTGATTTTATAGTTCGAGGAACAATACCTGAAATTACCACTCTATGGAAAAATGGAGTATTTCTTGGATATCAGGATGAATTTGAAAGTACTTTATCAAGTACTGGTTTTATTAATGTTAAAGGTGGTTCTGGTTTACTCTACAATAATATAAAACATATAAGCAGTTCCACTGGTTTATATCTAACTGATAATACTGAATACACTGTAGGAGATTGGATAACTAATGACGGAGAATTACATTATATAGGAACTATTCCAAGTTCTTTTTACTTAGCTTATACTTCTACTGGAAACGCCACATTAACTGATCTTAGAATAATACGGGTAATTGGAGAAGTTGTCAGTGAATTTCAGAGAGCTGCTGATCCCGCTAATCCTGTTCCTGGGGATGACTATTATTATGATACATCAACTGGTCTGATT
>Ga0315285_10006065_pt1 | contig 12438 bp, 11 predicted proteins | sample YL17G09_36_MG_FD_203698 | JGI IMG/M metagenome (GOLD analysis project Ga0315285, IMG submission 203698) | Sediment microbial communities from Yellowstone Lake, YNP, Wyoming, USA - YL17G09_36 | ecosystem: Environmental > Aquatic > Freshwater > Lake > Sediment | place: USA: Wyoming | collected... | reverse complement strand
TTGCGGCTCTGGGCCCTCACCTTCTCCCCTCCGGGGTCGTGGCACCCTACCTGAAAATCGGCTGGTCTGCCACTCTGTATTCGGCTGGGGGTCCAGATTTATCCAGGTTCAGGTGAGCGCCAACAACCGGGTGGGTGGCGGTTCCTGATCTAAGCCAATAATCACGCTTCCATCTAGCCATCCGCAATGAGGGAGATGGGGGAAAGCAGACATATATTGTGGTTTTTCCCGCAAAGCTTACCCGCGAAAGATCAAAAATGTCCCGGATTCTTCAAGGTGTCTTTCCAGCCGACAGGGAAGCCTGGCAGCCTAACTGTGCGAAATTAAACTCATTTCAATGAATCGAACGGTCCATTCCAGACTCGAGGGACGGGCGCCCAGCGAAATATCCCTCCTGGTATGCGGTTTGCTATAGTCATTCCCCGGTTGTGGAAAAGGTTTCATTTATCCCCAAGATTCGTTTCCCAGAAAACCGATCCAGGAGGTTCCTCGATGAAACTCACGCGTGGAGGTGAGTACGGCATTCGCGGTGTTCTGTACCTTGCCCAGCAGGACGACGGCAAGGTCAGCATGCTCTCTGCGATCGCCAAGGCTCAGGACGTGCCGCCCCGATTCCTGGCCAAGATCTTCCAGGCGCTGGCAAAGGCGGGAGTCGTCAAGTCGCACCGGGGCGCCAAGGGCGGCTTCTCCCTGGCGCGACCGGCCTCCGAGATCACGATCAAGGATGTGATCGAGGCAATCGAGGGCCCCATCCATCTAAACGTTTGCTTGATGGCCGACGGCGAATGCAACCGCGACAAGCTCTGCCCCGTGCACGCCATCTGGGAGGAAGCGCAAGGAAAAATGATGGACGTTCTGTCCCGGGCCAACTTTGCCGATCTGGCCAAGGCGGAACGCCAGGCGCAGATGGCCCACGCGTAGCACCTTCCGACGAACGGTCCGAATCCGCCGGAGGCGGACGGACTCCTACGGAGGGGCATTCGGAGGGATGGGCGCGAAACGAGCCGAGCCGACCCCGATGCCCCCGGCCCCTTCCCGCCCAGGTTCTCCCGCGATTCGCGTTCCCTTTGTCTGTCTGGTAGATGACGGGAAGGTCCCCACCCTTCTCGATCTCTCTGTGCAGGCATTGGACGCCCACTCCCGACACGCGCCTTTGATCGGTTGACGTTCTGCAAACCGCCGTTGAACGTGGTCGCCGAGCGAGGCTTTCCTGCGATTTCCAGCCAGAGGTGCTGGACCGAATTCCAGGGGCTGAACGTGGGCTTCCCGGTTGCAATCCACGGCCCCGTCGGCTATGATGCCCTCCGAAAAGGAGTGAATTATGCCAGGACCCCTGGCTTCGCATAAAAGCGCCATTGCAGCACACGTTCTGCCTTTCGTCAGCAAGCCCTCTCGTTACATCGCTGGGGAATGGAACGTCGCGGTGAAGGACCCGGCGGCAGCCGAGGTCCGGGTGGCCCTGGCGTTTCCCGATGCCTACGAGATCGGGATGTCGCACCTGGGCCTCAAGATCCTCTACCAGCTCTTGAATGCCCGGCCTGAAATCTTGGCGGAGCGGGCCTACGCCCCCTGGCTGGACGCCGAGGCGCTTTTCCGGCATCACGGCATCCCGCTGTGCGGCCACGAGTCGGGCCTTCCCCTGGCCAGCTTTGACATCCTGGGATTCACTCTCCAGTACGAGCTGTCCTTCGCGACCATCCTCAATATGCTGGATCTCGCCGGCATCCCTCTGCGCGCGGCCGAGCGGGACGCCCGGCATCCCCTGGTCGTGGCCGGCGGCCCCGTGGCCTTTGCGCCGGAGCCGCTGGCGGACTTCACGGACGCCTTCCTCATCGGCGATGGCGAAGAGGCGACGCTGGAGCTGTGTGAGGTCGTTCGCGAGTGGAAGCGCGCGGGCGGCTCCCGCGAGGATTTGCTCCGCGCGGTGAAGGGAATCGTCGGGATGTACGTCCCCGCCCTGCACCAGCCGGGTGAGGTCGTGCGCAAGCGGACCGCCCTCGCCCTCGACGTCGTGGACTGCGGGCGGTTCCCCATCCCCTACATGGAGATCGTGCACGACCGGGCCAACATCGAGGTGATGCGGGGCTGCGCGCAGGGGTGTCGCTTCTGCCAGGCCGGCTACATCTACCGCCCGATCCGCGAAAATTCCGCCGAGAGAATCCGGGCGATGGTGGGCCAGGCCCGCCAGGGGACCGGCTACGAGGAGGTGTCCCTGTCCTCCCTCTCCATCGCTGATCTGTCGTGTCTCGGCGACCTGGTGCCTCCCCTCATGGCCAGCCTGATCCCGGATAAGACCTCCCTGAGTCTCCCCTCGCTCCGTGTCGAGGCCTTGAACCGCAACAAGGAGATTGCCCAGGAGATCGGGAAGGTCAGGAAGACCGGGTTCACCATCGCGCCCGAGGCGGGCTCGGCCCGGCTGCGAAAGGTGATCAACAAGGAAGGCTTCGACGAGCATCAGATCTTCACCGCAGTCCAGAACGCGGCCCGAGCCGGCTGGGAGTCGGTGAAGTTCTACTTCATGATCGGGCTGCCGACCGAGACGCAGGGTGACCTGGACGACCAGGTTCGCGTCGCCAAGGAATCGGCACGGATCGCCCGCCGGGAGAGCCCGCGGGGATTCGGCCTGACGGTCAGCGCCAGCTCCTTTGTGCCCAAGCCGCACACGCCCTTCCAGTGGTTCGCGCAGGAGCCGATGCCGGTCCTCAAGGAGAAGCAGGCGTACCTTCGAGCGCGGCTGCGCGAGGCACGGATAGATTTCAAGTGGCATCACGTGGAGTCGTCCTTCCTGGAGGCGGTATTCACGCTGGGTGGCCGGGAGGTGGGTGCCGCCATCGCCCTGGGCCAGAAGCGGGGATGCCGCTTCGACGGATGGACGGAGCAGCTCAAGTTCGACACCTGGATGGAGGCACTGGCGGATGCGGGCGTGGACCCCTACGCCATCGCCAACCGGCCCCGCGGCCTGGACGAGCCTCTGCCGTGGGACCACATTGACTGCGGGGTCTCGAAGCAGTTTCTCCAGCGAGAGTACAAGAAGGCCCTGCAGGTGAAGGGCACCCCGGACTGCCATGTGGGCCCCTGTAGCAACTGCGGCGAGATCTGCGTTCCCAACTGGCGCAGCTGGGCCCAGGAGGTCGGGATGATCCAGGTGCCTCCAGAAGCTGGAGCCGACCCCGCCCCGGACCCCGCTCGTGAGAGCGGGGAGCGGGGGAGCCGCGAGCCGAGAGAGGCAATTGGTCAACTGGCCGATCAGTCAACTGGTCTTGCCGAATTGGCCAGTAGACCAATTGACCAATTGACTCGGCGGAGCCGGGTACCCTCCGGGTGTGTGGCTCCGAGCCCGGCTCCAGCCGTGCAGCCGGTCCAGAAGATCCGATTTGAATTCCAGAAGGTGGGAGAGCTTCGCTATCTCTCCCACCTCGAACTGATGCGGGCGCTGCAGCGCGCGTTGCGGCGCGCCGGCGTGCCGCTGGCCTACACGCAGGGCTTCAATCCCCAACCGAAGGTCTCCGTGGCCCAGGCGCTGGCCGTGGGCGTGGAGGGCCTGCGGGAACTCGGAGAGGTGGAGCTGACGTCGCGGATAGAGCCGGCGGATCTCCTGGCGCGGTGGAACGCGCAACTGCCGCCCGAACTCAAGATTCTCCGGGCCTGGGAAGCGCCCCTGAAGGGGCCGTCGCTTTCCGCCGGGGTACGAGGTGCCGCGTATCAGGTTCGGTTACTGCCGAACGGCTGGGATCCAACCACCCTTGCCGCCCTCGGCGCCGCCGGGGCCTGCGCCGATTTCCTGGCGCGGGGTCCCATCCCTGTCGAGGTGTCCAAGAAAGGCCAGTCCGTGACCCTCGACGCCCGCCCATTCGTCCAAGAATTTACCGCCACGTTGGAGGACGGGTGCCCCCAGTGGGGCCTCACCCTCCGGGCCGGCCTGGGGGGCAGCGTGAAGCCCCAGGCGGTCATGCGGAAATTTCTGGGACAGTGGGTCCCCCCCGGCGAACTGGATCGGATGGTCTCGTCCCTGCGGATCACGCGGACGGCCCTCGCCCTCGAGGGCCAGGGGTAGGCCTCCAGGGTTCCCCGCGGCAAGCGGGGACGTCGAGGTCTACCAATGAAACGCGAGATCATCGTCAATTCCTCCCTGGTCGAGACCCGGGTGGCGGTCATCGAGGACGGCACCCTGGTCGAACTCCTGATCGACAACGCCCACACCCAGAGCCTCGCAGGCAACATCCACAAAGGCCGGATCTTGAAGATCCTGCCGGGGATGCAGGCTGCCTTCGTGGACATCGGGCTGGCCCGGGACGCCTTCCTCTACGTTCGGGACGTCTACGAGGAGATGGAGGACTACGAGCAATTCCTGACCCTGGGCGAGGGGAATGGGGATGGGGAGGTGCCCGAGGAGGAGGTGCCGCCTCCGCGCCGCGGGAGCCAGCGCAACCGCCCGCGACGGCCCTCCCATGCCTCCATCGAGGAGTTGATCCAGGAGGGGCAGGAGGTGTTGGTGCAGGTGGCGCGGGAGCCCCTGGGCACCAAGGGCGCCCGCATCACCTCCCACGTCACGCTGCCGGGGCGGTACCTGGTGTACATGCCGACCGAATCCCATGTCGGCGTGTCGCGCAAGATCGAGAGCGAGGCCGAGCGGTCGCGCCTCAAGCAAATCATCGAGGAGGTCAACGTCCCGCGCGAGGGGATCATCGTCCGGACCGCCGGGATCGGGCGCTCCAAGGCGGAGATCCAGGCCGACTTCGAGTTTCTCCGCTCCACGTGGCGCCAGATCAGGGCCAAGGCCGAGACGCTCAAGGCTCCCGCCCTGGTCCAGAAGGACCTGGACCTGGTCTTCCGCATCTTCCGGGACTTGATCACGAAGGACGTGACGCGGCTGGTAGTGGACTCGGCCGTCGAGTACGAGCGGTGCCTCGAGTACACCGAGTCGCTGTTCCCCGAGCTGCGCCAACTCCTCTTCCTGTACACGGAGGACGAGCCGATCTTCAAGAGCTTCGGCATCGAGAAGGAAATCGAGAAGGCCCTCCGGAGCAAGGTGTGGCTCAAGTCCGGGGGATACCTGGTCATCGAGCAGACCGAGGCCCTGGTCTCGGTGGACATCAACACGGGCAAGTACGTCGGCAAGCACGACTTCGAAGAGACCATCCTCAAGACCAACCGGGAGGGCGCCCGGGAGATCGCGCGGCAGGTCCGCCTGCGGGATCTGGGCGGGATCATCATCATCGACTTCATCGACATGGCCCGGCAGGAGAATCGGGACAAAGTGATGGCCGAGCTCAAAGAGGCGCTCAAGGCCGACCGGTCCCCCAACAACGTGTCGCTCCTGTCGGAACTGGGCTTGGTGGAGATGACGCGCAAGCGCGTGCGCCAGGGCCTGAACCAGTCCCTCAGCCAAACCTGCGCGGCTTGCGGCGGCCTGGGCTGGGTGCGCTCGACCGCCTCGATCGCCCACCAGGTGCTGCGCGAGGTGGAATGGCGCATGGCGCGCAAGGGGCTCCCTCGGATCAAGATCCGGGCCGCCCTCGACCTCACCGAATGGATGAAGGCCGAGGAAGCGGAGATCATCGAGCGGCTGCAGCAGACCCTGAGCGGCGAGATTGAGATTCTTCCAGAGGAGACATATCCACCAGGGAAGTACTCGCTGCTGGAGGGGTAGCACGCGTCGAGTGGTCGATTTGTCAATTGGTCAAGTGGTGGGTGGCGAGACGGGAACTCCGGGGCAGGGTGGACAAATGACCATTTGACAACTTGACCAATTGACATCCGAGAAGGCCGGAAAAGCTTGACACTTCCGGACCCCCATGTTATAGAACAATCCCCGTCTCGGTGAGAGGCGGGGTCGTTTTTTTGGAGGCCATCAGCGATCAGCCCTCAGCCCCAGAGCTGAAAGCTGATGGCTGAAGGCTTTTCATAGGGAAGGAGTGCCCGTGTACGCCATCATCGAATCGGGTGGAAAACAATACCGGGTCGAGCCCGGAGCCGTCGTGGCGCTGGAGCGCATCCCGGGGGATGTGGGCAGCCAGGTAGATCTGGACCGGGTCCTCCTGGTCTCGGACGGCGCCACGGTGAAGGTCGGCAAGCCCACCCTGTCCGGTGCCAAGGTGATTTCGCAGATCGTAGCCCAGACCCGGGGCGAGAAGATCGATGTGTTCAAGTTCAAGCGGCGCAAGAAGTACCGCCGCAAGACGGGTCACCGCCAGGAGTTGACGAAGGTTCGGATCGCGGAAATCGTCGCCTGACAAATGGGAAAGCACGCCCCTCACCCTAGCCCTCTCCCGCACCCGCCTTTGGCGGGTACCCGGGGAGAGGGGAGGTGAGGGGGGCGAGGACGGGTGAATCATGGCACACAAGAAGGGCGTGGGCAGTTCGCGGAACGGCCGGGACAGCGCGGGTCGCCGACTGGGGATGAAGGCCTTCGCCGGTCAGACGGTCACCGGGGGGAGCATCCTCGTCCGGCAGCGGGGTACACGGTTCAAGCCCGGAAAGAACGTGGGCATCGGCGGCGACGACACCCTGTTCGCGAAGGTGAGCGGCATCGTGTACGTCGAGCAGCGCGGCGGCAATCGCTTCGTCTCCATCACATCCGCCACCTAACCAGATTGTCGATTGCGGAATGTCGATTGTGGATTTGACCCGCGAGGCTCCTTCAATCGGCAATCGTCAATCCCACATCGACAATGTTTGTTGACACCGCCCGCATCGTGGTTCAGGCCGGAGGGGGCGGTCGCGGCTGCATGAGCTTCCGCCGCGAAAAATACGTGCCCCGGGGCGGACCCAACGGCGGGGATGGGGGGGACGGGGGGAGCATCTATATCGAAGCCAGCCGGTCCTACCAGACCCTGATCGACCAGAAGTACCAGCAACTCTACCGCGCCCGGCGCGGCGAACACGGGCGCGGCAAAGACCAGCACGGCGCGGCTGGCCAGGACCTCATCATCAAGGTCCCTCTCGGCACCGTGGTCCGCGACGCCGACACGGGCGAGATCCTGGTGGATCTTGTCGTCGAGGGCCAGAGAGCGTTGGTGGCCCGGGGCGGCAAAGGCGGCCGCGGCAACGCCCGCTTCGCCACCCCGACCCGGCAGGCACCCCGCTTCGCCGAACCCGGCACCCCCGGCGAAGTTCGGACCATCCTCCTTGAACTCAAGCTCATCGCGGACGTCGGCCTGGTGGGCTTGCCCAATGCAGGCAAGTCGTCGCTGTTGGCGGCCTTCTCCGCCGCCCGTCCCAAGATCGCGGCCTACCCCTTCACGACACTCACCCCGAACCTGGGTGTGGTGGACATCCCCCCTTTCGGCGGTTTCGTGGTTGCCGACATTCCCGGCCTCATCGAGGGGGCCGCGGCCGGGGCGGGCCTGGGCATCCGATTCCTGCGCCACATCGAACGCACCCGCCTGCTGGTGCACGTCGTGGACGTGTCGGAGGCGGGCGGCGACCCGGCGGCAGCCCTCACGACGGTCGAAGGGGAGTTGGCCGCATACAATCCCGCCCTGCTGCGCATACCACGTATCGCTGCCGCGAACAAGATCGATCTCCCTCATGCCCAGGGGCTGGCGCGGCTTTCGGCCCTGTGCGCCTCCCACGAGATGCGCCTAGTCCCCGTCTCTGCCCTGACGGGCGAGGGGATCCCGGCCCTGGTGGAGGAGATCGCGACGATGCTCCGGGCGGCACAACGAACATCCCATGACCTCGCGCAAAGCGTCGCCTCCCGCTGATCGCCAGGGCTGGCTGGCGCACCCGAAGCGGGTCGTCGTGAAGGTGGGATCGGGAGTGCTGTCCCGCGGCGGGATTAGCCTGCACCGGCCGACGGTCTGCGGATTGGCTTCGGCCCTGGCCTCATTCCGGGCGCGGGGGATCGAGGTCATCCTGGTGTCCTCGGGGGCCATCCTGGCGGGGATGGAGGCCCTGGGGCTCCCGGAGCGACCCCGCGACCTGCCGCTCAAGCAGGCCGCGGCCGCCGTCGGGCAGAGCCATCTCATGCGCGCCTACGAGGAGGCCTTCCAGCCCTGCGGGCTGCGCGTGGCCCAGATCCTCCTCACGCGGGAGGACCTCCGCCACCGGGGCCGGTATCTCAACGCCCGGAACACGCTCTTCACGCTTCTCAGGCTCAACGTCGTTCCCATCGTCAACGAGAACGACACGGTGGCCGTCCAGGAGATCCAGTTCGGCGACAACGACACCCTCTCGGCGCTGGTGGCCAACTTGGCCGAGGCGGACCTCTTGGTGATCCTGACCGACACCGAGGGGCTGTTCACCGCCGACCCGCGCCGGGATCCGTCGGCACGCCTCATCCCGCTGGTGCGCCCGCAGGATGCCGTGACCTCTTTCTGCGCCGAGGATGCCGGCAGCGCCGCCAGCATCGGCGGCATGAGTTCGAAGGTGCTGGCGGCCCGGCGGGCGGCGACGGTAGGTATTCCCACGGTGGTGGCGAGCGGCCTCAAACCGGAGGTGCTGGACGCGGTCCTGCGAGGCGCGGACGTGGGCACCTTCTTCGTCCCATCGCGCAGCCGGATGCAGAGCCGGAAGCGATGGCTCGCCTTTGCCAGCCAGCCCCGTGGTGGGATTGTGGTGGACGCTGGGGCGAAGCAGGCGCTGGTGGTCGGGGGGAAGAGTCTGCTCCCTTCCGGCATCCGCACGACCCGGCGCAGCTTCCGGGCCGGCGATGTGGTCAGCCTTGTGGATCCGGAGGAGCGGGAGTTCGCCCGGGGCTTGGTCAATTACGGTCGGGACGAGGTGGAGAAGATCAAGGGCCTGAAGTCCCACGAGATCGCGGCCGTGCTCGGCAGTAAGCCGTATGGTGAGGTCGTGCACCGCGATAATCTGGTGATCCTGGAAAGCCTCCAGGAAACCGCAGACACCCAGCGCTAGCCCCAATCCGAAATTATCAACCGCCAAGGCGCCAAGAACGCCAAGACCGGATAAGCTCCTTGGGTGAAACAAACCAAGCTTCTGAAGGCCCCACGAACGCGTTTTCGCGTTCTTGGATCGGGAGATCGAAACATCGCATCTTTGGCGACCTTGGCGTCATGGCGGTTCAAGGTTTTTCTCGGATCAGGGCTAGCGCTTGGTACCCGGCAGATGAACGCAGATGGCCCAGGGGGCTTCAAGCATGAGCAGCTTTGACATCCGGGCGATGGCCCGGGCCGCGCGGGCGGCCAGCCACGTCCTGGCCGGCGCCACCGGGGAGAAGAAGAACGCGGCGCTCCGCGCCATGGCCACCGGGCTCTTGGATTCGCGCGAGCGGATCCTCCTGGCGAACGCCGAGGACGTGGCGGCGGCCAAGTCCGAGGCATGCCCCCCCGCCTTCGTGGATCGCCTGACCCTGACCGTTCCGCGGATCGAGGGGATGGCCCGCGGTCTCCGGCAGATCGCGGAGCTGCCAGATCCCGTGGGGGAGATCACCGGCATGTGGCGCCGGCCCAACGGGCTCACGGTGGGACGTATGCGGGTCCCCCTGGGGGTGATCGGGATCATCTACGAGTCGCGGCCCAACGTGACGGCCGATGCCGCCGGCCTCTGCCTGAAGTCGGGGAACGCGGTCATCCTCCGGGGAGGGCGAGAGGCGCTGCGCAGCAACCAGGCCATCGCGGCCGTGCTGGCGGCATCCGTGGCCTCGGTGGGACTGCCGGAGGCCTCCCTCGCGGCCGTGCCGACGCCCGACCGGGCCGTCGTGAAAGAGATGCTCGGGCTGCATGGCCTGATCGACCTGATCATCCCGCGCGGCGGGGAGGAGTTGATCCGCGCGGTACGTGAGGGCTCACACATCCCGGTGATCGCGCACGACAAGGGACTCTGCCACACCTACGTGGATGCGGGCGCCGATCTCGCCATGGCGGCGGAGATCGCCTACAACGCCAAGGTCGAGCGCCCCGGGGTCTGCAATGCCATGGAGACCCTCCTGGTCCACGCCGAAGTGGCCGCCGCCTTCCTGCCGGGCTTCGTCGCGCGCCTTCGCCAGGCCGGGGTGCAGGTGCGGGGGTGCCCGAAGACCCAGGCCCTCGTGCCGGGCATCCGGCCCGCCAGCGAGGAGGACTGGGACACGGAGTACCTCGACCTCATCCTGTCCATCCGGGTGGTGGACTCGTTCGAGGAGGCCCTGGCCCACATCGCCCGACACGGCTCGGGGCTGGCGGAGGCCATCGTGACGGCCGATCACGGGCGGGCCATGCGCTTCCTGCGCGAGGTGGATGCCGGCGCCGTCTTCGTGAACGCCTCGACCCGCTTCACCGACGGGTACGAGTTCGGGATGGGTGCCGAGATGGGCATCAGCACGCAGAAGCTGCATGCGCGGGGCCCCATGGGCCTGACCGAGTTGACCTGTCAGAAGTTCGTCGTCCTGGGCGAGGGACAGGTCCGCGATTCGCGGGCGTAGCGACCGAGCCCCGGCGGGGCCGGCCTGGCATCCGGAGCGACCATGCGTCTCGGCATCATGGGCGGGACATTCGATCCGATCCACCTGGGCCACCTGCGGGCGGCCGAGGAGATCTACTGGGCCTTCGGCCTGGACCGGATCATCTTCGTCCCGGCGGCACGCCCGCCCCACAAGGATGAGGGCGTGGTGGCCTCCGCGCTGCATCGGTACGAGATGGTCTCGCTGGCCACGGTCTTCACGCCGTACTTCACGGTCTCGTCCATCGAGCTCACGCGGCCGGGGAAGTCCTACTCCGTGGAGACGGTCCGGGAGTTCCAGAAGCTGTCCGGGCCGGACACCAGCCTGTACTTCGTGATGGGAGTAGACGCCTTCCTGGGGATGTCCGGGTGGCGGCAGGCCCGGGAACTGCTCAAGTTAGCGCGGGTGATCGTGACGGCGCGGCCGGGCTGGCGCCTCGACGAGGTGGAGCGCCTGCTGACGCCCGACCAGCGGAAGATCCTGGGGAATCCCGGGTTCCGCTACCTGAAGATATCCGACATCGATCCCGAGCGGGTGGAGCGTGAGTTCGAGCCGCGGCAGGTGCTCCTGGTGGAGGTGGTGTCGCTGGACATCGCCTCGCGAGAGATCCGGCAGTTGGTGGAGCAGGGGCGGAGCATCCGGCATCTGGTGCCGGACACGGTGGCGGCCTACATGGCCAAGAACCGGCTGTACCAGCGGTCGCGGCCCGGCCGCTCCCGGGCCTAGTCAACCCGGCAATCTGGCAACCCGTCAATCAGGCGACCCGGGACCCCTGATTGCCCCGCCATCGGCGGGGTTGCCCAATTGCCGGCGTGATGGAGGGACGGCCATCGACTCATCCGAGGTGGTGAAGCTGGCCGCCGATGCGGCGGCGACGGTCAAACCCAGCTACTTGGCGATCCTGGACCTGCGCGGCCTGTGCACCTTCACCGACCACTTCCTGATCGCGAGCGCCGGCTCGGCTCGTCAGGTGCGGACCATCGCGGAGAAGGTGGAGGAACAACTCGCGCGATCGAAGGTCAAGATGTCGCACCGCGAGGGGGTGGGCGAGGCGCAATGGATTTTGCTTGACTACCAAGATGTCGTCGTTCATATTTTCGCCGACCGAGCCCGCGAGTACTACGACCTCGAGCGCCTCTGGGCAGATGCACCGAAGCAGCAACTGCTGGGCTGACTGCGCTGGGGCGACAGGGGGGCCGGGCGGGATGACCGGCCCGGGTGGTGCGCGGGTGGGCCCTCGGGCGCGTGGGGGGGGCCGCGACCCCTGGGGCCAGTCGCGGGAACATCGCGGAGATCAACACCGACCTCGCGGAGGCGCAGCAACCGCATAGCTTCCGCGAGGATTTATATTCCCGGTCGAAAGATCGCCCCACCACTGGAGGGGACGAGGATGTCGCTCAAGGGACCCAAGCTGGAGAAATTCAAGCAGCGCTTGCTTGCCAAGCGGAAGGAATTGATCACCGAGGTCCGGGGCTCGAACGTCGGGAGCCTCGAGACCAGCAGCGACGGAATCCAGGACATCGCCGACCAGGCGAGCAGCGCCTATACCAAGGAATTCCTGCTCTCCATCGGCGATGCGGAACGCCGGATGCTCAGGCAGGTGGACGAGGCCCTGGACAAGATCCGGCAGGACACCTATGGCCTCTGCGAGTCGTGCGGCGAAATGATCAACGAGCGGCGATTGGAGGCGCTGCCCTTCGCCAGGCTCTGCATCTCGTGCCAGGAGCAGGAAGAGCGGGCGAAGGCCGAGAGATGATCTCGTGCGCCCCCCGCCGCTGACCGCCGGATCCACGGCAATGGCTCCGGCCGACCGCCGGGTTGGCTCTCGGGGGTGCCGCATGCATGGATCGAAAGGCCGCCAGGATGCCGGCCCCGCCCCGGCAGCTCCCCTCTCCCCTCCAGCAGGCCCCCCCTTCGGCTGTAGGCTAGGGGGTTAGTGCCATAACATCGTGCACTGAAATTCGGCCATAACATCGTGGACTAAACCAACACGGCGTATCCTCCCCGAAACCACATACGGGGAGGAGACGCAGTGGGTGAACTGAGTGAGTACAGTC
>Ga0315285_10006063_pt1 | contig 12440 bp, 24 predicted proteins | sample YL17G09_36_MG_FD_203698 | JGI IMG/M metagenome (GOLD analysis project Ga0315285, IMG submission 203698) | Sediment microbial communities from Yellowstone Lake, YNP, Wyoming, USA - YL17G09_36 | ecosystem: Environmental > Aquatic > Freshwater > Lake > Sediment | place: USA: Wyoming | collected... | reverse complement strand
CTCCCACTCGAAAAATATCGCGCGCCGATGATGAAGGGCGCATACTCGTTCGTCGTGCCGAGTCGCGGCTGTACGGCGGGCTGTATCTTTTGCATCAAGCACGTCAGTTATCAATGGTCGGTGCGTTTGCGCTCGCCGGAGAATATCGTCGAAGAACTGCGGACGCTGAAGAAACTGGGCATCAACTATGTGCAGATGTACGCGGACTTGTTCACCGTTTCGCGCGAGCAGGTGGTCGGCTTGTGCGAATTGATGATCAAGGAAAAGTTGAACATCAAGTGGATGTGCAACAGCCGTGTGGATTACGTGGACGAGGAGATGCTGCGCTTGATGGCGCGCGCCGGATGTTGGATGATTTCCTGGGGCATCGAGTCGGGCAGTTACGAGATTTTGAAGCGCGCGCACAAGGGCGCGGATCCAGCGAAAGCGGAGCGCGCGTTGAAGTGGGCGCGCGACGCGGGCATCAAGAACTGGGGCTATTTCATCATCGGCTTGCCGGGCGAAACGGAGGAAACGATCCAGCAGACGATTGCGTTCTCGAAAAAACTACCGCTGGACATCGCGCTCTTTCACATCGCCGCGCCGTACCCCGGCACGCCGTTTTTCTTCGAGGTGGTCGAGAATGGCTGGTTTCGACCGGGCACGCGCTGGGAAGAGGTGGACATGGAGCGCTCGACGGTGCTGGATTATCCGCATCTCTCTGCCGAACGATTGGAGTACTGGCAGAAGCGCGCGTTTCGGGAATGGGCGTTTCGTCCGCGTCCGATGCTGACGTTCTTGCAAAGCATGAATAGTTGGGAGGGGATCAAGTCCGCGTTCAGTATCGCGTTTCAGCACTTTGGGTGGGTAGCGCGATAGCGCGATAGTGCGATAGTGGGATAGTGCAATAGTGCGATAGTGGGATAGTGGGATAGTGGGATAGTGCAATAGTGCGATGGTGGGATAGTGCGATAGGGCAATAGTGCGATAGTGCGATAGTTGGGTGATCGGCGCGTTGTATATTGCTGCTGATCATCGCGACGACAATTTGATAAGTCCCGTATTGAGGTGGTTGGCTTGGATGACCAGCACTGGACGTAACTTGATGGTAGTCAAATGGGAATGTGGAAAGTAGACGAGTGCGATATCGCCGCGCTCATAATCCATTGTACACGTTCATACGCGGATCGTCCCAATCTTCGACAAACGACGCTAGTTTGGTCCGGATGGCAGCCGCTTGTTCCTGTGACCATCCCAATTCCTTAATAGTCAGTTTGTTTGCAGGTGGATTGCCCTGTGGCTGACTGATTACAAGAATCTCGGCGGGACCTGTGGCGATTTCTTTCGGCAAATCCAGACTGATTCGGCGTTCTTCGGGTATGGCGATTTTATAGGTAACTCACCTTACGCACCATTGTCATTTCGAGGAGCGGAGCGACGAGAAATCTCCTCGGAAACCGAGATTTCTCGCTTCGCTCGAAATGACAGTGCGTAACATCAGTAATCGCTTGCATACGTGGTTCCTCCCCTGACGACACTATAGCAGATGTCGCGGACAGATACAAGATTCTGGGATTGCGCAAAACTGATTGGCAGGTGTGTTCAACCAGATAGTCGGATGGTCACAATGTCGGATAGTCGCGTAGTTGCGGATGAGTGAAAATCGAAAGTTGATGGGCGCGCGTTGGCTGCCCATCGTAGACCTCGGGCTTGCCGCGCTCGCGGGTGCGTTGTGGTACGTGCGCCTCGAGGTAGGGTGGTTCCCGCTGGTCTTGATCGGCGCTGCCTGGCTCTTGCGTCTGATCGTTTATCGTTATCCGACGCGCGCAACGCCATTTGACCTGCCGCTCGTCCTGTTTTTGCTGACGGCATACATCGGAGCGAGCATCGGCTATAACCAAGGCAGCGAGTGGATCCATCCGTTGACCCCGCTGACGTGGGCTTGGGCAAAATACTACTTTATCCTTGCCGCCTTGGGAATCTATTACGCGATCGCCAACTTGCGGAGTGTCGAACAAGTCTGGTGGCTGGTCGGATTTTACGCGTTGTTTGGATCAATCGTCGCAATCTACTTTGTCGTTACTAATGACTGGAGCCAGAGTGTCAAGTTCACGTTCTTGAGCGAGATCGGAACGAGGATTGCGGCATTTCTGCCGAACCTACCCGGGCATCGTCTCGCTCCGAATGTCGCAGGCGGCATCATAGCGATGACGATGCCCTTCGGTGTGCCGCTGTTTCAAGACGCGTGGGCGCAGAAACGACGACGCGTGTGCTGGCTCTGGCTCGCAGTTGCCGTGGTCGCGCTGTTCGGGTTGCTGATGTCGGGATCGCGCGGTGCGTGGATTGCGTTGGCAGCGGTGGCTCTGGTTTGGTTTCTGGCTCGTCGAATTCCAGTTTCTGGTCGAGGAGGCGCGCGCCGCGCATCGCTTGCTCTAGCCGTGGCAGTTCAGATCATCGCCATCGGACTGATCGGCGTTTCCCTGATGCAACTCGGAATCATTTCTGGCGATTTGATGGTGCAGTTGCCCGGCAGCAGTGCGCTTTTCAGTCGAGTGGAATTGCTCCAGGGCTCCCTGGCACTGGCGCAAGACTATGTGTTCACTGGCGGCGGGCTGGGCGCGTTTCCGATGCTGTTCTCGACGTATTATCTGCTGGTTCCAGTTTTCTATATCATTTACAGCCACAACTTGTTTTTGGACATTCTGATCGAGCAGGGATTGGTTGGCTTGCTGTCATACGCCTGGCTGTTGATTGCGTTGGGTGTGCTCGTTCTAGGCAATTTGGCGCGGCTGGCAACCCAGCAAGCGCCGGGCAGTCCGACGACGCAAGCGCGAGTGCGGACAATATTTGAGGCATTACTTGCCAGCGTGGGCGTTGCGATCATGCACGGTCTGGTGGACGACATCCCGTATGGCAGTCGCGCGCTGATGCTGATGTTTGTGCCGTTCGGAATCGCCGCCGCATTGCAGGGATGCCTTCCGATGCGTGCATGGCGCGTGCCTACTCCGGTGATCGGAGGCAGCATCGCGCTGCTCGCGCTCTTGGCGATGTGGCAGCGGGATACGTTGCTAGGTGCGTGGTTCGCGAATTGGGGCGCGCTAAAGCAGGCGCAGGTCGAACTGAGGAGTTACCATTTCCCAGAGCGCGTGCCTGAATCGGTGCGAACAAGTGCCAACCTCACCGATGCCATCTCGAATTTCGAACGGGCACTGGACTACGATCCGAATCAACGGACAGCGAATCAACGGCTGGCTGCCATCGCGCTGGCGCGGGGAAACTACGACGCGGCAGGGAGTTATCTGGACGGCGCGTACGCGCGGGATACAATGAACCCGGTGACTGGGCGACTTTTCGCGAACCTCTATTGGGCAATGGGAATGAAAGATGAGGCGTGTCAGATTGCCGAACGCGCCAAAGAGATGGGGATGGAAGGTCCCTGGCGTTTTCCATTGAATTTATGTGGAGCGCGCTGAGAAGATCGTATGGCAACCCTGGCGCTGACTGACCTTGCCGCGCGGTTGCAGCCGATTCTGGAGAAGCATCACGCGCTGCGCGCGATCGTTTTTGGTTCCTTCGCGCGCACAGAAGAGTCGCGCCACAGCGATCTGGACTTGATCGTGATCCAGGACACGCCCAAACGTTTTCTCGATCGCTATGATGGACTCTTGCGCGACATCGCGCAAGCGGTGCCGGATCGCGACATTGACTTGCTCGTTTATACGCCGCAGGAATTGGAACGCATGGTTGGGCGTCCGTTCATTGCCACAGCGTTGCGCGAGGGAAAAACAATCTATGAGTCAAAGTGAGAATCGGTATCAGGCGGAGCGGTGGTTGGCAACCGCCGAGGAAGACTTGCGCGCCGCCGAAACGCTCGCGAACGCGCGGATGTACGCGCAGGCGTGCTTTTACGCGCAGCAAAGCGGCGAAAAGGCGCTCAAGTCTTTGTGGTATCTGGTGGATGCCGATCCGTGGGGACACTCGATCCAGAGGTTGATCGTCGAGTTTCCCAGGCGGGCAGAAATTCCTGAGGGAGAAGTTTGGATTGAGCACGCGGCTCTACTGGACAAATTTTATGTTCCTACGCGTTATCCAAATGGATTGCCAGACCTGACGCCCGGTCAGGTGTATCGTTTAGAGGATGCGCGGAGGGGCATTGAAGCAGCGCGCAGTTTGCTGACCGCGTGCATACACTGGGCGGAAGAGCGCCGGGATGTGAAGTAGAAATGGCAGAATCAACTCAATTGGTGATCGAACCGACGCGCGGCTGGGCGGTGCTCAAGTTGGGCGAAGTGTGGGAATACCGCGAATTGCTCTACTTTCTCGTCTGGCGCGATGTCAAGGTGCGTTACAAGCAGACTGCGCTCGGCATTGCCTGGGTCGTGCTGCAGCCACTCGTCGCGACGGTGATCTTCACCGTCGTGTTCGGCAATCTCGCCAAAATCCCATCGGGCAACCTGCCGTACCCGCTCTTTGCGTTTGCCGCGCTGTTACCGTGGAATTATTTTGCGGGCGCGCTGAATCGCGCGGGGACGAGTCTGGTGAATAACGCGAACCTGATCACCAAGATCTATTTCCCGCGCCTGATTATTCCGTTGGCGGGCGTCATCAATGGCTTGGTGGATTTTGGAATCTCGTTGATCGTGTTGGTGGCGCTGATGATTTATTACGGGGTGGTGCCGAATGCGGCGGTGTTGCTGCTGCCATTCTTTTTGCTGATGGCAATCGGTACGGCGTTGGGGGTTAGTCTGTGGCTCGCCGCGCTGGGTGTGCAGTATCGCGATGTGAACTATTTGCTGCCGTTTCTTTCGCAGGTGTGGATGTACGCGACGCCGGTCGTTTATCCGGCGAGTCTCTTCCCGGAACGCTGGCGCCCCCTGCTTGGGTTGAATCCGATGGCGGGCGTCGTCGAAGGGTTTCGCTGGGCGTTGACCGGCAGTGGGGACGCGCCGGGTCCGCTGCTTTTGGTTTCGGTGGGGATTATCGTCGTGCTGCTCGTGAGCGGCTTGGTATTCTTTCGCAACACGGAGCGGACGTTTGCGGATGTGGTGTGAGAGGGAATTTCAGATTTCAGTCCTTCGACAAGCTCAGGATGACAATTGCAGATTGTGGAATGGCAAGTGGTTATGCGGATTGAGACGGAGAAAGAAGCGTGTGTGCGATCTCTTCGACGAGGAATGGCAAGTTGGGTTGTTCGAAACTGATGCCCGGGGCAGGAATACGGTTGTGTTTGATGTCCGGGGGAATGTGTTTGTGGTTAGATTTTTTGCAGTTCGGGATTAGGAATTAACTGGATCGCGCCGCGCGGGGCTTGGGTGCGAAGCGCGGAAACAAAGCGTTGGCTGATTTGGCGGAAAGATTGTTCGCGTTCCAGCTTCATTGTAAATGCGCTTGCCCAGCGTGTGAATTCAATCGTCCGCTCCAGACCATCGTCGTCGAGTAGTCCCTGCTTGTACAGTTCGTAAAAGTCATCAGATGCTACGCCGTACCGCGCTTCGTATTCGCGCAAACGGGTTTCGAGCGCGTGCAAGTCTTGAAGAATTTCGTTCAGCATCATTTGTTCGGTTCCTTTCTGCATGTCTCAATTATATCACTGATGTTACGCACTGTCATTTCTCGTCGCTCCGCTCCTCGAAATGACAATGGTGCGTAAGGTGAATTATATCACTTTTGAGATGAAGGGTCAAACAACTTTAGTGATGTTGCCATCCGCGTCGAGAATCTTTCCAAACTCTATCCTTCGTCCTTCGACTTCCCCTTCGGCTCCGCTCAGGGCATGGCTCAGGATGCTCAGGACAGGCCACATCGGCAAAGCGCAAAAACGCCACGATACGCTGAGAGACGTGATTGGAGATTGGAGATTGGAGATTCGAGATTGGAGATTAGAGATTAGAGATTGAGCCGACGAAAGGGCGCGCGATGATTGACGGGCGCGTGGGTGCGCTGTTGGAAGACGAGAAGACGATGCGGTGGTTGACTAGCGGCTTGGGAGAGGATATACTACCGCGCGCGATCATGTTCGTTTGAATTCGAGATCACGTCATGAAAGTCATTTGGACTAGACACGCCACTGAACGGCAACGGGAATGGCAGAGGACATTGGGTATTACGAGTCCGGAAGTTGAAGCGGTCGTGCTGAATCCCACTCAGATCGTTCCCGGTGACGCTGGAACATTTGTCGCTCAAAGTTCAAGGGGGAGTGGGCTGTTGCGCGTGCCTTTCGTCCAAGTCGGAGAGGACCGCAAGGTCTTGACAGTCTATTGGACGAGCAAGGTAGACAAGTACTGGAAAGGGGAATGAAATGCGTCTTCGATACGATTCGGAAGCCGATGTGCTGATCTTCATCTTGCGCGATGAACCGCCTGTGGACGCGCTGGAAGAACCCGGCGGGGTGATTATCAGTTACGGCGCAGATGGAGAGCCGGTGTGCGTCGAGTTTCTCCATGTTGCGTCAAGGCACTTGGTCCAACGCGGTGAGGTGAGCATTACGCTTCAAGCGGAAGGACTCCCTGCATAACAAGTCACGAAGCATGTCTGACCTCGCCATCCGCGTCGAAAACCCATGTCCTGAGCACTTCGACTACGCTCAGTGTAAACTCCGCCGAAGGATCAGCAAACTGTATCCTTCGTCCTTCGACTTTCCCTTCGGCTCCGCTCAGGGCATGGCTCAGGATGCTCAGGACAGGCCACATTGGCAAAGTGCAAAAACGCCACGATACGCTGAGAGACGTGATTGGAAGTTGGAGATTAGAGATTGGAGATTAGAGATTGGAAATTGGAAGGAACGACTCCGCTCAGGACAGGCTTCCAACGTCCAATCGTTCGACTTCGCTCAGGACAGGCTTCCAACCTCCAAGGATACCATCTGGGCTCTCAAGGACGTTTCGTTCGAGAGCCTGTCCCGAGGCTGCCGAGGGATCAAGCGCGGCGAAGTGGTGGGCACACTTGCACCGCAGTGCGCTTGGCGTTTGCGGTTGCTGCGCATTTGGCGTACAATATCCCGGCTCATATTGCAGCAATGCATGAGCCGAGAAAGGGGTAGATTCGATGAGTGACACACGCGCGGTTTTCGTGTCAATAGTCGTGGATTCCAACGACAATGGTTATTTGGCTTCTGTGCCGGGGTTACAAGGCGCTTTTGCAGAAGGCGATACGGTCGAGGAAGCCATCTTTAATTGCGTTGACGTGGTCAAGCTGATTGCCGCTTATCGTGCCGAACGGGGCGAAAGTCTCGGCTTCAATCAGGTGGAACTGACACCGCAGACGCGAATGACTTTGTCTATTCCCGTTGGAGTCGGGTGATATGCCCAAGTTACGGGAATTGAACTACCAAGAAGTTACTAACCGATTGCGTAGACTGGGATTTCGCTTTTATCGGCACGGAAAAGGTTCCCATGAATTGTGGGCGCGGAATTCGGATGGTCGAGTCGTTCCTGTGCCGCGTTACCGCGGCAAGAAGATTCGCAAAGGTACGGTGAGAGCCATCATCCGCGAAGCCGGGGTAAGTGTCGCCGAGTTCATGGAATCATAGAACTGGAAACTCACGGACACCATGTCTAACCTCGCCCTCCGCGTCGAACACCCATGTCCTGAGCACTTCGACTACGCTCAGTGTAAACTCCGCCGAAGGATCAGCAAACTCTGCCACATCGGCAAAGCGCAAAAACGCCACGACACGCTGCGCGACGCGATTGGAGATTCGAGATTGGAGATTAGAGATTGAGCCGACGAAAGGGCGCGCGATCATCAACGGGCGCGTGGGGACGTTGTTGGAAGACAGTGCTGCGGTTGACTAGCAGTCTGGCAGAGGATATACTACCAAGCGAGATCTGTGAGGAGGGTCAATATGGAAATGACGCAAGCGACTTTTGTTGATGTGGGAACACTCATCATTCGGACGCCAGAGATTCGGGGCGGACGTCCGCGAATTGCCGGAACGGGGATTACCGTGCAGCGGATTGTCGGCTGGTACAAACTGGGGTTGAGTGCGGAGGAAATTGCGAATCAAATTCCCCACTTGACCTTGGCGCAGGTTTACGCCGCTTTGGCTTATTACCATGCCAACCGCGATGAAATTGAACAGGCATTGGCGGTGGAAGATGCCGAAGCCGATCAGATCGAGCGCCGACACGAAGGGACGCGCGCTGGAAAGTCATGAAGCCCCGGCTTTATTTGGACGAAGACTCGATGCGACTAGCGCTGGTGGAATCTCTGCGTGCCCGCGGCGTAGATGTTCTCACCGCGTCCGAGGCGGGCATGATTGAACAACCGGACGAAGAACACCTGGAACGGGCAGCCGCGCAAGGGCGCGTTTTGTATAGTTTCAATGTGGCAGACTATCAACGCTTGCACACGGCTTGGCTCGCTGAAGGACGCTCACATGCCGGCATCGTTCTGGCGCGTCAGCAACAGTATTCGGTTGGGGAACAGATGCGTCGTTTATTGAAACTCATGGCGGTTTTGTCAGCGGATGAAATGAAGAATCGGGTTGAATTTCTGAGTGCCTGGAGTTGAGACGAGATATTTATGACTGACATCGCTATTCGCGTCGAAAACCTGAGCAAGATGTACCGCATCGGCAAAGCGCAAAAACGCCACGATACGCTCAGAGACGCGATTTCAGATTTCAGATTTCAGATTTCGGATTGGGTTCGATTCAATCGAAAATCGAAAATCGAAAATTCGATAATACCATTTGGGCGCTACGCGGGTTCATCGCTGGAAGACCGTGCTACCGTTGACTCGCGGCTTGGCACAGGTTATGCTCCAGCGTGAAGCACGTGGGGAGGGTGAACATGGAAATGACACAAATCGTGCTTAATGTACCACAGGATGTTTTGGACGCAGTGAAACTGCCGCGTCCCGAGATGGAAAAAGAACTACGCCAGGAATTGGCGTTGGCGCTGTATGAACGCGGCGTGCTCGCGTTGGGAAAGGCGCGGGTACTTGCCGGAATGACCCGCTGGGAGATCGAGGAATTATTGGGACAGCGCCGCATCGTTCGCCACTACACGGCAGCCAATCTCGCGGAGGATATTCACCTGACATTTGCGAAAGGAGAACGCTGAAATGCATACGTTAGTGTTAGAGATTCCCGGAGAGTTGAGCGAATCCCTCCGGGTGCCGCCGGAAGAACAACTGGCACGCCTGCGGCGGGAACTAGCGGTGCGCCTGTATCAGAAAGAAATCCTGACCTTTGGCAAGGCGCGCGAACTTGCGCGATTGACCAAGTGGGAGTTTTCCCTTTTCCTGGGTGAAGAGGGAATCCTCCGTCGCTACGACGAAGAGGATCTGGAACAAGACCTGCAAACGCTGGAGGCGCTCGCTTGAAGGCGGTAGCGAATTCCTCGGTCCTGATTGCGCTGAGCCTGATCGAACAACTGGCGGACTGCCCAAACGGTTCCCGTCAGCGATTCTGATTCCACGAGCCGGACTTTCTGAACTGTGAAGAGAACCCAATTGATCAAACATCTGAAAGCGCATGGAGCGTTCCTATTGCGAGAGGGGAAACGGCATAGCATTTATCAACGCGGGAACCTGAAGACCGAGGTGCCGCGCCATACTGAGGTTGTCGACGAGTTGGCGCGCAAGATATGCAAAGATCTGGACATTCCTTTTGTGAGGTGAATTGTGCAGTACCGAGCGATTGTCAAGCCCAGTGACGGTTGGTGGATTGGCTGGTTAGTAGATTTGCCGGGCGTGAATGCGCAGGAAAGAACCCGCGACGCGGTCATCGAGTCGCTGCGGACTGGCGCGGAAGACATGCTAGCCACCCAGGTGTCTTTTGCGCCAGACAGCACCATGGTCATCGTCCAAGTGTCCAATCCCAAGTGGGCGGCGGAACCGGCGTAAGCCCTTTCACCGCAGCATTGATAGCCTTCCTGCTGTGTTACTATGTCTGATATCGCTATTCGCGTCGAAAACCTGAGCAAGATGTACCGCATTGGCGCGCGGGAAAAGCAGCCGCAGAATGGCTGGCAGGCATTGCAAATGCTTGCTACTTCGCCTTTTGACTATCTGCGCCGGATGGGACGCCCACCGACGGAGGAGGAAACCCTCTGGGCGCTGAAGGATGTTTCTTTCGAGGTCAAGCGTGGCGAAGTGGTGGGCATTCCTTCGGCTCCGCTCAGGACAAGCATTGGACGCAACGGCGCGGGGACACATGCACCTCACTGCGTTCGGTGCAGTGCAGGTGAAAGCACGCTCCTCAAGATTCTCTCTCGCATTACTGAACCGACCAAGGGTAGGGCAGCCATCAACGGCCGGGTTGGCTCTTTTTTGGAAGCATGTCCTGAGCAACGTCGAAGGATTGGCACCGGCTTCCATCCGGAGTTGACGGGGCGCGAGAACATCCACATGAATGGCGCCATCCTCGGCATGAGGAGAGGTGAGATTGACCGCAAGTTTGACGAGACTTGTCCTGAGCGAAGTCGAAGGATTGTGGCGTTTGCGGAGATTGAAAAGTTCTTGGACACGCCAGTCAAGCATTACTCAAGCGGGATGTATGTGCGGTTGGCATTTGCGGTGGCGGCGCACCGTTCGGCAGAGTTTATCCTGAGGAACGGAGGACTCACGGCAAGCTTGGAGCCGGAGATTCTGTTGGTGGATGAAGTGCTGGCGATGGGAGGCGTGACGTTTGGACGCGGACAAACCCTGCCTTGGGTAGTGTCGAAGAGGCGGAACAACGCGGATAAGAAAAAAGATGAAAAATGAGTGAGCCCAGTCGCATCCGATTTCATACCAAACCGACGGAGCGTGAAAACATCCATGCCAAAGTCAAACGTCGAAGTAGATCAGAGCGGCCGTATGGAGATGTCTGGGAAAACAGTCATTGCAGTCTCAGACGGATTTGCAGTCACGGTGAGAGTGACAGCAAGGGTGAAGCAGCAGGTGCGCCAAGCGTTAGTGGAACGAAAGGTAAAATCCAGAATGGTGATGATCCGCATGTTCGTCGGCGCCATTTTGCTGGCCGTCCAGGGTCATCTGGGGGAGATTGGGTCGGTGACGATGGATGAAGAATACACCGGCTATGAGCAGTTAATCCGATCACTGTGGCTAGAAAGAACCAGGGCGATGGGATTCGAGTTTTCTAAAGAGGATATTATGATCGCGCGCGTAGGCAAGCAGTCGCCGGCTCATCGAGCCGCGATCCGGGTCACACGGCGGCAGGCTAGAGCGGACCGCGTGCCATCGGCAAATGAACTGTTGAAGGTGTGCTGAACGCAAAAAAGAAGGGTCGGGTGCAGCCATACGGCCTCGCAGGCTCGCCATCACCTCGGTGGTGTACCAAGGATTCGGTCGCGCCCACCCGATCCAGCCCAAATGATACCACGCTTTACCTTCTTTGTCAAACGCGTTTTTTCACTAGCCAAATCAACTCGGTCAACTGGTCGCCAGGTCACCCGGGCGAATACGCACGACTATGCGACCATCCGATTACGTGACGAACCATGACTGACCTCGCCCTCCGCGTCGAAAATCTCTCCAAACTCTACCACATCGGCAAAGCGCAAAAACGCCACGACACGCTGAGGGACGCAATTGGAGATTGGAGATTGGAGAATGGATGAAGGGTCTCGCGCATCCCCGAGCCGACGAAAGGGCGCGCGATTATTGACGGCCGTGTTGGCTCTCTGTTGGAAGTCGGCACCGGCTTCCATCCAGAGTTGACAGGGCGCGAGAACATCTACATGAATGGCGCCATCCTCGGCATGAGGAGAACCGAGATTGACCGCAAGTTTGACGAGACTTGTCCTGAGCGAAGTCGAAGGATTGTAGCATTTGCGGAGATTGAGAAATTCTTGGACACGCCAGTCAAGCGCTACTCCAGCGGGGTGTACGTGCGCTTGGCGTTTGCAGTTGCCGCGCACCGTTCGATCCCGCGCGCGCGATTGTTTTGTAAAAGGAGGATGCGAGAATGATTGCAGTTAAAGCGCTCTATGAGCAGGGGAACGTCAAATTCTTGGAGCCAACACCTTCGGTTGAACACGCCATGGTGGTCGTCGTCTTCCTGGATGCCCGGGGTGAGGATGCCCTGCGGGGCTTGGCTTGGGGCGAGCGAATGGACGAAGTGGGGGCGCAGACCTTGGTGGCGATGCATGAAGAACTCGCGCCTTATCGCGCGGAAGCAGAGCAAGCCTATTTGAATCGTGAGGAGACCTCGCCATGAGTGAGCCCAGTCATATTCGTCGTGGCGATGTGTGTCTAGCGAGTTACACCTTTCCGCATGAACGCGCGATCGCGAATCCGCCGACACTAGAGAAGGCACGACCGATCTTGATTCTCCAGAACGATGCCGACAATGACAACCCACGTTATCCGTTGGTCATGGCTGCGCCAATCACCACGCAAAAGACTGAACGCGTCTACAAACAAGACGTTCTGTTACCGGCTGGCGAGGCGAGTCTTGAGCAGACCTCGAAAGTTCTGCTCGGTTTGAGCCAACCCTTTTTGAAGACGCGCGT
>Ga0315285_10006062_pt1 | contig 12441 bp, 6 predicted proteins | sample YL17G09_36_MG_FD_203698 | JGI IMG/M metagenome (GOLD analysis project Ga0315285, IMG submission 203698) | Sediment microbial communities from Yellowstone Lake, YNP, Wyoming, USA - YL17G09_36 | ecosystem: Environmental > Aquatic > Freshwater > Lake > Sediment | place: USA: Wyoming | collected... | reverse complement strand
CGATGGCGCTGGCTATTCGGGCGGGCCGGGCTGCGTCTGGCACTATACCATTGGCAAGGTGGTACCGGTTGATCTTGGACTACGAGGAACACGAGAGGCTACGTTTGTATTGGGTATGTCCTGGCAACGAAAGGAGGTGGGTTATCGAGAGAGGGAAGATCGTCTGATCGTATGCTACGGGCGAGATCTGAGGCCGAGTCCACCGGCCACGGGATCATCGCCATAGGTCAACGCCCGATTTGGTATGGTGTCCATTGAGCCTCCTTGACAGCGGTCTGGCACACGGTGAGGGCGGAGCTCCCCCGGCTCCGCCCTCACCATTTTGGGGGAAGGGCCGCGCCGCCGTGGAACAGGCGGCGCTGGGATATGGAGCTGGGTGCGAGTCTCCCCCTCATCCGCCTGCGCCAGACAACAGGGGGAACTCGGGGGGATTTGGGGGGAGGGGCGGGAATCAGTAGGTCACGCTTGCAGCGTGAAACTTTCCCTGAAGGCAGGGTGATTACCAGATGGTTCGGACGTCGTACGCGCTAACTTGAGGGTCGGCGGTCACGATGGGCAGCTCTTCGACCTGGCTCTGAGCCACCAACATGCGGTCAAACGGATCGCGGTGATGGTCCGGCAACGTGTACACGTGCAGCGCGTGGTTCAACTGGATTGGCAGGACCGACATGGTGTTGATAGAGAGTTGGGCTACGATGAACTGTTCGAGGTCATCTGGCAGTTGCAGGCGCCCCAGGCGCGCTTTGATTGCGATTTCCCAACCGCTGGCGGCGCTGAACAGCAGCTCGTTACGTTTGTCGCGGATCACTTTACGCGCCTGTGCCGATAGTCTGGGATCGTCGGTAATCCACCACAAGAACGTGTGTGTGTCCAGAAGTATTCTCATTGTTCGAAGGCTTCCAGGATAGACTCGGGCAACGGCGCGTCGAAGTCGTCGGATACCACGATCATGCCAGCGGCGCTGCCTGGCTTGCGCGGAACCAACGGCTGGGCAATGGGCACCAGGCGCGCCACGGGACGGCCGGATTTGGCGATGACGATCTCCTCTCCTTCCTGTACTCGCTTAAGCAGTCTGGAGAGGTGAGTCTTGGCTTCGTGCACGTTCAGCGTGACGGTCATAGGTACGATCCCTCCTTGCTCAGGTGAGGCCCCCTCGGGGCCGTAGGTGTATCGGGTTTCCTTGTTCATAGAGATTATAGACTAAGTTTTGGACTAAGTCAAGGATGTCATTCGGGCCGCCCCAGACCCTAAAGGTCCAGGAAGACCTTTAGGGTCTTCGGTTGGCGATGTTCTGGTTCCGTTAATTGTTTTGGACCGGTAATTGTTTTTTTGTGTCAGGAGAGGGCGAAGGGGGCGGTAAAGTAGCCTACGTCTTCTTGCTGCAACCCGCGCCCGAAGAGGTGGGCGAAGCGCAGCTCCTGCCCGCCGTGGACCAGATGGGGTTCGCGGTTGAGCGTGATGCGAACAGGGCCACCGAAAGCGCACCACCTGGCCTTGTCTTCTCCCGCGCCAGGTCCTTGAGGAAAACGTTGGCCCGCCCCAGCCGTCCGAGGTGCCCTAAGTGCGCTCTCCCGACAGCCGTTGGGCGACGGCGCTCAGGGCCTGCCGGAGGGCCTGGGCGGGATAGGTGAGGGCCAGCATGTGCCGGGCGGAACTGTCAGGCTTGGTGGGGTCGTCTACGTGGTACAGCCTGACGCTGCCGAAGACGGTTCCGCTCTGCACCTCCTGGGAAATGGTGACGGCGTCCTGGATGAGTATGGGTAACCTGACCTCCCTCCTGGCGTACCCCCGCCTGCGTGGGGGTTGCAACGAGCCTTGCTGGGGGGTATTGTATCACAGGCAGGTCTGGGAGGCAAGTGCGCCGGAGGCGGTGAACGCTGCCCAGTGGAAGGGATGTGCCAGGGGACAATCCTCATGGCCAAGCCCTCTCCAGTACTCCCGCCACGCGTCCAGGTTCTGCAGCCAGGGGGTCGAGCATGGATCTTCGCCACTGGCCTGTATCCTGGCTGCGGCGGTATCGTAAACCGCCGTCGCCCGGGCCAGCAGCTCGTCGCGCTTGAGGTCGCGCAGCCAGCGCTGCGCATCGCGCAGTGCTGCGGCAGCGCCCTTTTGTTCGACCAGGTGCCGCCGGTAGAATTCTTCCATCAGCAGCGCCGTGGAGAGGTCACTTACACTCCACAGGGTGCTGACGACGACCGGGACGCCGGCCTTGAGGAAGCCAAAAGGCAGGCCGACGTATTCGTCGGCCAGGTCACCGGGGTCTACCAGGCCGGTCTCGCACGCGCTCAGCACAGCCAGGCGGGTACGCGACGGTACCAGGCGTTTCAGGGCGGCGTCGGGATTCGTCTGATCAGGTTTCAAATCCTTCAGCATGGTTTCGAGGGTCAGCAGATCAGGCTTCGCCAGCTGCAAGGCGGACTGTAATGGCTCCCGAACGTTGAATTCACCGTGGCATGCAAAATGGATATAGGCATAGTCAGGCGCTTCCGCGATAACGGATGCTTGTGTGGCCCGACTCCCCTTGCCGCCACCCAGTATTCGAGCCTCGGAGAAAAGGCCGGCGATCCATTCCACTTCGACATCGGCCCAGGCCAGGTCACCGGTAGGATTGGCGACCGCGAAGAGGGAGCGACCGTCAGGCGGTTCCGGCCGTACCTGGGCCTGGCAGTGATGGAGCACGTCGAAACTGGGAGCGTAGGAAATTTCATAGTGGTCCAGGAGATAGTCGCGCCCGGTTCCCTTCTTCTCGTAGCAGGCGTGCAGGGGCAGCAGCGAGAGCCCCAGGTTCGGCATCAGGACGATCCGCTCGACCGGCAGGCGGGCCAGTTCCTGGTGGACCGGAGCCAACAGGCACTGGTAGACTTGAGCGCAGGCCGACTCGAGGGTGGAATCTATCCATTGCTTACGGTTGGCATAATAGTCCACCAGGTACCCACCGGTAGCCTGGCCGGAGCCATCTACCTGGACCAGGGTACGCTGCAGCGTATCTCGCTTAAACCTTTCGATCAGCATGGCCCGGATACGCCCATCGGACGAGCGTTGCCAACAGTCGTCCGCAGAGGATTCATCCCCTTCTGTGGGTTGGGCTGTGACGATAAAGACGAGCGTGCCGGCCTCCGTGACGTTGAAGACGACCACGGCGGTGCGCGGAGGCAAGGCTGCCAGGGTCTGCCGGATGGTTTCCTGGGCATCACTTGCCGGAGAGGAGCGCTTCTCCAGCAAGTCGGCCAGGTAGCGGGCTTTGGCCCGCTCGGTGTACTCGAGGGCCAGCCACAACCTGTCCGGGTCCAGGCAGCACGAGTCGTCCAGACGCAGGCAGCACAGGACCGTGTGCTTGTACAGGGTTGCCCGCTCCTGCCAGAATTTCATTCTCGACTCGATGTCTCGTAGCTGGTACCGCTGATCCTCGACGATCTGGATGGCCGTCACATAGTGGCGAAAGGCCTCTCGATCCCGCTGCCGTGTAGCGCACAGGTCACCCCAGCCGTAATGGATGCGCCATTGTGTGTCCAGTGCGCGCTGCTTCCTGGCCAGGGACAAGGCTTCCCTGTAGTGGGCCTGTGCTTCCTCCAGGCGCCCCAGTTTGTGGCAGGCACTGCCCAGGTCGCTCAAATGCTCGCTCTGGCTGCGCCGGTCGCCCCGTGCGCGGGCAATGGACACGGCCCGCTCGTGATAATCTGCCGCCTGAGCCAGCCAGTCCTGGCTTCGACTTGGGTCTGGCTCTCTCCTGGCCTTGACTTGATAAAGGTCCCCCAGGTGGCCCCAGCGCTGCTGCTCACCCCGGCGGTCGTGATACTGGCGGGCGATCTCCAACGCATCCCACAAGAGTTTCTCTGCTTCGTCCAGCCTCCCCCACTCGATCAGGACGCGGCCCAGGCTGCTCCAGAGGCGTCCCGTGCCGGCCCGGTGGCCAATCTCTTGACTGAGAGAGAGCGCTTCCTGGTAGCCCTTTTTCGCTTCGGCCAGGCGACCCAGGAAATGGTGGGCGTGGCCCAGGCCTCCCCAGGCCGTTTCCTGGCCCCGTGGATCGTCGCAGGCCCGGCTGATCGCCAGGGCACGTTCGAAGGCTGCCAATGCATCGTTGGCCCGCTCTCGGGCCAGATCTACCCGGCCCAAGCCGCTCCAGGCATCGCTCTCAAGTTGGGGAAACTTGCCCTTGGCCAGTCTCAGTGCCCGGCGATACTCGTCCGTGGCGGCGTCAAATCTGCCGTGGTGTTCCCAGATCCGGCCCACGTCGTGGTGGATCCACCCGATGACCTCCCTGGCCTCGGGCATCGGTTCAAAGATTGTGAGCGCTTCCCGGTAGTGATGGAGCGCCGGTTTCCACTCGTCTTGTTGCAGGTAGAGCCATCCCAGCGTGTAGTGGCAGTCGCCCCGCGTGGAGTTGCTGCCCACGTGTTGGGCGGCCTGGCAGTTGAGGGCGGCCAGGAGAGTGGCCTGTGCCAGGTCGCGGTGAGGCTGCTCCCGGTCACGGTTGGCCCACGCGCGGATGGATGCATCCAGTTGGTCAACGATGGTATTGTTGACTCGTCTCAGGATATCTCTGGTGGCGACCCGTTTCCGGGCCCCCTCGAGGGTCAGTTTGTCCTCCATAACTTGTTTTGCCAGATGCCGGATAGGGTTTTCGTCGTTTCCGCTGGAAAGCATGGCATTTCCTCCGGGGTGGTTGACGCTCCTCAGTAGTTGCGCAGGACGATGGGCAGGTAAGCGCCAAAGGACGTAGCCATCGTATGTGAGTCCATCACTGGCGTGCCAACGCCGTTGCTGGCTGTGACAGTGACGGTCTGTTGGCCGGAGCTGTGCCAGGCGAAGGCAGCGGTGTCAATCAAGCCGCCGCCCGTGTTTGTCACGGGAGATTGTCTCGTGGCCTGCCAGACGTACGTGATAGGCAGGGTGGTGGTGACGGGGCTGACGCTGGCGGTGAAGGTATAGGTGATCCAGGCCAGGCCCTTCACCGGGCCACCGATAGTCACGCTGGCTGGCGAGACAGGCGTCCGAAGGGCATAGACGCCATTCCCGGTGCCCAGGTACAGGTCGGCCTCGCCGCCGCCCGGGCAAAAGGCCAGCGCCCCCACCTGCGAGGCGGTGCCGCTCAGTCCTCCGTAGGGATCGGCTGCCCAGGTGTCGCCGCCGTTCGTGCTGGCGAACAGGCCGGTCGTGGTCCCGGCCACCACGTGGCGGGCGTCTGCCGGATCAATCGCCAGGGCGTAGACGTCGTGACCGGTCAGGCCCGTGCCCCAGAGGGTCCAGGTATCGCCATCGTTGCTCGACGTGTATGGCCCCTGTGCCGTCCCGGCATAGACGGTACCTGCTGGCGATCCGGCGAGCAGGACGTTGATGCGGGCGGGCGGCAGGTCTATCGTGGGCGTGTACCAGTGCTCTCCGCCGTCAGTGCTACGGTACAGGCCCCAATCGGTCACAGCCAGCATAGTGCTGCCGGCGAAGGCAAGTTCGGACACCAGGTAGCCAGGCAGGGTGCCCACCGGCCCATCCCAATTGGCGCCTTCATCCTGGCTGGCGAACAGCCCCATCTCGGTACCGGCGAAGAGGTGGGCGGGCGTGGCGGGGTCGGCGGCCAGCGCGTAGACGTCGTTGGCGGCCAGGTCATTGTTGGAGGGAGCCCAGGATGCGCCGCCGTCCGTGCTTTTGAGTACCCCGTCGTTCCAGGTGCCTGCGTAGTAAGCGGTGGGACTGGCGATGGCGATCTCACCTACACTGGCCGCGTGTACGTTGCTCCAGATCCCGTGTCCGGGGCTGATGCTGCGGGACAGGCCCGCGTAGAATCCACCTGCCAGCAGATAGTCGTTGGCCGTACAGGCCAGGGCGTACGTGCTGCCATCGTCATTCAGGGACAGCCAGCGGACTGGGTTTGTCTCCATACTTGCAATGCCTGGCGGTGTGCCACGTCTTCCCGCTGGAGGCTCGATCCGGAGCCAGGGAACCCATTGGCGATACGGCGAGAAGGCCCGCGTATGGTACTGGCTTGCCGGTGACTGATTCGCGGTTGACAGACCAGATGACGGCTGGCTTGCTGTTGACAAACCGGATGGCGGCTGGTCTGCGATGGCCCGACCGACGAATTCAAGAGAAACTGCCCGCGACGCGGGCTGATCGAACGGTGACAGGCTTACAGGCAGCGCCGCGAGAAGAGCCTGCCTGCCGCTCTCGGGAAAAGTGCCTGGAGCATTCTGGTATGCACTTGAGACCTTGCCGGCCGTTGGCCGCAGCCCCGTGGGATCGCTGTATCGTACCGGGTTGTCCAACGCGTAGGCGTAATCGTTGAGGCTTTGCGGTTGGAACAGGTTGCCGGGCCAGGGGTCCCGGGTGAGGAAGCGCCCGCTGGCAGGGTCATAGTAGCGGAAGCCCATCAACAGCATGGGCCAGGCGGGGACGCCGTGCTGGTAGACGCTCCGCTGGCCCACGAAGCGGAAGGGGTTCGGATCAATCCCGGCGGCTTGTGCGGGGCGGCCAAAGGCGTCGTAGCGGTAGGCAGCGAACGGATGGCCGTTACGGTCCGCCAGGAAACGCACGTTCCCCAGGCCGTCACCGTGGTAGGCAGTGAAGCCGGTCTGAGCTGCCTGGCGGCCTACCAGCAACCCGTCGCCGTACAGGTAGCGCTCCGCCACCTGGCCCAGGTCGCTGCTGCCGCCGAGGAGGAAGTCGAGCCCGTCGTACAGGAAGCCGCGAGTCTCACCTGCCCCTTGCACAGCCAGGCGACGGCCGAAGGCATCGTAAGTGAAGCCGAGCGTGGTGCGATCGGGCAACGTCAGACCGGTCAGCAGATTTTCATAGTTGTAGGTATAGCCGTAAGTGCCACGGGCGTTCCGCCAGGAAACCAGGTTGCCGTGCGGATCGTGGCCAAAACTCTCGCTCCCCCGGCTCTGCAGTTGGCCGGCAGCGTCGTAGGTATAGTTCACAGCCCCCCGCGGATCCGTCCGCCGGGTCAGGTTCCCTACCAGGTCATAGGCGTACGCGATGCTGAAGCGGGGGTAGGCTTCGGCCGTCAGGCGGTCGAGGGTGTCGTAGGTGTAGGTGGTGGTGAACGTGTTCATGGGCGTGGTTTCGTTGATCGCGATGGGGTTGCCCTCTGCGTCGTACGTGTAACTGTACGTGGCGACGGTCCCCCCGCGGCTATCCTGGTGCCACACCTGCGCCAGGCGGCCGGCAGCGTCGTAGATATAGTCAGCGCGAGCGCCGCCAGGATCTGTGATCCGCGTCAACCGGCTGGCGGCGTCGTGGCGGAAACCGACCGCGATTGTGGGACTTGCGGTCTGGTCAGTCAGGGTGATCAGGCGGCCTGCTGCGCCGTAGGCGTACCGCTGGTCGTGCAAAGCGGTCGTACCCCGGCTCACGCGCAGGCCACTTCGACGACCAGCCGGGTCGTAGGTGTAGGAGAGGGTCAGGTTGCGGCCGTTGTCCGTCGCCGTGCCCAGGCGACCCACGTCATCGTACGTGTAGTTGGCGCTCCACTGGCTACCGTAGGTGGCGGTGGTCGTGTTACCGGCTGCGTCGTAGCCATAGGTGACGTCGGGGCCGCTAGGGTAGTCTATGCCGGTCAGCCAGCCGAGGGCGTTGCGTGGATAGCGAACGTTGCTGCCGTCGGCACGCCTGAAGGCGACCACGCGGTCGGCGTCGTCGTACGTAAAGGTCACCCTGCGCCCCAGGGGGTCCGTGATAGCGATTAGCCGCCCTGCCCAATCGCGCTCGTACGTGGTCTGGTGGCCGCTGGCGTCGGAGATGCGCACCAGACCGTCGTTGGCATCGTATTCGTAGTCCGTGATCCCCGCCAGGGCATCGGTCACGCGGGTCAGGTTGAACTGGGCATCCCAGGCAAAGGTAGTGGTATGGCCACTGGCATCGGTGACCCGGAGCAGGTTACCGTTCGCGTCGTACGCGTAGCGGGTCTGCTGTCCCAGGGGGTCGGTGACCTGGAGCAGATTGTCGGTGGCGTCGTAGGTGAACTGCGTCGTACGGCCGGTACCGTCGGTGAAACTGACCGGACGTCCCACGGAATCGTGGCTCCACCGGACGACCTCACCCAGGGCGTTGGTCACCCGGTTCAGGTTGCCGTACGCATCGTAGCCGTAGGTGACGGTAACGCTGGCGGGGTCCTGAGCATGCGTCAACTGGCCCATACTGTCGTAGGTGTATTGCGTTGTACCTGCCAGTGGATCGGTACCAGCGGTCAGGTTGTGATGCCCGTCGTAGGTGAACTGCCAGGCCTTGTTCCGCTGGTCGGTGTAGCCGGTCGGGTTACCTGCGCTGTCGTAGGACCAGATCGTCCTGTGGCCCAACGGATCTGTGGTGGCAGTCCGGTGGCCCCGGGCGTCGTAAGCGAAACGAGTGGTCTGGCCCAGTCCATCGGTGCGGGCAATCTCGTGGTCGGCTCCATCGTAGGCGATGGAGGTGTGGATGCCCAGGGCGTCTTCGATACCTATCAGGCGCTCCCGCTCGTCGTAAGAGTACGTGGTCCGGTAGCCCAGCGGGTCGGTGACGATGGTGCGGTCGCCGCCGTACAGCAGGCGGGTCTGGCCGCCACGCCCGTCCACCTGGGAGACGGCCCGGCCCAGCGCGTCGTACTGGTTGTTCACGTAGGCCGTGCCAAGCGGATCGGTGATGCTGGCCAGGCGATGGGCAGCGTCGTAGGCATACTGGGTTATCCCACCCCGGGGATCTGTATGGGACTGCAGATTCCCCTGGCCGTCGCAGGTATAGCGGAAGGTACGCCCCAGCGGGTCGCTGAATTGGCTGAGGCGGCCCTGGCCGTCGTAGGTGAACGTGAGACTGCGCCCGACCGCGTCGCTGACGCGGGTGAGCCGGCCAAGGCCGTCGTAACTGAGCGCCGTACGATTGCCGTTGGCATCGTCGAAGGCAGTGGGGCGGCCGTTCGTGTTGAAGGATACGCGCGTCCCGTTTTCCCAGTTGAGCGTAGCGCTGCTGTCAGCAGCGATGGTCACCGTGACCAGGTTGCTTCTCCCGGCCGGTGGCTGGTAGGTGCCATCGCACAGGCGCACGTGGGCGGCCACGGTGCCATCGGGTTCGCTCAACGTAGCGGCATTGTCGGTGATCTGGGCCATCAACCACTGGGCCACGGTGACGTCTATCGCAAAACGTTGATGCGGAATGGTGGTCAGGTCGAACAGGTCCACACCCACGCGCGAGGCCACCAGCGCCGGCGCCGCCTCCAGGGCCATGCGGCCGCCAAAGCCTCGCACCCATTCGGTGCTGGTGTAGAAGCGGGTATTGTAGGTATGGCTCCAGCCGTAACCCAGGCTGCTGCTGGCAGTGTGCCGCGAACTGGCATAGAAGCGTTCGAACTCCAGTGGGATGCCCAGCCCGCCCAGCGAGGCCAGGTCCTGGTGGTGGTACACGAAAGTGCCGGCGGCTGTGTCTATGGGATCGGAGGTGATTGACTCTGGGCTGCGTGTCAGTGTACTTGGGTCCTGTATTACCCCCTTCACAACAGCAGCGACTCTATTGTTTGCCTCACCTCGCCCCCCCTGCGTGCCAAGGTCTTCTTCTGGGTCGGCGCCGCTGCCACCACTGACCCCATGTGAGATTGGTGCAACGGCCGAGCCGAGGCCACCTGAGATCATGTAACCTGCCGAGCCCGATTCAGGGTCAAGCGCGATCCATGCCGAGCCTTGCCAGTGGATGTAAGTGAGTTCGGACTGGTGGATCACGATGTGCCAACCTGCCGCCACGTAGTCGCCGACGGCGTCGAGGATGTAGGACGGATGGCTCAGGTTGGGACGGACGGCAGCCCAGTTGCTGGCGGTGACGTAGTAGATGCGTTGCCCCTGTCCGATCGCCAGGTTCAGAATCTGGATCGTGGAGACTGCACGGACGGGCCGCAGTTGCTCTACGATGGCATGTTCGGTCGCCGAGCCGCGCATGCCGGCGCTGAAGAACCAGGCCCGCTCCCGGTTGGCATTGGCCGGATTGGTGGCCGAGGTGGCGCTGGCGAAGTCGAGCCGCACGTCTACTGTGTGTGAAGCCGGGTCCAGCGCCACGGGGTTTCCTGCCAGGTCCACCCAGACGATAAGGTTGCGCGAGGCGATCAACATCGAGAAAAGGTGTAGATAGGCAACCTCGGCCAGGCGACCATCAATCCGGTCTCCCCTGTCCACCTCGCTAAAGTACGATAGGCCGAGCAGATAGATCATCTGCCCCAACACCCGTTCATCGTCGGGGTTTGGGACCTGGGCCATGGCCTCGTCGAGCAGGCCCACGTGGCGGGCCAGTGCCCGGTTGGAGACGGTCTGCAGGCGCATCGGCAGGGCGTACCATTCACCTGCGATGAGATATTGTGTCATGCGGGGGGACCAACCAGAGATCGGCGTCGCAATGGTGACGTCGAGGCGGTGTCCCCACGAACCTAGCGGGACGGCACTGCCGGTGGCCACGACTTGCCCGCCGATGCGCAGTTTGGGAACTACGTTCACCAGGTAGGCCGGGTAGACGTTGTAGATGCCGCCGCCATCCGACAGCCACTGGCAGTCGGCGGTGGTAGCGCACTCGTAGAAGATGGTGATCCGCTCGCCGGCAATGTCATCCACGTTGACCGAGTAGTTGATGCCTGGTAATTGGACAGTCATTGCGTAGGCAAAGCTGTTGGGGATGTCGCTGGCCGACCCTGACTGTTGGACTACTGTGTAGGGCAGGGACGGGGGGTAGGTAGTGGAATCCACCGGCGCAATCTGTCGCCCGCCGATCAGTCCCTCCGTGTAGGTGAAGGTGTCGCCACTGCGCAGATAATTAACCAGGTTTCGGGCGTAGGTAGCCAGATCGGTGCGGATATTGGCCTGGTTGAGGTTCCACACGTAGTTGGAGGTGATGGTTGCGCCACTTTCAGCGCGGCTGATGAAAGTAGGCAGGTCATAACTCATCAGGGGGCGTAGGTTCTTTCCCGCTCGCTCGCTGTACGCTTTGAAACTGGCATCCAGGCTGTGCCAGGCTCCCCCATCAAAGACCTGGATCCAGATGTGGGTGATCAGCAGCGTGCTGCCCTCGTCGGTCGTCGGTATCCCCCCGTTGGCAAAGACGTATCCTACAACCGCCGGATCGGTAACGCCCACCCAGTTCATGGCGGCCGTCTTGCTCAGCCGGACGTTGCCCCACACGTAGCGGGTCTGGAAGCCGGCCGCATTCAGCAGCGCAGCCAGCAAGGCGGCCTGGTCGAAGGCGTTGCCGGCGCCGGCCAGCAGCGTTTCGCGCGGATTCTTGAGCAGGCCCCACGAGGGGATATAGTCCACGTAGTTGTGGACGTAGTCGTAGATGGCCAGGGGATCGTTCTCCAGCCCTGTAGCCAGCGCCTGGATCTCGGCGGTGATCGTAGGTACGGCCTGGGCCGAGATAGGACCACCGGAGACTGCGTCTGGCTGCTGCAAGAGGCGACTGATCTCTTCGCCCACCTGCAAGGGGTCCCGAGACGGGAACCGCACGTTCAACCGGCCGGGAGGCACCTCGTCTCCCAGTTCGGAGACCGGGATGCCGCTAGGTATGTAAGGTCCATCTGGTTGAGTTTGCGCTTGGCTAGAGCATGGACGTAGGGCTACGATGACCAAGACGAGAACGAGAAGACTGGTCAATACTTTGTGCCGCTGCATGGGTTACCCTCCTACCAGGCGCTACTTGAGGTGTACAGGTGCCAAACAAAGAGCCGACCACCCGCCGCGCCAATTGCCAGCAGGGGGTCGGCTCCACGTCGTCTACGATGCCCTCCTCAAATGTGCGTGAGGCAAGGCGGGCTATGAGTAGATGGTCATATTGTCCACAATTTTACCACAGATTGGCCAAGTGCGCAAGTGGGGAATCCAGAACATGATTGATTTAAAGCAAAGATTGCTGATGGGTAACGCCTGTTACCCCTCCCCCGAAAGAAGGTCCTCCAAAGGCACGTCATTCACAAATAAAGACACCCGGCTGACCGTCGAAAACTGGAGCGCCGTCTCCTCCAGTTGCGCCTCGACCCGCGGGTTGTCGCATACGCCCTCCAGCATCAGTGTGCCGCTCAAGTTCACGATGGCCTCTCCACTCTCAAGTGTGATCCCCTCCACCTGCAGGTCGGACTGGTACAGCGCGTTGTAGAGGCCAGACTCCCCATAATACTGGTCCTGGATGGAGAGGAGTGCTTCGAGCGCTGCCCGCAACACCCCCTGCGTGTGGGGGACCACCACCTGGACCGGGACGGCGCTATCGCCGCAGCCGATCTGCCTGCCCGATTGGCCGTCGTCTTCCAGGGCGATGAGGAAGACCTGTCCTGGTCCCTGCTCCCTGCCCCCTACAGATTCTCAATCTCCACCGCCTCCACCCGCTCCGCCAGTTCGAAGCCAAACACGCGCGAGTAAAAGTACAGTTCCGCGTCGAGCGCCCGCTTGATGTTCTCGGCGCGGCGGAAGCCGTGCTGCTCCCCCGCAAAGGGTACGTAGGCCACCGGGA
>Ga0315285_10006061_pt1 | contig 12443 bp, 12 predicted proteins | sample YL17G09_36_MG_FD_203698 | JGI IMG/M metagenome (GOLD analysis project Ga0315285, IMG submission 203698) | Sediment microbial communities from Yellowstone Lake, YNP, Wyoming, USA - YL17G09_36 | ecosystem: Environmental > Aquatic > Freshwater > Lake > Sediment | place: USA: Wyoming | collected... | reverse complement strand
TAAGAAATTATCAGAATGGGCTAATGGCGATTAATAATCTTCTAAAAGCCACAAACCTGAAGATTAAAAATTTAAACAGAGCTAATTCTGATATTAAAGTACAAGTACGGATACTTGAGACTCAGCTCAGGATAAATGGTGGCCAGGGCTCTGATAAGGTTACAAGAGGTCTTATTGAAGAGATGACTCGAAGTTCTATTGGAGAGGATTCATTCAAAGAGGCTGTGACAGAAGAAATTCATCAAGAGATAGTTGATCCATCAATTGCTTTGAATGTGGGGGACCTGTTGAAAGGTTCTGATTCCAGTTCTAATAATCTTCTAGGACATGTACCTTTTATTGATAGTTCGGAAGATGCCCTGAAAGCTGTACAAGCTCTGGAAAAGGCTAATGTAGAGATAAAGGAGCAGGTAAAAGCTGATGAATCCGGTATTAATAATCTTCTAAGAGATATAGACCAAGCGTTGCTGGAGCCCATACCTGATATAGAGGATGAGGAGGAAATAGAGCCGGAAGAGGATTCCTGGCTATCACAAATAGATTCTGGCACAGATGTGACGGAAATAACAGAAGAAGAACAACCTATTATTGACATAGATAAAATTTTAACGGAACAAGGAGGTGTATCGGAGGAACCACCTAAACCATTAAATCTGGATAAAAATAAAATAGAACCAGAGGCACCAAAAAATCCTCAATTATTCCAAAGTAAGACTGTAGTCACGGGCATAGACCTGGACGATATACTTGACAGTATTACCTAATATTCAAAATAAGGAGCCACACAATGGCAGAAGCAGAACTTTTTGGTTTTGAGAAGGATGAGATTCGGGGCGGCTTGCTCGAGAAATACAAGGGCAAGAAAGGTGAGGTACATCGTTGTGGGATTGTTTATATCGATCCTAAAGCCATGTTTGCCGGCCACAAGATACATTTCAAAGAGCGTTTCTTCATTTGTAAGAAGGGAAAATGCTGTGAGGTGTGCGGTGAGCCCAAGTGGAGGATTGGAGCAGTCCTCATCAAGTATGGTACGGATAGAGCTGGTAATATCAAGAAGCCCCTGTCTTATGAACTCTTTCCGTGGATCTTCTCTGAGCAGAACTATGTCAAACTCAAGAACCTTAACAACGATTTTGCTCTTGCAACACATGACCTCAAAATCGGGTGTGATAATGACGAGTACCAGCATCTTATTATTACTCCTTGCCCGGAATCAATCTGGATAGCAAAGGACGAATTGAAGACCTTGGTACTGGATCAGGCAAAATCTGTCTGGGAATATGTCAAGCGGTCACTGGCAGCTGATCTGTCGGTAGAAGAGATTAATGATCTCCTTGGCCTGTCCAGTGCGGCTGGAACAGATCCTACGACCAAGATTGATCTGGACTCGGTCCTGGAAAAGATCTAAGAATGATCGTAAGTCTGGATCCATCTATAACCCATCTTGGGTGGGTTGTTTTTGATGAGAGTAAAACAGGTAAAGAATCAGTTAAGTCTGCCGGGGTGTTCAAGACAGATGCCCAGGAGGGCTTGCTGATTCAACGCCTGATTACTCAAAGAGAACGAGTGCGTCATTTACTTGTTTCTCAGGGTGCAAGCTATGTAGTAATGGAAGCTCCGTATTGGTCTGATTTCTCTACGGAGCTTCTATTTGCTTTAAATCAGCAGCTGCATCAGATTTTTTTAGACCTGAAAATTTTTGTTGTTTATCTGCAGCCGACAACCGTAAAAAAAATAGCCCTACCAAAAATGAAAGCCGATGTAGTTACCAAGCATCACATGACACACCAGGCAAAAAAAGAGCTGGGTATGATGGGGAGGAGATTTTCAGAGCATGTAGCTGACGCTTATTTTGTGGGGAAGATAGGGTTAAGATTTTATAAATGGTTTTTTCTTAAAGAGATAAAAGACCAGGACCTGACCGAAGCGGAACAAGACCTTTTTTGTGGTAAGCATGTCTATACACGCGGACTGAAGAAAGGTATGACGGAGTATAAAGGTATAATCTACCGGGAAAACGAGCAATTTTTCGACTATCGAAAATACGCCCGTAATTCATATGTAATAGCTAAGGAGATTGAAGATGGCGGCCAACAAGCCCTTGACACCTGCCGAATATTATAAAAAGCTGTCTAAAGAAGACAGAGATGCTGTTATCGATCTTGAAAACCGTAAACCTATTGATTTCATACCTACTGGGTCATGGATACTCAATAGTATAATCGGGGACGGTACTCTTACAGGAAAACCGGGAGGATTTCCAAGAGGACATATAGTGGAGGTTTTTGGTGATGAGTCCTCGGGTAAAACAACGAGTCTTTTCAGTGTGTGTAAACAGGCCCAGGATCTTGGAGGAGTAGCTGTCCTGGTAGATTTTGAGTATACTTTTCATCCTGAGTATGCCAAAAGACTTGGCCTCAATCTGAAAAATCTGATTATAATGCAGCCCAAGCATTTTCAGCATGGTGCAAGACTGATCAAAGATGCTCTGGCAATGAGACCTATGATTATTGCCGTGGATAGTGTGTCAGCCATGACTCCAAGAGAATTCTATGAAGGAGCCGTAGATGATACGGGTCGAATAGGTCTGCAGGCTCAGTTGATGTCAACGTTTTTACAGTACATTACGAAATTTCTTCAGGAAAGTAACACCTGTCTGGCTTTTTCTAATCAGTTGCGGTCTGTTATTAAAAAAAGTAAATGGGATACAGGTCCTGAGGAAGAGTCCAGTGGTGGCCGGGCTCTGAAATTTTATTCTTCTGTTCGATTGAAGTTTAAGAAAGGTACTGTGGAGAAGGTTGATTCCATTAGTAAATTCACGGGTAAAAAGGACAAAGATCCTATTAATGTGACGGTTAAAGTCACAGCTGTTAAGAATAAGATTGATAAACCATACATGACGGCCCCGCTGTTTATAAAGTTTGGAGAGGGTTTTGATAACATCAGTTCAATAATAGAGCTGGCTATTAATACCGGAGTCATTAAAAAAGCAGGGGCTACATATTCTTTTCAGGATGGAGAGAAAGAAGCTTTTAAGACCACGGGAAAGCAGCAGTTGTGGAAGACTCTTAATGAAAACGGGCAACTGTTTTCTAAACTGAGGGAAAATCTGGTGATCAGAGAGGATGAAAAGGCCCGGGAAGAGTACAAAAATGAGGATGAGAAGACTGATGACATAGAGGATCTTCTGGGTAATGTGTCAGAGAAGTTCATTGAGAAAAAGAACAGTAAAACTCAGGAACCTGAGGATGACTAAGGTAAAGATTAAGAATTTTCAGAGTATAAAGGAAGTTGATTTTGAGGTCAACGGGTTTACCGTTATTGTCGGAAAGAACAATATAGGTAAAAGTGCCGTAGTACGTGCGATTGATTCTGCTCTGATAAATCAAGTAGGAAAAGAATTTATACGGAGAGGGGAGACTTCTGCAGAAGTATACTTGGATTACGAGGGTCAGCGAAAAACTCTTCCCAAAGATGGGGAAGAATCTGGCCTTAAGCTGGAATGGAAGAAAAGCGGGTCTTCGAGTAGTTATACGGTAAACGGGAAAGTTTTTACCAAGCTCGGAAGAGCTGTGCCACCTCCTATCATTGAAGCTGGTTTTGATCACATGAGTATAGGTGATACCAAAATCAGCCCCTTGGTGGCTCATCAATTCGAGCCTCTTTTTCTTCTGGATAAGCCTGGATCGGTGGTTACAGAAGTTCTTTCTTCTCTGTATGATCTTAATGTTTTCAGTCAGGCTGATGATGCCTGTCAAAAGGATCTCAAGGTACAGAAATCTCTTCTTAAAATAAGGGAAGCAGATTTTAAGATTCGTGAAGAAAAGCTTGAGGTATTTAAGGACTTTGAGAGCATTCAGTCAGAGGTTAAAATAAGTGGTGAAATCAGTGTTGAGTGTGATGCCTTAAGTAATGAGTTAGAGATTTTAAAAAAGTATGAAGAAGCCTTAAATAAGTCTTCTAGACTTGTTACTGTTTTAACTCCAATTAAAAGCACAAAAATACCTGATAGTACTGATTGTGAATCTTTGAGTAATGTATTAGAAGCATTAAAAAAGTATGAAGAGGCTTTAAACAGATCAGACAGACTTGTTACAGTCTTAACCCCTGTTAGAGAGGTTGAAATACCGGAAACAGACTGTGCTGATGTAATAGAGAGCCTGTCAATAATAACCCAGTACTGTAACCTTGTTGAAGTGTCAATTAAGACTATAAAAGGCCTTTCAGGTGTTACCTCTGTAGAGATTCCTGAGTACTCGGACAAATACCTGGAAGAATATCGTCAGATTGCTGCTTGGGAATCCTCTGTAAAGGTGTGTGCTGAGGGTCTTAAAAAAGTCAAGACTCTTATTGATAGTCTGAACATAGAATCATATCAAAGTGAAGTAGACAATCTTGAACAGTTTTCGAAAGATTTCATTTCAATCTCTGATATGGAGGGGGAGTTCAGAAGCACTGCTATTACTACAAAAACGGCCAGGGATGAGCTAAAACAGGTTATAACTAAGCTTGATTCTTATGAAATCGAAATGTCACAGATAAAAGTATGTCCTGCATGTGAAAGGCCTTATAGTAATGACGGAATTTGTATTCATAACGGGTAGTGACCTTCATATAAGTGATAATGGTCCCCGAAATCGCCTGGATAATTATAAAGAGGCGATGCTGGATAAATTAGACCAGATGGGTAGGGCATGTAATAAGCTTAAGGCTGATGCAGCACTTTTTGCTGGAGATCTTTTTAATCTTAAAAACCCGGCTAAAAACAGTCACCGTCTTAATCAGGATATCATAAATGTCATTAAGAAATTCTCATGCCCTTTTTATGCCATAGAAGGTAATCATGATATTACGGCTGACAAATTGGAGAGTCTTGTTGATCAGCCTTTAGGGGTCCTGTTTGCTGATAAGACCATTCTTCAGTTAAGAGAAGAGGTTATAGAAAAAAATGGATATAAAGTATCTCTTGTAGGTATTCCTTATACGAATGAACTGAAGATTGAGGATATCAAATTACCCTCCAGAGAAGGATGTGTGAGTCAGATATGTCTTATGCATATTTACAGTGGTCTTAAAGCAGGGAACCTGTTTAATGAGCGTCTTTACGGGTACGATGAACTGGCAAAGCTGCCGGCAGATGTTTTTGTAATAGGTCATTACCATATAGATCAAGGTATCTATGATGAAAACGGAAAATATTTCGTAAATATAGGATCCATGAGTCGTGGGTCGTTATCAGAAGAGGATATTAATCATCTTCCTCAGATAGGGATGATAAAGATAACAATTGATAATGATAATGTGACTTATAAATTGAATTCCTTTAAGCTGAAAGTAAAGCCTGCGTCAGAGATTTTTGACCTGACAAAAAAGATGCAGGAAAAACAGGATGACAAGCAGATACAGGAATTTGTGGAGAAGTTGGCGGCATCGGCGGTCCAGGAAACTATAAAATCTGATAAAGATATTGATCATATACTGGATGCAATGGACCTTGCTAAAGTCGTACGAGACCGGGTACTTGGGTATATAAGGCAGGTGAAGGTGTGAAAATTACTTATACATCATGGAAAGTTTTCAGAAGCTGTCCAAAAAGATTTGACCTTGAATATGTGCAGAAGGTTAAACCAACGATAAAAGAGAATAAATATCATACCCTTTACGGGTCATTGGTTGGAAAGTTTTTCGAAGTTTTCTGTAATATCTGGAGATTTACGACTCCTTATTTATTTCCAGAGGATATGAGAGAGAAACTTAAAACTCTTTATACAGGAGTATTGGATACTACTCCAGTGGATTGGTCAGCTAAGTTTATAAAAGTCAGTAAGGAAGAGATATTAGAGGTAGCTTTCAAAGATGTTCGGGATATCATGAATTCAACGAACCAGAACTATTTTCTGAATACTAAATCTGAAGTGACTTTAAGGGCGTCTTTGAAAGACGGAAATACTCTTGAGGGACGAGTAGATTTTATTCATAAAGAACTTAATGATGATGTGTTGATTATAGACGGTAAAGGGACCGATAAGATAGGTAAAAATGTTGACCAGGACCAGGCCCTTTTCTACAGTCTTTTGTATCTCTTGCACTACGGTCAGATCCCTAATGAGGTAGGATTCTTCTATTATCGATTCAATCAAATAAGTAAGATACCTGTGGATGTGGTAGTTCTTAATGCCTTTCGGGCTAAGCTGTCTCTGGATATTAAGGAAATTACACAGAACATTAAAAAGGCCAAACCAAGCCATAAAACATGTCAGTATTGTCCGTACAGGACAAACTGTCAGGAGTGTTTAAGCAGAATAGCTGAATCTAAACGTCCGTCAATTATAAAAGACCTGAATCATAACGGTGACCTGGTTGAATTCGGATTTTAAAAAGGATGTATTATGAACTCAGTAAATTCAGAAGTATCTACGTTGGACAGTGTTGATGGTCTTCCTCATTATAATTTTCGTAAAGGGGGAGTCTCTTATGAAGATTTTTTGAAAAATTTTACGAAAGTTCATGAGATAAAAACGGTTCTCAGTCCATTAATCCCATCTGATATGGCAGACCTCTTTGCAGAAGTTGAAAGAGACGAGATAAGAGTTGAGTCAGTTTTAATGAGCCCTTTTACATACTCGGATATGAGAAAATGGAATAGAGATGCTATTAATATAGAGGAGAAAAAAGAAGAGCTTCAAAAAGGTTTGATGGCTTCTATTTGGGGAGCCTATATCATAGTCAGTAGAAAAGTACCAGATGGAATTGTTATTGTGACTTCTGAAGAAGATATAAAAGTATGTGCTAAACTTGAACTGGGGCAGGAAAAGTTTTATAACCTGGAAGGATTAAATGTCCTTAAACAGGAAGCTGCGTTACTACATCGAAGCCTCGACGATGTTTATGGTAAGATGGAAGAAATGATTGATCGGGCTTTAGCGTCTTTAAAGAAATAATTAACATAAAAACTATTCATAACGGTGACATGGTTGAATTCGGATTTTAAAAAGGATGTATTATGAGTGGTATGTTGAAGAAGGGTCGTGAAAGTTTTACGAAAGTTATTGGTGTAAAAAAGGGCTCGTATGTGAGTGACGTTTATTTGAAGGGGATTGAAAAAGATTATATAGCTAGTGTCAGGGCTGCTGTAAAGAACCAATTGTATTTTAAAAGTCCTCTTAGGAACAAGTTTCAAGTACGTCCAGTGGATTATGGAGAAATTATTTCATATGAGTGTAAAAAATCATATGTAATAAATGGAAAGGCTGTAGTTGTGTCACATAAATCTACTGTATCAGGTTCTTTGGCAGCTATAATACAAATAGATTGTACTGTAAAAATACCTGAAAAGGATTTTGTAGGTAAAAAGCTGAAAGAAAATATTGATTTGATCGTTAGTAAAGTAGACATACTTGAAAAAGAAAAAAAGATTTATAAAGATATACGTAAATACAAGGGGAAAGGTGTTTTTAGTATTCTGACGGATGTGCAGGTATTTGTGGCCAAAGACAGTAAAAAAAATTTAATAAACTTTTATGTAGTTGAGCAGGTAGGTGTAGCTGTATTACAGTTTTGAAAAAGGATAAAATATGACTGATCTTGAGAAATTTGTGAGTCTTAAAGGTTCTATAAAAGAACTCTCTGATAAGAAGATTCGTCTTGAAGAGAGATTTAAGAGTGAGAAAGACCGTCTCGAAAAGCTGTTAGCTGAAATACAGGCCAAGGGATATGACCCGAAACGTCTTTCTGAGATACGGAAAGAAAAAGAGGACCTGTTAAAGACCAAACTTGAAGAGCTCAGCAACAAGGTAAAAGAAACTATGGATAAACTTATAGCAATAGAGGCAGCACAATGAGAAAGTTAAAAGGATCTATCGAAAAGCTGAAAAAGAAATCATGTAAGAATACTAAGAATCCTAAAATTTATCTGGTCTGGTCGGAAGGTCTTAATAAAGGTGAGCTAAAAAAACTTAGGGAACAAGTTAATATAGCTCAGAATAACCCAGATTATTGTATTGTTTCTAATTATCCTCTTAATTGTGAAGTAGTGGAAATTAAAAAAGATGCAAAGTTTCGGTTTGTGTCTTCTGCCAATATAAATAAAGATGGGGTAGAAGATCTTAAAGAGCAGGTAGAGAAAGCTCTATCGGACCCTAATTTCGTTATCATAACAAACTATGAAGTGACTTGGACAGAGGTGACACGATGATTGAATTTACAGCTAATGTAATAGATCTGAAAAAATCAATATCAATAGCCGGTCTTGGAACAGACGATAAGCTGGATTCAATTACAGGTCTTGTTCTTTTTAAAATACAGAATAACAATATTGTGCTGTATGCTACCAATAATGATAAAAAGGCCATGGCTTTTTTACCTACTACAGGTCTCTCATACAACGAGAACTGTTTTGCCACGGACCCGGGTAAAATAGGAGCCTTAATAGGTAACCTGGATGTTAATCAGGTAAGAATGTTATATGACAAAAATACTCTGACAGTATTTACATCAGATGATACATATCTTGCCTTTGACTGCAAATATTCTTCAGAGTTTATAAGTTTTGAAGATGATTTTTCACAGGCAGAGAAGATAGCGACGATAAGTACAGATGTGCTTTCAACCGGAATACACTATACCCAGGGATTCTCAGCTACAAAAACAGGGACCGACAAGTACTCCAATGTATTTATCACAGACGGTATCCTCTATGGGACAGACGGAGGCAGTCAGATAGGTGCCTTTTATAACATCAATTTTAAAGATGTAAAGAAGATTGTGCTTCGGCGTTTGATGATATCGGCCATAAATTCGATGCTTGAAAAGGGCCATTTTTTAAATGTGGTATTCAAGGTCACGGCTAAGACTGTCTATATAACCTCAGAGGATGACCTGTATGCTTTTGGATTCAGAAAAGCTACAGGAGAGCTCCCGGTATTACCGATATCTGTGGTTAAACCTACATGTAGCGGGTTCAGGGTAGACCGTAAACTTCTGATTAAGAAACTTACCCAGTTGTCTCTGACAGCTAAAGAAGAAGTTGGGATAAAGGCTGTGGTAAAAGGAGTGGACCTTATTCTTGAAACTATAGGGGATAGAAAGTCGGTGGAGAAGATAACCTGTGATTCAGCAGATTATTTTGAGGAGTTTGTCCTTGAATGTAACAGGATGAAAAAACTCCTGGCTCTGTTTTCTGCCCCTAAGATTGATTTTTACATCGATAAAAATTTCATAATACACAGTGATGCTGAACTCATAATAGAAGACGGCAAAAACGTTGAAAAACAGTCCTTTGTCGAAGTGGCATCTATTTATAAAGCCAGAATAGTTTCTTAAATTATTTAAATAGATAAAAGACATGAGAAAAAGACATACATCTGTTGAATTTATTACTAGAGCGACAAAAGTCCATGGAGATAGATATGACTATTCTAGGATAAATTATATAGGTAATGAAATTAAAGTTGAACTGGTATGCAAAAAGCACGGGGTATTTTTTCAAAGGCCTGGGAATCATTTGTCAGGTAGGGGGTGTCCTACCTGTAGTAAAAGAAGAATATCAGAATGTAACAAAAGAAGAAAATCAAAAGTTAAAACTCTTGCCTCTGATAAAAAAATAGCATCCGAATTTCACCCTAATTTAAATGGGGGTGAAAAGCCTGAAAATTTTTGCTTAAATTCAAAGATAAAAATATGGTGGAAATGCCTTAATGGGCATGCCTGGAGAAGTTGTATAGGAGATCGAACCAAATCAAAAAGTGGTTGCCCTTTTTGTGCTAATAAAAAAGCGACTCCAGAGCATAATCTATCTCTTTTCACAGAATTAGTTAAAGAAATTAATCCAACACTAAACGGAAATATAGATCCTACTAAAATCCTTCCAAGGTCTAGTAAAAAAATATGGTGGTTGTGTAAAAACGGACACTCGTGGAAAGCTTTAATATCTTCAAGAACTGACCCAATAGAGCCGCGTGGGTGTCCTTTTTGCAGGGTTGGTAAACAAATATCTTTTTTAGAATTAAGAGTATTTATAGAACTAAAGAAAATTTTTCCTAATACCACCCCAAAAGAAAAATCTCTTGGATGTGAATGTGATGTTTTTATACCAGAATTTAATCTTGTAATAGAAATTGACGGCCATTATTGGCATAAAGATAGAGAGAAAGAAGATATAAAAAAAACAGAGACTGTTAGAAGTAATGGTAGAGATATAATACATATAAGAGAATATCCTCTTAATCTTTTAACTAAAAATGATATTGTTTATAAAAAAAGGGAACCTCATTTAAATGTAATAAAGAACTTATTTAAAGGTATAAATACACTGCTTGGTACTAATTTAGAGATAAATTCTTTAGATGAAAAAGAATATAAAAATAATTTATATATTTGCTACCCTAAATTCAGCCTATATAAGAATTACCCTGAACTAATAAAAGAATGGAATGTCGAAAAAAACGGATTATTAACTCCTGAAAAAATATCAAAAAGTTCTGGAATTAAAGTTTGGTGGAAATGCTCTAAGGGGCATGAGTGGGAAGCGCCTCCACATAATAGAGTGAGAGGAGCGGGGTGCCCCTTTTGTAGTGGAAGATTCTCTACAATGGAAAGAAGTTTATTAGTACTATTCCCTGAGATAGCTAAAGAGTGGGATTTTGAATTAAATAAAGATTTAAATATAGAAAATATTTCATATGGTTCTGGTAAAAGAGTAGGTTGGGTATGTAAAAACTGTGGAAATAAATGGTTTTCAAGAGTCTCTGATAGAACAAGAGGGTATTCAAAAGGGCACAGTTGTCCTAAATGTTTTAAAAACAAAGGAGGGGTTAATGCCTAAATACGTACCAATAACAGATACGTTGTGTCTGGTCGAGCAAGATGTAAAAGCGAAAGCCAATAAAACGGTTTTTAAACGTACCTCAGTTAACCATCTTTGGATAATAGATCGTAGTGGGAGTATGACCTCGATGCTCCCAGAAATGTCCAAACAACTAATCGTTTTATCAAAATCTCTCATAAAGGGAGATTTTCTTTCGTTAGGGTGGTTCAGTAGTGAGGGTCAATATGATTGGATATTTAAAGGTTTTAAAATCACAGATGATTCAGATTATAAAGCTCTGGAAAAAGCTATCAAGGATCATTCCTCAAGCCTAGGGTGTACCTGCTTTTCAGAAATTCTTACAGACACTGTTACAGTCATTAAAGATCTATCAGTAATTTCAAAAACTTTTTCTTTAAGTTTTTTTACTGATGGTTATCCGGTCGTTTCCTCCTATCAAAAGGAAATCAGTAATATTTACAGTGCTATCAATAAAATTAAGGGTAAGATATCTTCTTCAGTATTTATTTCTTACGGGCTATATTATAACAAAGATCTCATGCATGAAATGGCTTCAAAAATGGGTTCCATGTTGATAAGTTCGAATGATATTAACGAATATACTTCCATAATAACTAAATTAGTCCAAATGTCAGATTTTTCTGAACCGAAAGAAGAGATTGAGCCTCTCGTTAATAATCCCTTAGCAATTTTCACGATATCTGATCAGGGCGTGGTGATCTATTCCTTGGATGAAGACAATAAATTACAGATAAGCCCTCAGAAGGGTCAGTCATCCTATGTCTATTACCTGAGTGCCGATAAGCCGAACAAAAAGAGCTGGGATAAAGTAGAGGTATCATCGATTAATTTTGGTGACCCTTCAGACCGTCTCAGCAAAGCTATATATAGCAGTGCTCTGGTCTTAACCCAACAAACCAAGACTGACATAGCTCTTGAAGTCATCGGTAAGGCTGGAGATAAAAAAATTGTTGATTCCCTTACAAATGCTTTTACGGTCGAGGAGTATGGTAAGGCTGAAGACCTTATAAATCTGAGCATAACTGATGTGGATCAGCGTTTTCAGAACGGCCGGGACCCGAATTATTTACCCCCAGTAGATGCTTTCTGTGTATTTGACCTGCTGAAGATGCTCATGGCTGATGATGAAGCAGCTTTTTATCCTTATCATGAAAAGTTCAGTTATGAGAAAATCGGGGTAGCCAGTAAGGTTGCCAGCGGCTATTCTAAATTCAGTGCTGATAGTAACAGTAAGTGTCCTTTCAGTAATCTGACCTGGCATGAGAGTCATTTGAATTTAAGTGTCCTGACCAGAATCAATGGGACGATTGATCTGCATGATGTAGAAGGTACAAAGCCGGCCCAGATGGGATTTAGTAATCCTTATCCTACATATGTGTTCAGGAACTATGCCTTCATAAAAGATGGTCGTGTCCATACCAAGAAGTTCTATATCAGCAGTTCAAAAGATACCTACATGGACCTGAAAAATAAGGGTTTGGTATTTGATGATACTTTTAAGACAGATGGTAAATACGGGGTGAATGTAGAGACCCTGTCAGCTGTTAACAGAACTTTGGCTACCGGGAAGACATCGGCAACAGAGTTGTGTAAGATG
>Ga0315285_10006060_pt1 | contig 12443 bp, 15 predicted proteins | sample YL17G09_36_MG_FD_203698 | JGI IMG/M metagenome (GOLD analysis project Ga0315285, IMG submission 203698) | Sediment microbial communities from Yellowstone Lake, YNP, Wyoming, USA - YL17G09_36 | ecosystem: Environmental > Aquatic > Freshwater > Lake > Sediment | place: USA: Wyoming | collected... | reverse complement strand
CAAAACCCTTCACCGCCCGGATCCGCCGGGAACGGGCCGCCTTCTCAAGATCTTCGATGGACTCGATCCCGAGCTTCATCCAGAGCCGGTGCACGGTCTTGGGCCCCACCCCGTCGAGTTTCAGGAGCTCGGGGAGGGACTCCGGGATCTTCTTCTGGAGCTCGTCCAGTTCGGGAAAGGTCCCGGTCCGCACGATGGAAAGGATCTTCTTCGCGATACCGCTCCCGATGCCCGGGATGGCGACAAGTGCTTTCTCATCGAGCTCCGAGACGGGAACGGGGCTCCCCTCCACCTGCTGGGCGGCCCGTTCATAGGCGCGCACCTTGAAGGGGTCCTCCTCTCCCGCCACCTCCAGGAGCTGGGCCATGAATCGGAGGCGTTCCGCCACATCCCGGTTCGAACCCGCCATGGGTACAACTCATCCCCAGCGGTATATGGTTCTCTCGCTTCCTGGTCCTGAAGCCCGGGCCTCATCCCGATGGTGCTATCGCCCCTCCGGAAGGGGCCCCCTTCCCCCTCCGGATAGGCCCTGCCCCCTTTTGGGGCCAGGCCCTCATCCGAAGTGGCCCCTTCGGGCCCCCTTCGCCTATGGGACTTCGCCCCATCCGAAGTGGCCCCTTCGGGCCCCCTTCGCCCATCTGGATAGGGCCCCCTTCCCCATCCGGATAGGCCATGCCCCCCAAAAGCGGCCACGGCCAATCCAAATGGATATGACGGGCTGGGAGAGATATTTCTGGTATGGAGCATGCTGCCTGCGAGGACCTCCTGGAGGCCATCCTCATCCTCACCGAGCAGTGCGGGTCCCCTCCCACGGCGGGGGACCTTGCAGCACACCTGGGGAGGGATGCGGCGTCCCTCAAAACTCTTCTCAGTGACCAGGAGAGGGCCGCAAGGGTCAGCGTGGATCCCTCGGGAAGGGTCAGCCTCCTTCCCGATGGGCAGGCAATCGCCTCCCGGGTGGTGAACCGGCACCGGATCCTCGAGTCGTTTCTCGCAGAGAAGCTGGGGGTGGAACCGGGGAAGGCATCGGGGGAGGCGTGCCTCATGGAACACCAGGTCTCTGACGAGACCATCAGGAAGCTCTCGGACTTTCTGGGGAGGCAGGGAGGAGCCCGGCACCGGTCCCGGACCCGCGGCGGAGGGGCGGGGGGCGATGAGGCAGGAGTGCCCGGGACACCGATCCCGCTCTCGGAGTATCCCGAGGGGACCCGGCTCAGGGTGATGGCCATCGGGAACTTCTCCCGGGTCCGAAGGCTCGCCGACGTGGGGCTCCTCCCCGGGGAGTCCCTCGTCCTCAAGCGGAAGCTCTCCAACGGCTCGGTGGTGGTGGAGGTGAAGGGGAGCGACATCGCCCTCTCCTCCGAGGTCGCGGACTGCATCCTCGTGGAGGAGCAGGGATGAGGTTCGCCCTCGTGGGCAACCCGAACGTGGGAAAGTCCCTCATCTTCAACCAGCTCACCGGCCTGGGCGTCGAGGTCTCCAACTACCCGGGCACCACCGTCGCCCTCCACCGCGGGTCAACGTGCGTCGATCGCGAGAGGGTGGAGGTCCTCGATCTCCCGGGCCTCTACTCCATCGACGGGGACCAGGAGGAGGAGGTCCTCGCGCGCAGGATCCTCACCGACGGCGGCCTCGACGGGGCCATCATGATCCTGAACGCCACGAACCTGGAGCGGAACCTCTACCTCCTCCTCCAGGTTGCCGAGACCGGTATCCCCCTGGTCGTCGTGGTGAACATGATGGACGAGGCCGAGTCCTCGGGCCTGGAGGTGGATCTCGGGAAGCTCTCGGGGATCCTGGGGGTTGAGGTCATCGGTACGGCTGCAACGAGCGGGAGGAACCTGGGAGGGATCATGCCCCTCGCCATGGCCCGGGCGCGCCCGGCCGGTATCGCGGTACCGTACGATGCAGATGTCGAGGCCGCGATACGGACCCTCGAGAAGACCCGCGGGGCCACGCGCCTTGCAGCCATCTGGGCACTCGACGACATCGGTACGGATCCGGAGATCGCTGAGGCCGCAGGGGATCTCGCCGGGGAGATCGAGCAGAGCCACCGCATGGGTGTCCACCAGATCATGGCGCTGAACCGGTACACCCTCTCTCGCGAGATCGCGGGCAGGGTGGTGAAGAGGGGGGTTTCAAAGGCCGGAATCGAGCTGGACCAGCTCCTCTCCCGGGAGATCCCGGGTATCCCGATCCTTGCATCGGTTCTCGTCGGGATGCTCCTCTTCGTATTCGTCTTCGGCTCCCTCCTGGAAGGGCTCATCGTCCGTCTCTTCCAGGACCTTGCCGTTGCGCCCCTCCTCTCCCTCGGGCTCCCCCCCCTCGCCCAGAAGGTCGCGGTATCGGCAGTCATCGGCCTCCAGGCAGGCTTCGGTATCGCCTTTCCCTATATCCTCATCTTCTTCCTCCTCCTCGCCATCCTCGAGGACTCCGGCTACATGACCCGTGCCGCCTTCCTTGCTGACCGGGCGATGCACAGGGTGGGGATGCACGGGGGGGCAATCATCCCCATGATCCTGGCCTTCGGGTGCAATGTCCCGGCGATCATGGCGGCCAGGAACCTGGGTACGAGAAGGGAGCGTCTCATTGCAGCCTTCCTCATCACCATGGTCCCCTGTTCTGCCCGGACCGTCATCATCGCAGGGGTTGTCGCTGCCTTTGTCGGGATCCCCGCGGCCCTCTCCATCTACGGGATGGTCTTTCTCGTCATCTTCCTCACCGGAGTCCTCCTCTCCCGGGTCACCCCGGGCGGCCAGTTCGGCATGATCCTTGAGATCGCGCCCATGCGCTGGCCGAAACCCGATCTGGTCCTCGCGAAGTCCCTGCACAGGCTTCGGGATTTCCTGGTGGCGGCCATCCCCCTCCTCGTCGTGGGAAGCTGCCTCCTCGGGGTCCTGGAGTTCTACGGGGTCCTCGCCGTCTTCCAGGGCCTCGCCGCCCCCCTCTTCCAGGGAATCCTGGGGCTCCCCCCGTATGCCATCACCGCCCTCATCTTCGGGATCCTCAGGAAGGAGATGGCCATCGAGACCCTGGCGGTCCTCGCCGGGTCCGCGAACCTCCCCCTGGCCATGAGCACCCTCCAGATCTACATCTTCGCGGTCATGTCCGTCCTCTTCGTGCCCTGCATCTCGACGATGGTGGTCCTCTCCCGGGAGAACGGCTGGAAGGTCGCGGCCCTCGTCACCCTCTACACCGTGCTCCTCGGGATCGGGATCGGGGCAATGATTAACATGATCTTTGCATAGGTACAGGAGGACCCATGCTCACCTTCATCGGCCTCGGCCTCTCCGACGAACGGGACATCTCGGTGAAGGGCCTCGAGGCGGTCCGGTCGGCCGACCTGGTATACCTGGAGACCCATACCTCCCGGCTCACGGGGACCACCATCTCTGCCATGGAGGAGTTCTATGGAAGAACTGTCATCCCCGTCTCGAGGGAGGAGATGGAGGTGCGCCCGGGGGCGATCCTTGCCTATGCGATGGACCATGATGTGGCCCTCCTCTGCGGGGGGGACCCCATGGTTTCCACAACCCACGCCGATCTCAGACTGAGGGCAAAGGCCGCGGGGGTGGAGACCCGGATCATCCATGGTGCGTCGATCCAGAGCGCGGTCTCCGGGCTCACGGGCCTCCAGAACTACCGGTTCGGGAAGCCCACCTCGCTCCCGTTCCCTTCGGGCACCTGGTTCCCGACAACACCTCTTTCGACCATCCTCGGAAACCTCGCCCTTCACCTCCATACCCTTGCCTACCTCGATATCCGGGACGGGCGGTTCATGACCGTGACCGAGGGGATCGGGCTCCTCGGCGAGATGGCGGTGCGGATCTCCCGCCCGGCTCCGGACTTCTTTGTGGGCATCGCCCGTGCCGGATCGAAGGACGCGCTCGTTGCGGCAGGGAGTGGGGCCCGGCTCGCGAAGCTGGAGTTCGGCCCGCCCCTCCACATCCTCGTGGTCCCTGCCGACCTGCACCCCGTAGAACAGGAGTACCTGGAGGCCTTCTCCCTCTATGAAGGTACGTGACTACGGCGAGTCCCTGGGGAGGATCCTCCGGGATATCTCCCTCTCGCCGCCGAAGGGAACCGCCCTCTACCGGGCCGCCAGCGAGGCGCACGAGATGGCGGATGCCTACCTCATCGATGGGCGGACCTTTCTCTCCTCGGGTGACCTGATGAACGGGCTCGCTGCCTTTACGTATGCCTCCGGCTGGCTGGATGCCTCCTCCACCCTCGGCCTCTTCACGACGAACACGACCCTTGGCATCCCGGTGTTCCCCGAGGAGGCTCTCTCCATGGGTGCCGGGAGGCTGCGCGAGAAGAGGGAACGGTACAGGAAGATGCTCTCCGGTGCCCTTGAGGCCCTCGAGTGCTCCCCTGACCGCGGGAGCCCCCTCTTTCCCGCGGCAACCATCATCCTGGAACGGGCAGGGGAACTTCTCGGGAAAGGGGATCTCCATGCAAAGGAGGGGAGGGATGCGGATGCCCTCGCCTGCTACAGCCACGGGCATGGCTGGCTCGACGCAGGGGTGAGGGCAGGGCTCTTCAGGGTCCTTCATTCCCGGGAACTCTTCACGGTAGGCCCCTTGTGAAAGGGGACTTCCCTTGGGCCCCTTGTAGAAGGGGACCTCCCCAGGTCCCCTGTAAAAGGTTATGAGCTTTCCCTGTAACCGGTACACTTGCATCATGTGGGGACCGACCGGCGTCTGAGTGGAAGGGGGGAGGTTGTCTTTGGAGCGTTCCCAGGGGAAATGGCTCATCATATCGGTGAGTTTCAGCCTGGTCGTCCTGGCCCTGGTCCTCTATTTCACCGTGACCGAACGGACCTTCGAGTACCTCCGCCGCCTGAACCTCCTCTTCCTCCTCCTTGCCATCGTCTTCCACTTCCTGGCCTACGGCTTCTGGGCCATGAGGATCCGGACGATGGCCGCTTCCCTTGGGCACCATGTGGAGTTCACCTACTGCCTGAACCTGGTCATGGCAAATCTCCTTGCAGGAGCCATCACCCCAGCCCAGGCCGGGGGCGAACCGGTGCGGATCCACCAGCTCTACCGGAACAACGTTCCTCTTGGTGATGCCACGGCCATCGTGGTGGTGGAGCGAGTCCTCGATGCCATCGTCCTCGGGGTCGCCGGGATCGGGGCCATCTTTCTTCTCGGGGAGATGGTAGAGGAGGTGCCCGGGAACCTGACGCTCGTCATCACGATTTCCTGGCTCATCATGATCCTCTTCATCGCTGCCTTTGTCTTCTCGGTGAGGAACCCCGACCTCCTGAAGAGGTTCCTCAAGAAGGTCTCGCGGGTCTTCGTGAAGCGGTGGGACTTAAAGAGGATCGAACGCTTCATCGCCTCCATCGATCAGGAGGTGGACAACTTCCACGACAGCCTCTCCCGCTTCGTGGCCCATGCAAAGGGCGGCCTCCTCTGGGGGACCCTCTACACCGCACTCTTCTGGTTCTCCGAGTTCATCATCGTCTCCCTCATCCTCATGGGCATCGGCGAGCAGCCCCACTACCTCCTCTCCCTCGTCGCCCAGATCGTGATTGCCATCATCATGATGATCCCGCTCACCCCCGGCTCCTCGGGGATAGCCGAGCTCTCGGCCACCTCCATCTACGGGCTCTTCATCAACACCTCCATTGTCGGCGTCCTCGTGGTGGTCTGGAGGGCCATCTTCTACTACATGAATATCGCCGTCGGGATCCTCGCCTCCATCCCCATCATCCAGCGGGAGATGCTCCGCCGAGACGAGGACGACCCCAAGGTTTAACGTGAGGAAGGGCGATGGTTTTACCATCGCCATGGACGAACAGAGGTGCAGGGTCCGGGGGGTCTTTCTCTCGATGAGCGAGCAGGGGGCCGCTGCACCGACGGTGCTTTTGGAGCTTCCCGCCGGCGACTGCATCCCGATCTACATCGGGCTCTGGGAAGCCATCTCCATCAGGAACGCCATCAAGGGGGAGGTCCTCCCGAGGCCCATCACCCATGACCTCTTTGTCGAGGTGTTAAAGAGGCTCCATGCAACCGTCACCGCCCTCTCCATCGACGCGCTGGAGGACGGGATCTTCTATGCAAAGCTCCACGTGAAGCTGGACGGGGTCATCGAGGTGGTGGACTGCAGGCCGAGCGACGGCATCGCCATCGCTCTTCGTACCGACGCCCCCATCACCGTCGACGAGGGCGTGGTCTCCCAGGCGTCGAAGAAGAGGGATGACCTGCCGAACCTGCAGGACCTCGACTCCGTGATGTGAGCCCCTCTTTGCATCTCCTCTAGCGACGCCTCTTCTCAAGCTCCCTCCATACCTCTTCGAGATCGATCCCTGCGGCGGCGAGGGCGAGGATGAGGTGGAACTGGAGATCGGCGGCCTCCGAGACGGTGGCCTCAGGGTCACCGTTCTTCACGGCGAGGATGAACTCTACCGCCTCCTCCCCGACCTTCTCGAGGATAGCGTCGATCCCCTTCTCCCCGGAGGCAAGGCGGCTCACGTAAGACCCCTCCCGAGGGTGGGCGAGCCGGTCCCTGATGACCTCCCAGATCTCCGGGATGATCCCGCTCTCCTTCATGGGCCATCACCCGTGGAGAGGATCTCCCCGAGCTCGGACCCGAAGAACCTCCGGAAGAGGAGACGTGCCTTCTCCACGTTCGCGCCCCCCTTCCCGATCGCGATGCCGAGGTCGCTCCTCTTCTGGAGAACGATGGCAACCCTCCCTGCCTCGTCCTTCCTCACCGTTGAGAGGACAGCCGGCCGGAACATGTTGGCGATGAACTCGTCGGGGTTCTCCGAGTACTCCACCATCTCGATCTTCTTCCCGAGGACCTTCTGCATCCTCCTGATATTCTCCCCCTTCTTCCCGATGGCAAGGCCCATGTCGCCCGGGCGGATGACGTAGATGATCCGGTCAAACCGCTCGTCCATGAGGCAGTCGATGGCAGTGGATTTTGTAAGGATCCTGAGCTCCTCGATGTATCTCCTCTCTTTAAAACCGATGGTCCGTTCCATTTCACGTGACTCTCTCTCTCTCCCCGTATATATGGTTAAAGAAATTGATCGTCCGCAACGGTTGGGATCTTTACGGGGCGAAGGGCGTCTAGGAAAGGAGTGGTGCGGGCATGCCCGGGGGACTGGTGTTCCCCCCCGGGCACACCCACGTGAAACCCGTTTATTCTCTCGGGTAAAAGAGGGTGTGGGAGGTCTTCAGGGTGCCGGGCGGTTGATAGCGGGAGTGCTCGTCACTGGTGGTGTGGGGAATTGGATTTGCCTCCCGGCCCTTCGGATCTCCCCAGATCTTCATGCACATGAGGTGGCTCCTTTCACAGTGGTCTCTCTTGTAACCAGAGGAGTTCTTTTACTCCAGCCGGTTCACAAAATATAATAATCACTAATAGTATATATACATTCCTATTAAACAGCACAAACAGATTATCATTTTATACAAAATCTAACTTATATATGTGGATTAAAACGGGAACGGGGTCAGAATAATACCGAATTCAGACGGCAAATAACGCCGGAGGGCCGTCGAAGAACCTGGCGGGGCCATGGGACCTGCCCCGCCTTGCCAGGGTGACCCGCACCTGCCCCTTCTTTGATCGGGACCGGTTCCGGACCCTCAGGTCTTCTTTGAAGGGGCACTCCCGGAGAGGTAGTCGAGATCGATCTGCCTCAGGAGATCGGGGGCCATTGACCGGAAGACTCCCTCGATATTCTTGATGGCCTGCAGGTCATCCGTGGACCGCTCGTCCTTCCCTCCGCGGGGCCGGAAGATGGCCACCGCGCCGATCGCCTTGCCCCGGGGATCCCGGATCGGGGAGACCCGGCCCTCCATCGGCCATTTCGTCCCGTTCTTGGCGACGAGGAGCTCGTCTCCCTCGCCTGTTACCAGGTTCTCCTCTGCCACGGCTCGTTTCGCCAGGTTCTCCACGATTGTCCCGCTCCCCTCGTGAACAAGCCGGAAGACCTCAGGGAGGGGGCGCAGGTACGACTCGGTGGACTGCCACCCGGTCATCAGCTCGGCCGCCGGGTTCATGAACGTGATCTGCCCCTCGGTGTTCGTGGTGATGATCCCGTCGCTGATGGCCATGAGGGTCTCCAGGAACCATTCCCCTTTCTCCCGCTCCCGCTTCTCCCTCCGGTGCTTGTAGATGGCCATCTCCAGGGTGGTCTTCAGCTCGGTATCGGTGAAGGGCTTGATCAGGTACCCGTAGGGCTCGGTGATCTTCGCCCGCTCGACCGTCCTCTCGTCGGAGTACGCGGTGAGGTATACGATGGGGATGTGGAGATCCCCCGATATCACCTCCCCGGCCTCGATCCCGTCCATCTCCCCCCTGAGGCGGATGTCCATGAGCACGAGGTCCGGGTGGACCTTTGCAGATCTCTCCACCGCCTCTTCACCGGTGGAGACGATGCCGGCTACCTGGTACCCGAGCTCCTGGAGGCTCTCTGCAAGGACCTTTGCGATGACAAAGTCGTCCTCAACAATCAGAATATTGGCTTTTGCCACGCTTACAAACCCCTTTACATCTTCATTTCTGGAAACCTGATGATAAAGCTTGTACCCCTTCCCGTTCCCGTCTCGATGGATCCCCCGAGCTGGTTCACGGCAAGGCCATGGACGAGCCGGAGGCCCAGGGTCTCGGTCCTCTCCAGGTCCAGGTCGAGAGGAAGTCCGACCCCGTTGTCCCGGATCTCCATCGTATAGACGGGGCCCTCTTCCTTTGTGACCCTGATTCCGATCTTCCCTCCCTGCCCGTCGGGGAAGGCATACTTCAGGGAGTTCGAGACGAGCTCGTTGATGATGAGGCTGCACGGGAGGGCTGTATCTATGTCAAGGGAGATATCGCGGACATCCATATCAAGGGTGACCCTGGCCGAGCGCTCCTCGTAGGATCGGAAGAGGTACTGGATGAGCCGCGTCAGGTATTCGGTGAGGTCAATGGTGCCGAAGGACCGGGACTGGTAGAGCTTCTCATGGATGAGGGCCATGGTCTTGATCCGGTGCTCGCTGTCCCGGAACATCTCCAGGATCTTCCTGTCCTTTGTCTTCTTTGACTGGAGCACAAGGAGGGCCGAGACCACCTGCATGTTGTTCTTCACCCGGTGGTGGATCTCCCGGAGCAGGTTCTCCTTCTCCAGGAGGGATGCGCGGATCTGGGCCTCTGCCCTCTTCATGATGGTGATATCGATGCAGACCGCGAGGGCTGCACTCACCGCCCCTGACTCGTCCCTGAGGGGATAGATGGTGAGGAGGGCAGGGAACTGCTCGCCGTTCTTTCGGACAAGGGTGATCTCCCCCGAGAACTCCACCTCCCGCCTCTTCATCTTCCGGTGGATATCGGTGAGTTTCTCCCTGTCCTCGGGCAGGTGGAGCATCGCGAGCCTCTCTCCCACCACGTCACCCTTCCAGTAGCCGAAGATCATCTCGGCCCCCGGGCTGAAGTCCAGGATCCGGCTCTCCATGCCCCTTGGTTCTGTCGTAACGAAGGCGACGTTATGGGCCGCCTCGAAGATGGCCGAGAGCCGGCGTTCACGCTCGGTGAGCTCCCGATCCCGCGAGAGGCTCATCTTCATGGAACGGAGGAAGATGGCCAAGAGGCGCCCCTCCCGGTCCCTGAGTTCCTGATCCGATCTCATCCGCTTCGTGATATCATGGTAGAAATCGATCCGGCCGCCCTGGAACGGCGGGTCCCGGAGGACCCGGCTCGAGTACGCGAACCAGCGCTCCCCCCCCGGACCGGTGAGAGAGAACTCAAGATCCCTCACCTCACCTGTGGAGGAGAGCATCTCTGTCAGATCCTTCCCGGTTGCATCTCCTCCTGCAAGGCGGGGGGCAATGCAGTTGGCGATAAAATCCCGGATCTCCATCCCCCGTGCCTCGGCCCTCTTCATTCCCGAGAGCTGCTCCATCATGGTGTTGAGCAGGATGACCTTCCCGGCCTCGTCGACGAGCACCATGCCGTCATCGAGGAGGTCGAGAATCTTCCCGGAATCAGCCCCCGGGACAGGCCCCTTCTCCCGGGGTGCACCCTTCGTCAACCCAACCCCTCATGCTCATGTATGTCGAATAAGCCCATAAAATCGCCCCCTGGAGAGGAACTCACCGCCTGCACCCTCCCATGGCCGAAATCTGCCATCCGGTAGACAGGGATCGCATGGGCTTCCGGAGGCGATTCCCCTAATGAAGGCATTCACCTTCTCACGGGCGCACATCGCGGGGGGACATCGCCCACCCCTCGAAAAGGTCATTCCTCTCATGGTCCCGGGCACCGCCCCCGGCCGGGCCGGAACGGTGTTCCCCTTATGATAAAGGTTAGCATATTTTCATTAACTGGTATTGCACCCTATCAGCCGATAATAATATCGGCAAATCCATTCAAACAGGAATTAATCAAAAATACACAATCAGTAACCTTTATATACCAGCGTATTGATATAGATTGTCTTGCAGAGAACGATATCCGGGAGTCTCTCTCTGGTTATCGGGATGAAGATCAGGTATGATGTTCCCATACGAGATCGAAAATTTACTCAACATGGATGGATTGCAGGACATGAACGAGATCCTGGACCGGCTCCTGAAGGTCCGCGATATCTCCCGTGACAAGGTACGGGAAATCGGTTTTGACATACGTTCCGTCGACCTGGACAATCTTCCGGGCGAGATGGACAAGGAGAAGGTCTACTGGATCTCGTTTTACAAGAACCTCTTCAACTTTATCAGCATCCCCCTGTTCGTGAATGGCGTCATCGATCAGCAGGAGATCGCGAGCATAAGGTTTGACGAGCACTGCAAGCACGATATCGCCGAGATCCTGACGAGCATCGAGATGGAGGCTTCCTGATCCCTCCCGATATCCCTCCCCCTTCATTCGCATACTTCGATTGATATCCATATCACGTTTTTTTACCCCTTCTCTCCCGAGGGGAGATGCCGTCCGATCAAGGTCACAATGTTTAAGTCCGTTCCCCGGTAACGTTAGCATGCTCGCAGGGGAGCATGGCAGGGTTCGATGCTCGACGTCGGGAAGGTCACGAAGCAGATCGGTGGCATGACCATCCTCTCGGAGGTGAGCCTCTCGGTCCGGAAGGGCGAGATCGTCGGGGTCGTGGGTCCGAACGGCGCAGGGAAGACCACCCTCTTCAACATCATCACCGGTATCTCGCGGCCGAACCAGGGAAGGATCTCCTTCGAGGGGGAGGAGATCACCGGCCTCACGCCCGAACGCATCTGCAGGAAGGGGATCGCAAAGACCTTCCAGATAGCCCGCTCCTTCCCCGGCCTGTCAGCCCGTGAATCGGTCATGGTGGGGGCGATCTTCGGAAGCGACGGCGTGACAACCATGGGGGATGCAGGAGAGGAATCGGAAAAGACCCTCAGTTTTGTCGGGTTCCCCGAGGAGAAGGTGAATACCCCGGTCAGGAACCTGAACGTCGTGGAGCTGAAAAGGGTGCAGCTGGCACGGGCCCTTGCCTCGAAACCCAGGCTCCTCCTCTTCGACGAGCTGATGACCGGGCTCACCCCGACAGAGAGCAACGACGCCGTGGAGCTCGTGAAGAAGATCCGGAAAAAAGAGATCTCGATCCTCATGATCGAGCACGTCATGAGCGTCATCATGGGGGTATCGGACCGGGTCATCGTCCTGGATCACGGCGAGAAGATCGCCGACGGCCACCCGTACGAGGTGATCAACAACCAGCGGGTGATCGATACCTACCTGGGCGACGTGTGCGCATTCTAAAAGGAGGGAAGCCGTGCTCGAGATCCAGAACCTCAATGTCTTTCACGGGAACCTCCAGGTGGTCTGGGACCTCTCTCTCTCGGTGAACCAGGGGGAGCTCGTCACTCTGATCGGCCCCAACGGTGCAGGGAAGACCTCAACGGTCGAGACCATCATCGGGCTGAACCACCATGCCTCGGGCAGCGTCAGGTTCATGGGAGAGGAGATCCTGGGGATGCACCCCTCCCAGATCTTCAGAAAAGGTATTGCCCTTGTTCCCGAACGAAGGGAGATCTTTCCCGGGATGCCGGTGATCGAGAACCTGCAGCTGGGAGCGCACGGGCGACCTGGCTGGAAGAAGAGCCTGGATCATGTGTACAGCCTCTTCCCGATGCTCCGGGAGCGGGAGAGGCAGGTGGCAGGAACCCTCTCCGGGGGGGAACAGCAGATGCTCGCCATCGGGAGGGCCCTCATCTCAGAGCCGAAGATGCTCATCCTCGATGAGCCCTCCACCGGTCTCTCGCCCATCCTCGTGGCACAGATGTTCCGCTCCCTCGAGCAGCTCGGGAGGGAAGGGATGACGGTTCTCCTCCTCGAGCAGAACGTGCGGCATGCCCTTGAACTCTGCAGCCGGGGATACGTGCTCGAGAACGGCAGGATCATGCTCCAGGGAAAGACAAAGGAACTGCTCCACGACCCCCATATTGAAAGGGCATACCTGGGGATCTGAG
>Ga0315285_10006059_pt1 | contig 12444 bp, 16 predicted proteins | sample YL17G09_36_MG_FD_203698 | JGI IMG/M metagenome (GOLD analysis project Ga0315285, IMG submission 203698) | Sediment microbial communities from Yellowstone Lake, YNP, Wyoming, USA - YL17G09_36 | ecosystem: Environmental > Aquatic > Freshwater > Lake > Sediment | place: USA: Wyoming | collected... | reverse complement strand
CAGATCCCGCTTGACTGCCCTGGAAGCGACCGTCGCCGCCGCCGACACGCTCGAGCAAGTGGCTGAGGCAGAGAGGATTATCGGTACGGCCGATTTCGATGATGGCGCCCTGGGACGCTGGGAAGATAAAGCCCAGGAGCGACTGGACGAGATGACGGCGAGGACCGAGATCTTTGCCAGAGATGAGGACGAGGATTGGAAGGATTTGGATGAGGGAGTCAGCGAAGAGGTTGACGCCTTAATGGCTGAGTACGCTCCTCAAAAGAAAGAAAAACCCAGCAAGGCCTAGATGGTGGTTGAGGGGATATCGGTCCCCGGAGGAATAGATGAAAAAGTACGGTTACAAAACTCGTTACCTGGTCATCGCCCTCCTGTTGGCCTTGTTCGTTGTCGGTGTCATCCAAAACCCGTCGGGTTACTGGACGATGCTGCTAACGATTCCTCAAGTTTTTGCCAGAGCCTTAACTTGGGTGGTGTTGACCTTCCTGTTTCTTTTGATCATTGTCGATCTGATTGCCAAACGGTTGATCGGAATGAGCTTAAGGTTATTCATTGCCGAAGCAAGCCTAGGAGAGCAGCGTCAGCTAATAATGGTACTTTTACTCGTTATTTCCATCGTTCTCCTTACCGCCACACTCTGAGGTTTGAGAAACGTTTCGCCGGCGCTACCGCTTGCGGTAGTTGTTAGCGAACAGTTCGTTTCTTTGTAATTGGCAACCGCTCCGGGTTGTGTGACCTAGTCACATAGCTATTCAAACGGAGCGGTTCTTTTTTTGTCTAAAATTGACTTTTTTATTTTTTGTGCTATAATATGGGTCAGTGAGGAACTCTGCGCAAGCAGAGTTTTTTGATGCTATGAAAGAACAACTTTTAGCTTTAGTGACCTTAATTTCCACCGTGGTTTTACCGACTTCCGAGTCGGCAACTCCGTTATTGTCGCCTTTGCCTGATTATCTTCAATATCAAGAGAAGCAAGTTTTGGCAGAGGAAAGCCTTGATTTGACCATGCGTGAACCCAATCAAACCGCCAACCAAGGCTATGCGGATAATATTTTGTTGGCCTTGCATTATTTAAAGGGTGACGTGACGTTGCCCATTGATTGGCAAACAATCAGAGAACCTTTTACCATTTCTTTCGTTCTTCAACCTGGGGAAATTTTTGCTTTCCATGAGAATGTTTTAGCGGAATTTGCCCATCCGGCCGTGACGATGAATTCCGAGTTTTTAACGACCGAAGGTTACAAAAGCGTTTGGGGTTTAGGGGGTAACGGTGTTTGTCACCTGGCTTCGTTAATGAACTGGGTGGCCAGTGAAGCTGGTTTAGAGGTGGTGGCTAAAGCGAACCACAGTTTTGCCCTGATTCCGGGTATTTCTCAAGAGTACGGGACTTCGATTCGTTCCCAAAGTCCTTCCCAGAACTTATATATTATTAATAGTCTGGATCAGCCGGTGAATTTTACTTTTAAAATCAGTAACAATGATGTTAGTTTGAAGATTACTCAATAAACCCTTTTTTCAAAGAAGTTCATTTTTAAAAATCGATTCTGCTATCTTTTCGGCAAAAAGCTCGCCTCCCGGTCCAGAAGGATGGAGATGGTCATCAACATTAATGTAAACAGGTTGGCCATTGCCTTGTTTGTCAAGACTGGGGTGATAGGCATCAGCTAGAGGATAGCCTTGTGAATTGGCGAAATTGATAATGTTTTGCAAGTAAGCGCGGATAACTTGAGCTGTTTCTCTTTTTTGTTCAGGAAAAAGATAAATGCCTTCTATTCCGTCGCAAAGAGTGTTTTCGTCAGGGCCGATAGTCGCGGCAAGGACAATTTTGGCCTGACTTTGGTTTTTAATGGTATCCGTGATGGCCCCCAAAGCCAACCATTGACGATTTAAACTTTTCTGGTCACCTCCCCAGTGGTTGTAGGCAAAAGACTCAACCACGACAATGTCCGGATTTTGAGATAAGAGAGAGGGAAAATCCTTCCCCAAATAGGTATAGTTTTGGGTTAATCTGGCTAAACCATACTCAATGTTGGTCGCCCCCACGCCATAATTAAGGAGCTTAAATTGAGCTTGGGGGTAATATTTTTTCAGAGCACTGGCGAGTTGGGGCAAGTCAGTTTGCATGACGTCAATCATGGAGTCGCCGAGGAGGGCGATAGTATAAGTGCCGGTTTTGTTAGAGACTGGTTCTTGACTTTCTTTTTCTTCTTCAATTATTTCCTGGCTGGTGTGGATTCCTAGGATTTCAGGAGACGGTTTTTGGGCAAGAAGGAGGGCAAATTTGCTTTCTTTGGGAACTGAAGGGGATTGATAAGTTTCAAAAACGATCGGGGTCATTGGGGGTGATTGAGAGGAAAAAGAGGGGACGGAAAGGAAAGAAGAAGCGGCCATCATTGGCAAAACGAGAAGAAAGGTTAAAAACAAGAGTTTGCAAGTTTGGGCAAGGCTGGTTTTCATGATGAGCCGCCTCTCGGATTCGAACCGAGGACCGTTCGCTTACAAGGCGAGCGCTCTACCACTGAGCTAAGGCGGCTTATAGATTTTGAAAGATAAGTTTTCATTATTGTGTTATTTAGTTTTTAAAAATTTATCTGCGTATTTATCAATTCCTTTCAAAATCTGCTTTAACAATTTTTTGTCACTATATCTTAAAGAGAGAGTTCCGTATTTTGATTTTTTCTTATATGTGCCTGACTTGCTTTTGTGTACACAAGTAGCGCTGAACTGCTCTAGTGGAATTTTTAAAGTTCTAGACCAAAACTTCTTTAATTCTTGCTCATTTTGATCTTCATAAAGATGCAACAGCACTCTTAATCGATTTTCATGAATTTCGCAAATCTCACGCAAAAATTTTAAAAATAATTGGGCCATTTTTGGGCTACTATTAGAGAAAACTACTGATCCGCTATTTTTCTTCCACCCCTCTGCCCAATACAACATGAGTCCTGTGATTAATAACTCTTTCTCTTTTGGTAAAAGTTTTTTCCTAATATTACATGGTAACTTATTAAATCTTTGCTTGTGAACTAGATACCCTGCTTTACTTCTATTCCTTCGAGAAATGTTATTTTTTTCGAGCCAATACCACACTTTACCGGGCGATATCTTTAATTTTTCGGCTACCATAGCCATTGAGTATTGTTTTTTCAGATAAAAAGAGCAAATCTTTTTTATTAAATTTTTATTAGCAATCATGCAAACGTTAAAGGTTAATTTCCACAACAAAATTGTTCCAACTTGGCCTAATTATAGCTTTTTTTGCCCTGATTTGCCAGAAATGCTATCATTTAATCTATGCGGTCAAAAGATAGGGAATTGGTTAAAGGCGTTCTTCAGGGTGAGAAAAGGGCTTTAAGAAAGTTTAATCAAAGATATCGGCAAAGATTACTTCATTTTGTTCTTCTAAAAGTTAATGATCCCCGAGACGCGGAGGAGATTGTTCAGGATAGTTTTCTTTCTGCTCTTTATTCTTTGCCTTCTTTTTTAGGTCAATCTTCTTTCTGGACCTGGCTTTGCGCCATTGCTCGGCACGAAATCGCTGATTATTACCGGAAGAAGAAGATTAAAGAGATTTTCTTTTCTCGTTTGCCTTGGATAGAGTCCATTGTTTCTGAAGCCTTAAGTCCGGAATTAGCCTTGGAGGAAAAGGAGATGAAAATGAAAATCATTCGTTGTTTTCTGGAAATGACCGAGGGTTATCGGGAAATTTTACGACTAAAGTATATAGAGGGGCTTTCTGTGGGTGAAATTGCCCGTCAAGGGCAGGAAACGATGAAGGCCGTTGAGATGCGCTTACGGAGAGCTCGTTTGGCTTTTAGACAGCTTTGGTATGAAAAAACAGGTGGTCAGAAAGACTTTGCTTCTCTCTCTCAGGGAGATTTATCTTTCCTCAAGGAATATTTGGGGACTTTTGGTTCACCCCTATCGGACCTTAAGAGCCATCAGGGTTGAAGAAGATTTTTCCCAAGCTTTTTTACTGATTGCCTTTCCTTTTTACCTTTGGTTAAGTTCGCTACTTGCTTATTTGGTGTTTAAATTGATTCTTTTTCGTTTGTTTGTCTTACCCTTCTTCATCGTTTTTTTTCTGAAAACGCTTTTTTATTTCTTTTCCGGTTTTCTGACCCTCTGGTGTGGTTATGTGGCTTACTGGCTTTTTTATTATTTCAAGCTGAAAAGACGAGTGAGAAAGGAAATTGATTCATGAGTGTTGGTTTTCCGGCGAAAATTTGGCGTGAGGCCAAGCAAGATTACCAGGCATTGGGAAAGGAAGGCAAATTGCTTTATTGGACGACGGTCAAAGTGGCTGGTGAAGGTTTTGAAAAGATGGCGCCCTATCAGGTCGCCCTAATTCGTTTGAATAAAAAACAAGTGGTCGGGGGTCAATTGGTCGATTGTCAAGACCAGAAATTGAAAAAAGGAATGAAAGTGGTGAGCGTGGCTCGTCGGGTCAGAGCCAATGGCCCAGAGGAACCGATTAAATACGGGGTCAAATGGAGGTTGAAATGAGGCCAGTGGGCATTGTTGGTTACGGGGGTTATTTGCCCAGGCGGAGAATCAAAACCAGTTTGATTGCTTCGGCTTGGCAGAAGGAAGGGAAGAAGCTGGAAGCTGGTTTGGGGGTCAAGGAAAAAACCGTGGCCGGGAAAGATGAAGACGCGGTCACCATGGCGGTCGAAGCCAGTCTGCTGGCTTTGGCCAGAGCCGGGATTAATCAAGAGAAAATCGGGGCACTCTTCATGGGTTCGGAAAGTCACCCTTACGCGGTCAATCCGAGTACGACCAAGGTCGGGGAGATTTTGGGCATCGGACCTGATTATTTTACCGCTGATTTGGAGTTTGCTTGCAAAGCCGGGACAACGGCGATGCAGATTGTCGCTGCCTTTCTTTTGGCTGATCAGATTGATTATGGTTTGGCCATCGGGGCAGATACTGCCCAAGCTAAGCCTGGGGACGCTTTGGAATACGCGACAGCGGCTGGGGCGGCCGCCTTTCTTTTGGGCAGAAAAGAAAAAGAGTTTTTGGTAAAAATCAATTCCTTTTGCTCTTATAATTCCGATACGCCTGATTTTTGGCGGCGGGCGGGAGCCAAGTATCCTTCTCATGGCGGTCGGTTTACCGGCGAAAAAGCTTACTTCCGCCACACTTTGGCTGTCGGAGAGAAGCTTTTTAAGAAAACGAAAACAAAGGCGAGTGATTATGATTACGCGGTTTTCCATATGCCCAACGCTAAATTTCCTCAAAAAGCAGCCGAAATGCTTGATTTTACTGCCCAACAAGTCAAACCTGGTTTAATGGTGGAATCAGTCGGCAATACCTACGCGGCCTCTTCTTTGCTGGGTTTATGCGCCGTTTTGGATCAAGCCAAGCCTGGGCAGAAAGTTCTTTTGGTTTCTTATGGCTCTGGGGCGGGGAGCGATGCCTTTAGTTTGACGACAACGGCTTTGCTCAGGAAAAAGCAAAAACGGGGCAAAGATTTGGGGAGCTATTTGCGAAAGAAAAAATACATCGATTACGTTGAATATCTGCAATTAATGGAGGCGATCGGATGAAACGGGTTTTTGTTAGGGGAGTTTATCAGACGGCTTTTGGTGAACTTTGGGATCAATCTTTTGGTGATTTGTTAGTGGAGGCTGGTCAAGGCGCTTTAAAAGAAGCGCGGGTGGAACCTGAAGAAATCGAGGCGGTTTATGTCGGCAGTATGTTGGCGGAAAGGGTGGTGGAACAGGGGCATTTAGGTGCTTTTTTGAGCAGTCAGTTGGGGATGAATTGTCCGGCCGTCCGGATTGAAGCCGCTTGCGCTTCCGGCGGTTTGGCGGTGCGGGAAGGGTTTTTGGGTTTGCTTTCCGGCGAGTATCAAACCGTTTTGGTGGCCGGGGTGGAAAAAATGACCGACGCCTGTTCGCCGGAGGTTACCTCTGGTTTGATGGGAGCGACCAATGGGGAAGAAGGCGCCCATGGTTTTACCTTTCCGGCCATCTATGCTTTGATGGCCAAGGCTTATCAGGATGAATATGGTTTAAGTGAAAGAGAGTTGGCAGCGGTGGCGGTCAAGAATCATTATCACGGCAGTTTGAATGAGAAGGCTCATTACCAAAAGGCGATCAGTTTAAAAGAAGCCATGACCAGCGAGATGATTTGCGAACCTCTTAGGCTTTTTGATTGTTCGGGCATTACGGACGGGGCGGCGGCGGTGATTTTGTCCAGAAAAAAAGGTTCGGTGGAGATTCTGGGCAGTGGGGTGGCCACGGACAGTTTGACTCTTTCCGGCCGAAAAAAGTTTTTTTCTCTTGCCGCCACCCAGGGGGCGATGGCTAAGGCTTTGAAAATGGCGGAGATCAGAAGAGAGGCGATTGATTTGGCTGAAGTCCATGATTGTTTTACCATTGCCGAGATTATGGCCCTGGAAGATTTGGGCTTCTATGAACGAGGTAAAGGCAAGAGAGTCGCTTTAAGAGGAGAATCTTACTTTAATGGCAAATTGCCGGTCAACCCTTCGGGGGGATTAAAGGCTTGTGGTCATCCGGTCGGGGCCACTGGGGTCAAACAAATCGTCGAGGTGGTCAATCAGTTGCAAGGCAAAGCCGGGAAAAGGCAGGTCAAGAAAGCGAGAGTTGGTTTGTGCCATAACGTGGGTGGAAGTGGGGGAACAGCCGTGGTTCATCTTCTGGGAAAAACTAATTAAGAAATCATCTTAAAAATCGGGGACAAAAGCCCCGCCGAACAGGCGGTCAACAAAGCTTTTTTCCTGAATGACTCCAGGTGGGTGTCCTCCTCCAAACTCCACGGAGTTCAGAGAGTTAGACTCCCGAAAAAACAGTGAGGAAAAGTGCTTTATTGTCCAAACCTTTCTCGGCAGGACAGCTTCAATATAACAAAAAGAATTTTCATAGTCAAGAGGCTACACCATATCTTTCTGTATCAATAATCTTACACGATAATCCTATAATATTGACTTTTGAAGGTTTTTGTGGTATGATTAGGCTCTGTTTAGAAGTGTTTAAGCAGCCCTTTGAAAATTGAATAAGGAGGTTAAAGTGCAAATCTGGGTTCGCGGCAAAGGATATCCAGGAGGAAATTATGTCTTTTCCTTAAGAGAAGCCTTTAAGGCTCTTCTTTCTGGAGAAGCCTATCGAGTCACTTTGGAGTGGAAGAAGTGGCTCTTGAGCTTTACTCGCCGAAGGCCTTGGATTCGGCCAAGAAAAATGGTAGGAGGTTAGAGTGTTTCAACTGGCCATTGCTTTTGGATTGCTCATTTTCTGTATCTTGTCGGAAATCTTCTTTGGGATAATTCTCGCGAATTTGTTCAACGTCACCATCAGGTACTGGGTAATCCCCAAAGTTTGCCGGATTACCATTTACCCATTTCCACCATTGAGAAGGAGGTAAGGAAAATGGGAAGGGTATTTGTGATCGGACCTAAAGTCGATTTGGACACCTGCGGAGCGGCTTTCGTCTTAGGATTCAATCCCAAAGTGGACGAAGTCAAGGTGGTCCTTTCGAGCCAAGCTTCGAAAGAAGATTTGGCCAACCCTGACGTCATTTGCATCGAAGTCGGGGGTAGCGGTCGGGTGGCCGAAGGCAACTTTGATCATCACGACAGCGACGGACCAGCGAGTTCCGCTATTTGGCAAGCGGCTGTTTCCATTTTTGGACAGCGGCCGCGCTGTCAAGATGTGGACGCCTGTGATGAAGGCAGCAAGAAGTGTACAGGCCGAAAGCCGGCCTATTCATACTGCTACCTCTATGGAGAAAACTGTTTCTTTCTCCGAGACGAGATTCTCTACAATATGATTTTGTATATCGATGAGATTGACATTCACGGTCCAGACCGCTCCCGAGAATTTGGGTCACCCCTAATGGGTTATTTCCCATTTCTGTCAGACGTTTTTGCAGGCATGCTTCTCTTGGAGCCTGATCCAAAGAGGCAGTTCATTCATGGAGTTTATATTCTTTCGAAAGTTTATAAGTGCAACCTGAAAGCGGATGAAGTTATGCCCCAGCTCCCGGAGTGGGATGCTTGGATTCAGGCCAAGCAGAAAAACGACGGGGAGTTAAGGCGCGCATTGCAAGATGCTGTCTGGGATCAGACAAGTTCTGGTCTCCGACTGGGCATCCTGGAAACCCGTTATATTGGAGCGCCAGGCACTCTTTATGGGGCCGGTGCCCAAGTAGTGGTAGCTTTGAATCCCGATTTAAAAGGGATTCGGAAGTTCACGGTGGCCGGCAACGACATTCGCGTTGATGCCGTCCTCCCCCTGCTTCAAAAATTGGAGACAGGTTGGGGAGGTCCCGCCACCGGAACGATTGTTGGGTCGCCTCGTGATAGAGACAGCAAGTTGTCTTTGGAGCAGGTGGTCCAGATTGTCAAAGAAACTCTATAATACAATACCCCGTAAAAAAACCCGGGGTGAGGAGGAAAGATGTTCCAGACAATTGTTGATCCTGACAGGGAGATTGACAAAACTTCCCTTCAGGAACTGGTGGCAGATTGTTTAGCCAAGCTGACACCTCGGCAAGAGGAGGCAGTGAGGCTCTACTATTTTGAAGATATGAGCTACAGAGAGGTAGCCGAAGTCATGGGATTCAATCCCTCGAGAGCTCACTCAATTATAGCGAATGCTATCGGGAGATTGAAGAGGCCCTGGATAAGCAGGTCTCTAAAACCCTTCTGGGAAGACATTTAGTATTTTGAGCCCTACGTGCGGAGCTTTTCGGCATTAGCCGATTTCGCACCTCTGGGGCTTTTTTTTTGGCCGAAACATTGACAAAACCTATAGTCTGTGTTACAATCCCTTTCAGTCTAGGAAAGTCTAGACTTTTTTGTTCTTTGACACAACTGAATCAAGGGTCGAAGTATCGACCCGTAGGTCCGCTGAAGGCGGACTAGCAATACAGACGTATCGAAACCTTTCGGCGAAGCCGAACTTTTCCTTCGAAAGTCGAAGGAAATTCCCAACTTCGTGTTGGGAGAGGTTTCATTATCAATTCAGTGAAGAGACGCGAAAGCGTTTTAAGCTTCTTTTTCTAACCTCTCCTGCGGCTCTGTAAAAATCCAGGTAAGGGGTGAACGGCGATGAGGAGGTAAACAGCGAATCTCGCCAAGAAAAGAAGACAAATTCGGTTTATAGCCGAGTGAGTGTCCACCAGAGCACTCGCCGAGTAGAGGCAAACCCTCGAAAGGAAGTAATTGCTGGAAGAAAGCTAGGTCCTAGGTGAGACAAGGAACCTGGAAACAGGTAGCCAAAGAAAAGGGAGGCCAATGGCCAATTTCTGCCCGTGTTTAGGCAGACCCGAAGGATTGGCTGCATCACCGCCAAAAGCCCGAACTAACCAGGTGACCCAAAAGGGCACAGGCATCCTCTTTTGAGAGGGGAAAAAGGGCTAGAAGGATCAGTCTTTCGAAAAACAGAATTGGGGAGGTGAGAAGGCCAAAACGGTGTGGTTTGAACCACAACCTAATTGGTGCATCACCTCATCTCCCCACGCTTTCCTTTTTCGTGTTTCTTCACTGGGTTGAAAAGAAGCCCTCGCTTGGCGAGGGTTTTTTGGTGGTTGAAGAGAGTAATTTGAGGGGTTTAGGCGAGTTTTTGTCTTTAACTTTTATCATAACCTATGTTATTTCAATTTTAGTTCAGTGGAATTGATCAAGAAATATGGCCTCATTGAAGTGACGATTTTTTCAAAAGAATCCCAAGAAGAAAAAGAAGTTGTAACCTAATTATAATTATAATAAAATATAAGGAGACAAAAATGGCAGATTTGATGAGAGATGATGAGAGACAAGACTACGAAGGTGTGAACCCTAATTGGGAAGTCGTAACGGAATTATATAATACCGGTCGAACTCATTGTCGTCAATTGAAGGAGATTGCTCAAGATGAAAGAAAAGCTTTGAGATCACTTCAGTGGGGATATTGGGGAAAAGAGGTTAGGCCGCAACACGACAGAACAATATGGAATTTGGGGCGCTTATTTGTACAAATGAAGGATTTAGCGGTAAGACGAGACCGATTTGAATTTGAGGCAGCCTCTCTAACTGCCTGTGATGTTTTAGGTCTTCTTGATGATGAGGAAAAGAAATATCTCGATGATTTACAACAAAGGCTACCTGAAAAAAATTGGCGTGAAATTGTGGATCGAGCCAAAGAATTAATTGAAAAAGAATAATTTTGGGATAAGTATTTAATCCTTCAAAAAACTGTCTTTACAAAAAATATCTTCTGAATAATTATCTTTTTCGTTTTTACACCAAGGGTGTTCCCGGCAGGAGCAAAGAGAGGATAAAATTAATAATTGGCGAAATGAAGGCAATGATGGGAGAAGTGCCGAAAAAGGGAAAAATGAGAAAGATAAGAAGAATAAAGCCATATTGATTAAGAAGGGCGTCGACTTTGTAGGCATTTTCCCTTGGTAAAAGACCAACAAGGATTTTACCTCCATCAAGAGGATGAATGGGGATGAGATTGAAGATGGCGAGCATGACGCTTAAAAAGATAAAAGGAGTGAGGATAGTTTCCATCAGAATGGCATAAGGGTTAAGAAAAAGATGGCTAAGGCGGATAAAAAGAGAGAGAATGAGGGCTAAGACAAGGTCGGCGGCAGGACCGGCAAAAGAGATGACGGCCGCGTCTCTGCGGGGACTTCTTAAATTAAAAGGGTCTATGGGTACGGGTTTGCCCCAACCAAAGCGGAAGATAAGAAGCATCAGGGTGCCAATGGGATCAAGATGAGCCAGGGGGTTGAAAGTGACTCTACCGGCAAGACGAGCCGTCGGGTCACCGAGACGGTCGGCGGTCCAGGCATGGGCAAACTCGTGGACGGTAATCGCCACCAGTAACGCCCCTGCCCAGATAACAAAAGAAAAAGGATTGGTAAAAAGATATTGTAACATGATGCCTGTTTTGGTATAGTAGACGACGTCTAACGATTTGTGTAATAATTATTATACAAGTCCGCAGGACGTAGTGTAATTTTTCTTGCTAGATTATACTTCGCAGTAACGCTCGTATTATCTCAAAGAGATTATACTACCCAGTTATTATTAGTTAATAGTAGAAAAATTAGAATACACATGGCTTTTCAATGTGAACGATGCGGTAAAAAGATTGTTATCACCTCCCAACAAAGACACAAAAAGGGTGTCGCCGGAGGCCGTTGGAAATATCGGGCGCCAAGGACTCGAAAGATATTGAAGCCCAATCTTCAGACTTATCGGGGTCTTTTAAATGGCAAAAAGGGTGTTTGGAGGTTGTGCACTCAGTGTTTGAGAACGATTAAGAAAATACAAAGAGAATTAGAAAAGAAAAAAGAAGTTAGAAAAGAAAAAATTGCTCCGAAAAAATCTCCTGCCCAGAAACCTGATTGAAAGGAGGTGAAAAATGGCCAATAAAAGTGAGACTGAAGTTGCTGGTGCTAAACCAGAAAATCTTGAAGAAGTGAATAAACTTTGTAGAGAATTCAAAGAAATTCCCATGGCTGATATTTTGGTTGAAGCTTTTCTTGAACAAGCAGATCCTGAATCTTTTTTGATTGGAAAGGGATTTGATGGCAAGGAAATTGCGGCCAATCCCCAAAGAGCGGATTTGCATGTTTCGATGAAAATCAGTCGTCTTCATGATCGAGTTGACCTAGAGATTTTTGATGGTTCCACTCAAATATTTCTACAGGCAGAAGATTGGGATAAACCCTGGGGCGGGAGGATTGCCTGGCTTATCGCGGGCCAAAAAGATACAGGAACTTGGGCAGCAGGCAAAGGTTACGAACATACTTATGGCATTATGGCGAGATTGATTGATGATTTGAAATTCCCCTCAGAAAGAGCTCAATGGGTTTTGGAAGTTATTGGAGGAATTGTCAAAAAGACAAACGAGCGATATTCATTAAATCAACCAAAATTTTTTCTTCTTCCCAAGCCAGCAAGAGTTCAAAACAGTGGATGAAGAACAGAAAGTTCTACTGAGGATTAGGTTACTCGCCAAGCGAGAAGGTGGTTATTTTATAATTTTAGTTTCCGGATACCCCTCTTGAAACTGTTTCCAGGTGACCGGTTTTTTGCCTTTTAAGAAGTTAGATGAGAAGTTTTTTCTATTCTCGTGATTCTTTTTTCGTGGTCATCAAGTTTCTTTGAATGACGATCACCTCGTTCAAAAGAAGCATCTATTTTTCGATTAATGCCTTCAACCGAATCATTGAGGGAATTAATTTGAGGAAGAATTCTTTTATCAATGAGCTTACCTATATCTTGGTTGATGGCTTTATGCAAAGAGATTAGTTCAATGTTGATGGCTTTATGCAAAGAGATTAGTTCGATTCTAATAGTCTTGCCGATATTTTTTAAGTCAGTTTTTGTTAACGCCATGTTTTTATTATCTCTTTAGTCAAGTTTTCTGTCAAGAAACAAAGTTTATATTTGGATACCCCTCTTGAAACTGTTTCCAGGTGACC
>Ga0315285_10006055_pt1 | contig 12447 bp, 11 predicted proteins | sample YL17G09_36_MG_FD_203698 | JGI IMG/M metagenome (GOLD analysis project Ga0315285, IMG submission 203698) | Sediment microbial communities from Yellowstone Lake, YNP, Wyoming, USA - YL17G09_36 | ecosystem: Environmental > Aquatic > Freshwater > Lake > Sediment | place: USA: Wyoming | collected... | reverse complement strand
GTTTATCTGTGTCCCGATATAAAATTTTTTGGTTGTGGCTATACCGCGTTATGAAATCGAAAAACCATTCTCATCTCAGCCCCGCTCCCCCAAACGACCCGGAGGAGATGTCTTTTTTTGGTTTCCGGCGAATTCCGGCCGGGGAAAAGGGAGGACGCGTCCTCCGGCATTTCAACTCCATCGCCGGAAAATACGATTTCATGAACACCATCCTCAGCTTCGGGCTTCATTATCCCTGGAAAAGATGGGCCGTGGAAACCCTGGGGCTGAAGCCGGGAGACCGGGTCATCGATGTCTGCGGGGGAACCGCCGACCTGTCGATTCTGGCCGGCGGGAGGGTCGGGGAAAGAGGGCGGGTGCTCCTTTATGACATCAATCGAGCCATGATGGAGGGGGGAAGGCCCAAGGTGTCCCGGGCTTCGCTAAACGACCGGGTCTGCTACGTGCAGGGGGATGCCGAGCGGATCTCCTTCCCTCAGGGGATTTTCGATGCGGCCCTGGTGGGCTTCGGCATCCGCAACCTGACCCGCATGGAGAAGGGGCTGGCGGAGATGCACCGGGTTCTCAGGTCCGGGGGGAAATTTATGTGCCTGGAATTTTCCCTGCCCACCTCCTCCTGGTTCCGCTTTCTCTACGACTTCTATTCCTTTCAACTTATGCCCCTGGCGGGAAAGCTCCTGGCCGGATCCCGGGAAGCCTATCTTTACCTCCCCGAGTCCATCCGCAAATTCCCGCCTCCGGAGGAATTGAGCCGGATCCTCAGAGAAATCGGTTTTACCCGGGTGACGTACCGTCGGCTGATGAACGGAATTGCGGTGATATACACCGCTGTGAAACCTTGATAAGCTATTAAGGAGGAGGCCGGGGAGAGGAAATTTCACTTTTTGCGAAACTGAAACACTATCCGGTCAACCCTTTTGAAGACCGTGCGTTATCAGTAACAGACGGATACGAAAGCTCCCATGGAGTCAAGTCTAGATTCAAAGGAAATGATGAGCCGGTTTTTGGCCGAGGTTGAACGCCGGGCTTTCCAGATGGCCAAATTCGCCACCCGGAACCGCGATGAGGCCCTCGACCTGGTGCAGGAGACAATGCTCCAGTTCGTCCGGCGCTACTCCATTCGCCCGCAGCAGGAATGGAAAGCCCTCTTCTACCGGGTCTTGCGGAGCCGGATCACCGACTGGTACCGCCGAACTTTCGTGCGCCGAAAAATCCTCGCCTGGCTGGGCCGCCCCGAAGAAGAAGACCCGGAGGACCCCCTTCAGAGTTTGCCCGACACGGGAAACCCCAACCCTTCCGATCACGCCCTGCGGCAGGAACAAAGGGGCGTTTTGGAGAAAGCTATCCGGGCTCTTCCCTTGCGGCAGCAGCAGGCCTTCCTCCTGCGCGCCTGGGAAGGAATGGACTTGAAGCAGACGGCGTTCGTCATGAAATGTTCGGAAGGAAGCGTGAAAACCCATTACTCCCGCGCGGTCCACACCCTGCGCGGGCTGCTGGAGGGCATACGTTCATGAATGCCAAGGATCCCGAAGAGCTCTTCTTGGAAAAAGTCCAAGGCCTCTTGGACCATGGGACGGAGAATCTCGGAAGCCATACCGAGCGGCGGCTGGAAGACATCCGGGGCGAAGCCTTGACGGCTGCCGAGGAAAAGCGCTCGAGATTCTTCCCCCCCCGGCGTTGGGTCTTGGTGGGCAGCTTCGCGATGGCTACCCTGGCCGCGGTGGGCTTATTCTTCTGGCTGAGTCCCTCCGCCACCACCCCCCCCCCGACGGGGCAAATCGAAGATTTGGAAATTATCACCTCCCAAGAGCAGATTGATTTTTATCAGAACCTGGATTTTTACCGCTGGCTGGGGAGCAAAGAAATCCGGAAGAGGCCGAACGGAAAAGGATTGTAACCCTTGCAGGGGGAAGAGCCAAAAGTCATATGCCTCCGGAGGAGCCGCGGGCTTGAAAAACGTGAACCGCTCAAAGCGGATTCAACCTGGGAGCCACCTGAAGGTGGCCTTCGGCCGGGTGCCAGGCCCGGGTCCAAGGGCCTTTTACTCAAAAACCATGAGGCACCCTCTATTTCATGGACCGGGCGGGCCAACCGTTCCAGTCCTCCCTGGAGGTTCTATCTCGTTGTAGGGGCGACCGACCGGTCGCCCGATCGGCCCGCCTCATTTTGCGGAAGCCGGTCGAAGCCTCTAGGAAGAGGGCCAGCCCGGCCGATGCTTTTTGAGTAAAAGGCCCTTGGGCCCGGGCCACGACCCAGGTACCCCGGAAATGTCAAACTCTGTGAGTCCCCCGGCAGAGCCGGGGGTTTACCTTAAGGAAATGAAAGCCTGGGGAAGCGGAAAATGAATAAATACTTTTTGATCTTGGCCTTGGGGATGATCCTTTTCTCCATGATCCCATGCCGCGAAGCCCTTGCCGGCCCATGGGATCGGCTCAGCCCGGAAGAGCAGCAGGTCTTGCGGCCCTTCCAAGAGCAGTGGGATCAACTGCCTGCGGAACGGCAGGAGCGCCTCCGCCGGGGAGCGGAACGATGGCAGCGCATGAGCCCCGACGAGCGGAAAGAGGCGGAGGAGCGGTTCAAGCGATGGCAGGAGCTTCCTCCCCAGGATCGAGATCTCATCCGCAAACGATACCAGGACTTCCGGAGCCTTTCCCCCGAGGAGCAGGAAAGGATCCGGCGCGGGTCCAGGTGGTTTCAGGATTTGCCGCCCCAGCAGCGTCAGGATCTTCGCGAGCAGTGGCAGAAATCAGCCCCCCGGGAGCGCAGGGATGATAGGCCTGGCCGGCAGTTTAACAAACCCCCGCAGAAAGAATAATTCCCACCTGATGACCGGGGGAAAAAATAATTTCGAGGTACCCCTTTAGCTCCTTGAAAAAAGGGAGCTGTTTAGCCTTCTGAAAAGGCCTCCCAGAAATCCCCCCTGCCCCCCTTTGCAAAGGGGGGTTGGGGGGGATTTCAGCGATGGGTTTCCCAATCGATATGGCTTGGAGAAATTCGGATCGAGAAATTTCCCGGGCCTGTCAACCAATCCCGTTCTAGTGCGTTATATAGGGCAAAGGAACGGTCGTCCGTAGTGATTCTGCAAACCGTTCATTTTCTCAAGTCAGGAGGTGACCCTATCATGAAACGGTGGGTTATCGTAGGATTGTTGGTGGTCGGGATGCTTTTCAACTCTTTATCCCTTTCCTTTGCCGGTGATCGGGTCCGGGGACGCTGGGAGGGAGTGGCCATCGGACTTGGAGCGGTGACGCTCTACAACCTATTTCAGGATGGTCATCCTTCGCCGGTCCTCCCCCCTCAGCCTAGCCACTATGGGGGACCTTATCACCAGCCTCCGCCCGCGGTATACCAGCCGGCGGGTCATTGGGAAATCCACCGGGTTTGGGTTCCGGAGCGGCGGGAACATGTCTGGATCCCCGCCCATTATCAGAATGGGTACTGGATCGAAGGTTATTACCAAGTCCGGGTTTATCTGGGATACTATGAAGAACGGAAGGTCTGGATTGAAGGCCGGGCTTATTAACCCAGCCGCGGTTTATGCTTCACGAAGGGGAAGCATAAAATTTGTCCCATCCCTTGCGGGAAAAATTTCCTTTAAAGATCGCCAATCCGGACACCTTGGGGGGAAATCCTCCCAAAAATGAATAAGGAATTTTTCCCGCAATACAAAAAAATCCTGTTTGGCGGAAAACCGCCTCCTGCGGGTGGGGATGGCAGTTGGATGAACCCTTCTATTTCCGTTCGGTCGGCCCCCCCTTTAAATCCGGGCAAAGATTTTATCTGTTTCCGCAGGTAAACCATTTCTCGATTGATTCGATTTCCAGGAGTTCCTGCCAGGATTTCGCCAACCCCATCCTACCCCAAATCCCCTAAAATTGACGCTTTCTTGACGTTTTTGGCCCCCTTTTTGAGACCCAATTGATTCTCTAATGTTTAGAATATCTTATATAAAAGGGGGAAACCCAGGACGCAATTTTCTAACCGGAAAGGTTCAGACTTCCGCAAGAGGTGAAGGGTATGGCTTTTCTAAAAAATCTTTTTTCCCGGCATTCCAAGGGGGTCATGGATTATTTTTCCGATGCGGTGAGGATTTACGCCTTCAAAGCAGAGGAAGATGCCCGGTGGGCGGCCGTCGTTGCGGCCAAAGTAGCTGGGAAAAAACAGAGAAAAATCATGATCGGCCATTTGGCCCAAATGACTTCCAATGTGTTGAAAAATTACCCGAACAAACCCGCTCGAAAAACCCTCGCCGACCGGATTGTGTCCCTTCGGGAGGAAATCGAGTCAAGCAACGGGAATCCCCGAGATGCGCGGGAGGCTGAAGAAAAGCTGTTAAAACTGAATGAGGAATATCTTTACAGCCTTCGCCATGGGGATTCATCGATTTTTCGACGGAAGCACCCAAAATGCTTCTAAGCCGCCCTTCCGGGGACAAAAGACAAAGAGCAAAAAAATGGATACCACAAGAATGATTTCTCTGGCCGGCCTTTCGATGATCTTCTTTTGGATCTATCTTTCCATAAGAAAAAACCGGAATATACCCAAGCGTCATGCGGCGGAGAGACTGTTTGAAGCTTTCAAGGATGAAATTCAGGGTTTACATGATGAACAGGGAGATGCCTACGAAATCCTGAAGAAGGCGCTCCCCAGGCATGAAAACGCCTACCTCCATTTCCGGCCCCATCTGAACGGGAAAGTTCTTCGCCAATTCGATGAAGCCTGGCAAGAGTATTCCTGTCGGGGAGAAGACCGCTCCCCATCCTTTCTGGAACAGTATTCTGCCGCGGGGAACGACACGGCCGCCAGGGAACCACGACAGCTGGCGCTCAAGAAGATTCTGACTCTTCTAGCCTTGGCAAGGAAATATTCCCATCTTCCTCCGCGTTGAGAATTCTGCATTTATGACTGCCCTTCAGCCGGAGGGACCCGCCCAAGAACATTCCCGCACGCATCCCGCTGTTTCAGGATGGACGGAGGTCATGAATCACCCGAAGGAGGAAGGGGAATGACCGATCTATTTTTTATCGCCCTGATTTTGATTTTTTTCCTGGCCAGCCGCTGGCTGATCAGGTCTTGCGAACGACTCCGGAGGTAAGCTTATGAACCTAATGTATGTCCTATCCGGTCTGATCGCTTTGGGATTGCTCATCTATCTATTCTGGGCGCTCCTGAAACCGGAGGATTTGTCATGAACCTCTTCGGGTGGCTACAGGTCATCTTTTATCTAGCGGTTCTTCTGGCGGCAGTGAAACCTCTGGGCGCGTATATGACCCGGGTATACCAGGGCGAGCGGACCTTTTTGCACCCCCTGCTGGGCCCGGTGGAAAGGCTCATCTGCCGCTGGGGGGGAATAAGGGCTGACGCCGAGATGAATTGGAAGGAATACACCTGGGCGCTCTTGCTCTTCAACCTGCTCGGCCTTTTCACGGTGTACGCCCTCCAGCGTCTTCAGGGCTGGCTCCCTCTGAACCCCATGGATTTCAGAGCGGTCTCCCCGGACTCGGCCTTCAATACCGCGGTGAGTTTTGCCACCAATACCAATTGGCAGGGCTACGGGGGGGAGTCCACGATGAGTGATCTCACCCAGATGTTCGGGTTGACCGTTCAAAATTTCCTTTCGGCAGCCACAGGGATGGCCGCCCTGGTGGCGTTCATCCGGGGCCTGGCCCGATCCGCCGCCAAAGGGATCGGGAATTTCTGGGTGGACCTGGTGCGCGGCACTCTTTACATCCTTCTTCCTTTATCTTTGCTTTGGGCTGTGGCCCTGGTTTCACAGGGGGGGGTGCAAAATCTTAGGGCTTACCAGCCGGTCCCCCTTTTGCACCCAACCACGTATGAAAAACCAAAGCTCGATCCGCTTGGCCAACCGCTGAAGGACGCCAAAGGCAATCCGGTGACGGAAACGGTGGCGGTGAAGGAGCAGGTCCTGCCCACCGGACCGGCCGCCTCGCAAATCGCCATTAAACAGCTGGGGACCAACGGCGGCGGTTTTTTCAACACCAATTCCGCCCACCCTTTCGAAAACCCGACTCCCTTGACCAACTTCCTGGAGATGTTGGCCATTCTATTAATCCCCGCCGCCCTGTGTTACACCTTCGGCAAGATGGTTGGAGACACCCGGCAGGGGTGGGCTGTGCTCGCCGTCATGACCCTTATTTTCTGTGTTCTCTTGGGTATAACCTTATGGAGCGAACATTCGAAAAACCCGGCATTAGCCAAAATTGCAGGGGCCGACATAGCTTCCCCTATCCTTTCATCGGAAGGAAATATGGAAGGGAAAGAGGTGAGGTTTGGGATTGTAAACTCGGCCATCTGGGCCACGGCCACGACCGCGGCATCCAACGGGTCGGTCAACTCAATGCACGACTCTTTCCTGCCCATCGGAGGGATGACGCCCATGTGGCTTATGCAGCTCGGGGAGGTCATTTTCGGGGGAGTGGGATCGGGCCTGTATGGAATGCTGGTCTTCGCCATCATTGCCGTCTTCATCGCCGGGTTGATGGTCGGGAGGACCCCGGAGTACCTGGGCAAGAAGATCGAGGCCTTCGAAATGAAAATGGCCGCACTGATCGTCCTCGTTCCCGTGGGCGCAGTGCTTCTGGGGACGGCCATCGCGGTTTTGGTTCCCCAGGGGACCTCCTCCGTTTGGAATCCCGGTCCCCATGGATTCAGCGAGATCCTCTATGCCTTCTCCTCGGCCGGCAACAACAACGGCAGCGCCTTCGCCGGGTTAAACGCGAATACGCCCTTCTACAATACGGCGCTCGGCTTGGCCATGCTTCTCGGCCGGTACTGGATCCTGATCCCCACCCTGGCGATGGCCGGCTCGCTGGCCATGAAAAAAAAGGTGCCGGTAAGCTCCGGGACTTTGGAAACCCATACTCCCCTCTTCGTATTCTGGCTGATGGCGGTAGTCATCATGATCGGGGCCCTGAGCTTTTTGCCCGCCCTGGCGTTGGGTCCGATGGTCGAGCATCTGTTGCTTTACTGATGTTCCGGGGAACATGGATCGTCCAACCCTCGCCGCCGTAGGCTTTGCGGGAGGAGGAAAGGCATGAATGAACCAGCCACGATGAAAAAGCAGGCTTTCTATTCATCCAAGTTATACGAGGGCGCCCTGTTTGAGGCTTTGAAGAAGTTTGACCCCCGAAAAATGGTTCGCAACCCGGTGATGTTCGTGGTTGAAGTGGCCAGTGCCTTGACCACGATTTTCTGGGTCCAGGCCCTTTGGGGAAAGGGGGAGGCCCCGGCCGGCTTCATCGGGGCGGTCTCCTTGTGGCTATGGGCTACCGTGCTCTTCGCCAATTATGCCGAGGCGTTAGCCGAGGGAAGGGGAAGGGCGCAAGCGGCCTCCCTGCGGCGAATGCGCAAACAGACCCAGGCCAAGATCCTGTCCAAGGAATATCCGGCAGAGGGTAGATCCAAGCCCCGGAGAGAGGACTATACCCTGGTTCCCTCCGCCGAACTGCGGAAGGGGGACTTTTACTTCGTGGAGACGGGCGATATCCTGCCGGCCGACGGGGAGATCGCCGAAGGGGTTGCCTCGGTCGACGAGAGCGCCGTCACCGGGGAAAGCGCCCCGGTGATACGGGAATCCGGGGGAGACCGGAGCGCGGTCACCGGGGGGACGCGGATTCTCTCCGACTGGCTGGTCGTGCGGGTCAGCATCGATCCCGGGAAGGGTTTTCTCGACCGGATGATCGCCCTGGTGGAAGGAGCCAAACGGCAAAAAACCCCCAACGAAATCGCCCTGGACATTCTCCTGGCGGGGTTTACGATTATTTTTCTGGTGGTATGCTCGACCCTCCTGCCCTTTTCCCTTTACAGCGTGAAGGCCGCGGGGAAAGGGATCCCCGTGCCCCTCACCGTTCTGGTGGCGCTGCTGGTGTGCTTGATTCCCACCACCATCGGAGGGTTGCTCAGCGCCATTGGAATCGCCGGGATGGACCGCCTGATCCGGCGCAACGTCATCGCCCTGTCCGGGAGGGCGGTGGAAGCGGCGGGGGACGTGGACGTGCTGCTCCTCGACAAAACGGGAACCATTACCCTGGGGAATCGTCAGGCCGTAGAATTGGTTCCCATCGGAAACACGGAGGTCGGCGAGCTGGCGGAATGGACCCAGCTCGCTTCTCTGGCGGATGAAACCCCGGAAGGCCGAAGCATCATGGCTCTGGTGAAGGACAAATACGGGTTGCGGGGGCGCACCGTGGGACCGGCGGAGGGACCGAATATGCATTTCCTTCCTTTCAGCGCCCAGACCCGCATGAGCGGGGTGGATGTCAACGGTCTCAGAATCCGCAAGGGGGCTGCCGATGTAATCATCGCCCATGTGGAAAAGGAGGGGCACCGGGTTCCCCGGGACCTCCAGGATGCCGTCGACCGGATTTCGCGTTCCGGAGGGACTCCCCTGGTGGTCTCCCGGAACGGGGAAGCCGTCGGGGTCGTCCATCTCAAAGATGTGGTCAAGGGCGGAATCCGGGAGCGCTTCGCCCAGCTGAAACGAATGGGAATCCAAACCGTGATGATCACCGGCGACAACCCGGTGACCGCGGCGGCCATTGCCGCCGAAGCGGGGGTCGATGACTTCCTGGCTCAGGCCACGCCGGAGGCCAAGCTGAAGCTGATCCGCCGGCACCAGGATGGCGGGCGCCTGGTGGCCATGACCGGGGACGGCACCAACGACGCCCCTGCGCTGGCTCAGGCCGATGTAGCCGTGGCCATGAACACGGGAACCCAGCCGGCGCGGGAAGCGGCCAACATGGTCGACCTGGACAGCAACCCGACGAAGCTCATCGAGATCGTCGAGATCGGAAAGCAACTGCTCATGACCCGGGGGGCGCTCACCACCTTCAGCATCGCCAACGACGTGGCCAAGTATTTCGCCATCATCCCGGCTGCTTTCGCCTCCACCTATCCGGCCCTGGAGGCGCTCAATTTCATGGGCCTTCAGAGGGCCATCCTTTCCGCGGTTATTTTTAACGCGTTGATTATCGTGGCCCTGATCCCCCTGGCTCTGAGGGGAGTCCCCTATCGTCCCCTCGGCGCGGCGCGGCTCCTGCGGAATAACCTGCTCATCTATGGCCTGGGGGGATTGATCGCTCCGTTCATCGGCATCAAACTCATCGATATGGTTCTGGCGGTCATTGGCTCCTCCTAACCCGGCCAAGCCGGAGCCAAAGAGGATATTGTAGGGGCGGCCCCCTGTGGCCGCCCGCAAGATGGGCAACCACAGAGGGTTGCCCCTACTAATGGTTATCATCCTGCCCGCAAATTCATTTTTAACCGCCGAAACGGAGAATCTGAAGGGAGAGAGGATTGAAAAAATGTTCAAGCAATTAAGGCCCGGTTTAATGGTTTTCCTCCTGCTCACCGTAGTGACCGGGTTCCTCTATCCGCTGCTCGTCACCGGAATCGCCCAGCTCGCCTTCCCGGAAAAAGCGAATGGAAGCCTGATCCGCGGGGATCACGGTTTTGTCGGCTCCGAACTCATCGGCCAGCCCTTTGACGACCCGAAGTATTTCTGGGGGCGCCCATCGGCAACGCCTGATTTCCCCTACAACTCGGCCTCGTCTTCCGGGTCCAACCTGGGGCCCTCTAACCCCTCCCTGGTGGAAGCAGTAAAGGCGCGAGTAGAGGCCTTTCAAAAAGCAGACCCGGGAAATCCGTCATCCATCCCCATAGACCTGGTCACCTCCTCGGGCAGCGGCCTGGACCCCCACATCAGCCCAGCTGGCGCTTTGTACCAGGCGCCCAGGGTGGCATGGATCAGAGGTCTTTCGGAAGAGCAGGTCCGTAAATGGGTGGAAAAGTTCACGGAATCCCGCCAGTGGGGTTTCCTGGGGGAACCGAGGGTGAATGTTTTAAGACTGAACCTTGCCCTGGACGGACTGCAAGGCCAAGGGGAATCATTTTCTCCCCCTTTTTCCCCCGCTGGAATAGGAGTAGAATGATTTCTTGCGGTACAAAGCGGGGCGGCCATTGATTCCGGCAAAATTTTAGAGAATTCATAAGGATGATCTTCGGGTATGGAGCTACTTCTGCTTTCCGATGGGGGTGAAGGATGAACGGCGACGCTCGACCCGATCCCGATTCCCTTTTAGCCCGGGTTGAGGCCGAGGAGCGGCAAAAGGCCCGTGGAAAGCTCAAGATTTTCCTCGGGTACGCTGCCGGCGTGGGGAAAACCTATACCATGCTGCAAGCGGCCCACACCCGCAAGGCGGAGGGGGTCGATTTCGTGGTGGCCCTGGTAGAGACCCACGGGCGGGCCGAAACCGAAGCCCTGTTACCGGGGCTGGAAATCATCCCCCGGAAAGAGGTGGAGTACCGCAGAGTGAAGCTATCCGAGATGGACCTGGATGCGGTCTTGGCCCGCAAACCCCAATTGGCCCTGGTGGACGAACTGGCCCATACCAACGTGCCCGGATCCCGTCATCCCAAACGCTGGCAGGATGTCGAGGAACTCCTGAATTCGGGGATCGACGTCTATAGCACGCTGAATATTCAACACCTGGAGAGTTTTCGCGACCTCATCGGCCAGATCACCCGGGTGATCCAGAAGGAAACCATTCCCGACCGGGTGTTGGACGAGGCCTCGGAAATCGAGGTGGTGGACCTGCCCCCGGAAGAGCTGTTGCAGCGCCTGCGCGAAGGGAAAGTCTACATCCCGGAACAGGCGGCCCGGGCCATGGAGAATTTTTTTGAATCGGGAAATCTCATCGCCCTTCGGGAGATCACCCTGAGACGCGCCGCCAGCCGGGTCGACGACCAGATGCGCGAATATCTCCAGGCCTACCCGACCCAGGGCCTCTGGCCCGTCGCCGAGCGCCTCCTGGTGTGTATCAGCGGGAGCCCCCGGAGCGAGCGGCTCATCCGCACCGCCCGCCGCCTGGCAGAAGAGCTGAAAGCGGAATGGTCTGTTCTTTACGTGGAAACCGCGGGAGAGGACAAGTTTACCCAGGAGAACCGGGAGCGGATTTGGAGCGAATTGCGGCTGGCCGAATCCCTCGGAGCTCAGGAGGTATCCACCCTCAAAGCCGACTCCGTGCCGGAAGCGGTCATCGATTATGCCCGAACCCATCAGATCAGCAAAGTGTTGGTCGGACGTCCCACCCGACCGCGGTGGCGGGAATGGGTGCGGGGGTCTTTTGTGGACCGGATCCTAAGGAAGAGCCGGGAAATCGATGTGTACGTGGTAAGTGATGCGGAAACGATCAAAAAGGAAAAAGCCATTTCCCCCCCATCCCCCCGGGTCCCCTGGCAGAGTTACTTCAGCAGTCTGTTGCTGGTGCTCGGAGCCACCCTGGCCAGTGTTGTCTCCCTCCGCTTCCTCACGCCTACCAACGTGATCATGTTTTATCTCCTGGCGGTGGTGGTGGCCTCTCTCCGTCTGGGGTTCAAACCGGCTTTACTCACCGCCCTCTTGGGCGTACTGGCCTTTGATTTCTTCTGCATCCCCCCCTATTACAGTTTTGCGGTGGCCGACACGAAGGATTTGATTACCTTTGCCGGTCTGTTTACCGTGGGGACGGTCATCAGCACTCTGGTCGCCCGGGCCCGGAGTCAAACCGAGACGATTCAGACCCGGGAATTTCAGACCACGAACCTCTATGCCTTGAGCCGAGGTCTGGCCTCGGCGGTCGGCCTGCAGGACATTTTGAATACTGTGATTCGCCATGTGAGCGAGACCTTACCGGGACAGGTCGCGATCTTTATCCCCGAGGGAGAATCGTTGACCCTGGGGGCCGGCTCGCCGGGGATTCCGCCGGGGGAAAAGGAGATATCGGTAGCTCTCTGGGCTTTTCGCAACGGCCAGATGGCCGGGAAATGGACCGAGACGCTTTCCTCCTCGGAATTCCTGTATCTCCCCCTGCAGACCGGGGCCCGGGTTGTGGGGGTCATGGGGATCAAAATGGAGCACGCGGGTGAGGAGTTGCCCCCGGAGCGCCGTCGACTCCTGGAAGCCTTTTCCAACCAGGCGGCGCTGGCCATCGAGAGAGCCTATCTGGCCCAGGAAGCGGAACGGGCCCAGCTTCTCCAAGCCACGGAGAGACTGGAGAGGTCTCTGCTCAATTCGATCTCCCACGATCTGCGCACCCCCCTGTCTTCCATAATGGGCACCTTGAGCAGCCTGCAGGATGAAGGGAATGTCCCCGGGGACGAGTCCAGGAGGGAGCTGATCGACCTGGCCTGGGAAGAGGCGGAGCGGATGAACCGCTTTGTGGGAAACCTGCTGGATATCACCCGTCTGGAAGCCGGCGTTTTGAAAATCAAAAAGGAACTCTACGATCTGCAGGACCTTCTGGGTTCCTGCCTGGGTTCCCTGGAATCGCGCCTGAAAGGGAGAAAAATCAAGATTCAAGTCCCCCCCGATCTTCCCCTCATTCCCATGGATTCCGTTCTCATGGCCCAGGTGTTGATTAATCTTCTCGAAAACGCGCTGAAATATTC
>Ga0315285_10006053_pt1 | contig 12449 bp, 9 predicted proteins | sample YL17G09_36_MG_FD_203698 | JGI IMG/M metagenome (GOLD analysis project Ga0315285, IMG submission 203698) | Sediment microbial communities from Yellowstone Lake, YNP, Wyoming, USA - YL17G09_36 | ecosystem: Environmental > Aquatic > Freshwater > Lake > Sediment | place: USA: Wyoming | collected... | reverse complement strand
CTGCAAGATAACCCCAATCTCACCCCCTGTCAAGAAAAAAGAAACTCCTCCACAATGCGAATTTCCCCCAAGTCCTTGTAACTCAGTTCCTTGCCCCCGGTTCCTCACGGCCGTGCGAAATCCTTGGGGTTCAATTTCCCGCCGTGATGCTTCAATTGTGTGGATTCTCCCGGGGGCCGATGATATGCTCGACGGGATAGATCTGCTCCGGCGACCTACTGCAAACTGGAAATGCGGGCCAGCTCTCGACGCAGCAGGCCTGTCGCACGTCGCCGTCCGACCTGACGTCCGGCGGCGGAGGCAGCAAACTGCTCAGGGGGGTAATCGAATGACCGACACGACAGAACGCCGATGCTATCCACGGTACAAGATAAGCCCGATCGTCCGAATCATCCTACCGGAGGGCCAGACGATTTCAGGCATCATGCAAGATGTCAGCCAGGGCGGCATGCTGGTCGCCCTCTCCGTCGAGCTGGAACTCGAGCGAACCTACCAGATCGAGGTCACCGATTCCCAGGGAGTCTTCTGTCTCCTGGGCGAAGCCCTGCGCCTTCACCTGCCCCCCCGCTCGGCAGACGGGGGCCAGGTCTCGGGGTTCAGGGTCGGGTTCGAATTTGTTGGGATCGATGCGGCGACGGGAGAGCGGCTGGGTCGGCTCCTGGAAGAAGTCGCGGCTTAACCCCAATCCGAAATTCTCAACCGCCAAGGCGCCAAGAACGCCAAGACCGAAATGGCTTAATGGGGAGGAGGAACGGAACTTCTGAATGCCCCATAAACCGGTTTTCGCGTTCTTCGGTCGAGAGTTCGAAACATCGCACCCTTGGCGACCTTGGCGTCATGGCGGTTCAATGGTTTTTTCGGATTAGAGTTAACTGCGGCGCAGAGCGGCGTTTCCCGGCGCCGTCACGAACACAACTACCTGCCCCTCGCCAGCCGAGGAAGGCACTTTCTGCTTTCCGTCCTCAATCCTTCATCGCCCAATTGCCTGATTGCCTGATTGCCAAAGATAAAGCGTATTCCCGCCCCTGATGGAATGCCTTCAGGTTCTGGTCGGCGACCTCAGCCTTGCTGAACCGTCCGCGAATGGCTGCCTCCCAGTTCTCCACCGAGAGTGGCAGCACGGCGGAGGCTGCGCCCATCAGGATCGTTCCTGCAAGGCGCGGGCTGCCTGCCTGGACGGCCAGGGCCGAGGCCTCGACCGAAAGGAAAGATCCATCGAAGGTCCGCAGGCTCGCCAGGGGGTTGTCCGGGTACTTGAAGAGCCCGAGGTTCACGACCAGTGGAGCGACTTGCAGGCAATTGACGATCAGGGTCCCCCCGGGGCGCACCTCTGAGCGCCAGCGCAACGCCTCGGCCTCCTCGAATGCAACCAGGAGGTCCACCTCGCCGCTGGAGATGATGGGCGAGTACACCTTCCGCCCGATCCGGACATGGCTGGTCACCACCCCACCCCGCTGGGCCATGCCGTGCACCTCACTCTTTTTCACATCGTGACCCGCGCGCACGGCCGCCTCGGCCAGCAACTGACTGGCGGTGAGAACCCCCTGCCCCCCGATGCCGGCCAGCAGCACGTTCAGCGTCCGCGCGGTGAGAGGCTCCGTCCCCTGTCGCTCTCCTCGATTCTCGCTCATGATTCGTTCTCTCAGCCCAGAGGCTCGCCTCGCAGGGTGTCCCGGCTCGTCGAACCCACAGGGACGATCGCCTTGGGGCCGCAGGTCTGCACGCACAGTTCACACCCGTTGCACCCCATGGGATCAATCGTCACGTAGCTCAGTTCCTTGTCCCGCCCGCTGGGGAGGCGGACCACCTCTCGCCGGATCACCTCGATTGCCGGGCACCCCGTTTTGAGACACGCGCCGCACCCATTGCACAATTCATCTAGGACCTCGTACGGTTGTGTCCGATGGAACTCCTCGATCAGGACGCAGGGCCGGTTGGTGATGATCACTGAGGGGCCTGGGTAGGCCAGGGCCTCTTTCACCGCCCGGTACACATCGGGCAATCGGTACGGGTCCACGACCTGCACATGCTCGACCCCCAATGCCTTGCACAGCGCCGCGAAGTCCACGGCCCGGCTCTTCTCTTCCTGGAGCGTGACGCCGGTCCCGGGATGATCCTGGCCGCCCGTCATGCCCACAGTCCGATTGTCCAGGATGAAAACCGTCACGTTGCCACCGTTGTACACGATGTCCAAGAGGCCGGTCATCCCGGAATGCAAGAAGGTGGAGTCGCCGATCATGGCGACCACCTTCTGATCCCGATTGGCCATTCGATAGGCTTTCTCGATGCCGAGGGCATTACCCAGGCTGGCCCCCATGCACACGCAGGTGTGCGTGGCATTCCAGGGGGATCCTACGCCCAGCGTGTAGCAGCCGATGTCGCCCGTGATGACCAGGTCCTTCATCTTGCCGAGGGTGTAGAACACGCCCATGTGCGGGCAGCCGGCGCAGAGCGTGGGCGGCCGGGGGAACGGCATCAGGTCCAGGTCAGGCGGCGGAGGGGCCTGGGCCGCGGACTGCCCCGCACCGTCCAATGCGGCCCGGATGCGTTGCGGCGTCAGCTCGCCGATTCGGGGCAGTTTGCCCACACTGTCCACCCGGATGCCCATGGCCAGGATGTCGGCCTCGACCAGGCCCTCCAGTTCCTCCACGACGTACAGTCGCTTCACCTTGGAGGCAAACTCGCGGATGAGTCCCTCCGCCAGGGGGAACGAAAAGCCCAGCTTGAGGAACGAGGCATCCGGAAACGCCTCGCGGGCATACACGTAGGCCGGGCCGCTGGCGATGATCCCGATCTCCCGGTTGCCCCACTCCATCACGTTCAGCGGACTTGCATCGGCCAGATGCGCCAGGTCTTTGATCCGCTGTAGAACCTTGGGATGCTTCTTCCGTGCATGTGCCGGGAGGATCACGTACTTGGCCGGATCCTTGGCAAAACCGAGGAAGGGTGGGGCCGGTCGCTCCCCCAAATCCACCAGCCCCCTCACGTGGCTGATGCGCGTCGTCAGGCGCATGATGACCGGCGTGTCCATCTGCTCGCTGAGGCGGAGCGCTTCGCCCACGAAGGCCTTGGCCTCCTGGCTGTCGCTGGGCTCCAAGAGCGGCACCTTGGCGAAGCGGGCGAAGTAGCGGGTGTCCTGCCCATTTTGGGAGCTGCTCATCCCGACATCGTCAGACACCACGATCACGAACCCGCCCCGCACCCCGATGTACGAGCCGGTCATCAAGGGATCAGCGGCGACGTTCAGCCCCACGTGCTTCATGGCGACCAGGGATCGCGCCCCGGCCAGGGAGGCGCCCATGGCCACCTCGAAGGCGACTTTTTCGTTGGGGGCCCACTCTGCATAGACATCCGGATACCGCGCGAAAGCCTCGAGGATCTCGGTGGCCGGGGTGCCGGGATAGCTGGAGGCGACCGTCACACCGGCCTCCCAGGCCCCTCGGGCCACCGCCTCGTTTCCCGACATCAGGATCCGTCCCGTGGTGGGCGAGGCGGACATGCTATGGGATCTGCTCATTCCTTTGTCCTTTCTTCATACGGTCACGCTTTCGCGTCCGCCATCAACCGCTGATCCCTGAGCATCTCTCGGCCAGCATACACTGCCAGCCCAAGCGTAACCCTCTGTCTTTGAGGAAACAACGGTGCCAGAAGGTTAACCGAGAGTGACTCGGTAGTAAATAGCGAAATGCAATATTTCGGGGAACACACACGTTCGCGTGGGCATTACCGAGGCCCATTGATCATCACGAAGAACGGAAGGTCGTGTGGTGCCTTGGCCTTGCTTGGAGAGCGGACCGATTGTGGAAGCCTTTCGAATGGCCCATAACCCACCTCTGATCTCACTCACGGAACACGGGACGGCCAAACCGGGAGCTACCCCTCATCGCGGCAGTCGAGCGAGGGGTCTCCAGCCGCTTTCGCCGCCTGAAAGTTGGTAGATAAGCAGCGAACTGATCCTCGCCCGGTCCCCAGGCTGCCGCGGGGGATCATCTCCAGGCTTTCCTCTCGGGCCGCCACTCACCTTTGCCGCCCGGCTGGTGCGGACCCCGGCCCAAAAGCAAATTCCTATCACCTGTTCACTCCCCATCGTGTTCCCTCACAATTTGTCGAATCAAGGACTGTGCTGTTCTTTCACCCTCAGTCGAGATGGAAGACCTCATCCAATTTTACCACGCTTTCCTCTCCGTGCGCGGAGTGACAGTCAATACTTTGCTCACTGGCTCCGGTGCATCCAACGCCACGCCGCGTGCGTTCGGTGAACATCCTCCCACCGTCAAACGAAATTGCCCCGGCTCGAGTCTCTGTTTCCCTTCGTCATCCACGAGCATCATCATCTCCGGCGTCACCGTGAACTCCAGCGGCTTGCTTTCGCCCGGCGCAACCCGCAGGCGTTGGAAACCGATGAGAGTGCACAGTGGTCCCGGTACCGACGAGACGAGATCGCTCAAATAGATTTGCGCCACTTCATCCGCTTCGACTGTGCCCGTGTTGGTGAGCGTCACGCGAAACGGCAGCGCATCACCGGCACAAATCGTTTCGTGGGCGAGCTGCAAATCACCATACGCGAATCGCGTGTAGCTGAGACCAAAACCGAATGGGTACAGCGGCTCGACGGTTGAATAGCGATAGGTGCGTCCCGCCATGCTATAGTCCTCGAACGGCGGCAACTGAGCGATGGATTCCGGGAACGTCAATGGCAATTTCCCCGATGGCGCAACCTTGCCGAAGAGAACATCGGCAACCGCATTGCCGCCTTCTTGTCCCGGATACCAGACGAACACAATGGCATCCACCATGTCTGCCAATTCGCCGAGGGCAATCGGGCTGCCACCGGTCAAGACCAGCACGACGTTCGCGCCCGCCGCGACCAATCGCTTGACGAACTCGACCTGATTCGGAGGCAGCGTGATGTCAGAACGATCACCTCCCACTGCCAAAATTGCATCGCCCTCCTCGCCTTCCATCCACGGCGACAGTCCCATGCACGCAATCGTGACGTCGGCCTGAGCTGCCTTCATCACCGTCCGATCCAGGGGATTTGTGGTGGGCTGATTCAGCGCGCAACCGGGACGGTATTCCACGTTGATGCCTTCGGGCACGCGGCTGACGATGCCTTCGAGCAGAGTGCTCATCGAATCGTTGAGCCCGCAATAGTTGCCGTGCAGCACGTCGAGGTTCGATGCATTCGGACCGACGACGGTGATGCGGCGCACGTCAGCGTTGATCGGGAGGATGCTGTCCCTGTTTTTCAGAAGCACGATGGACTTCACCGCCGCCTCGTATGCCAGTGCCCGGTGCGCCGCGCAACCGACGACGCTCAATGGCGTCGAAGAAAAAGGCACGTTCCCTGGCGGATCGAACATCCCCAGCTTGAAACGTGTTGTGAGCGTGCGCGCGAGCGAGCGGTCAATGTCGGCTTCCGTAATCAAGCCACGCGCGATGGCTTTGCCAAGTTCATCGTACACGCAATCGCAGCCTAGATCACAACCTTTCATGAGCGCAAGCGCCGCGCTTTCTGCCGCATTCTGGGTGACCTTGTGGTTCTGGTGAAGGTCACTCAACGCGCCGCAGTCCGAAACGACGTGTCCCTCAAACTGCCATTCCCCACGCAGAAGGTCCACCAACAGCAATTGGCTCGCGCAGCACGGCTCATCGTTCGTGCGATTGTATGCACCCATCACCGCTTCGACGTTCGCCTCGGTCACGAGTTTTTTGAACGCCGGCAAATAGGTGGCATGCAAATCGCGCGGTGAGACGCGCGCGTTGAACACGTGGCGATCCTTCTCGGGACCGCTGTGAACCGCAAAGTGTTTCGCGCACGCGGCCGCTTTCAAATACTTCGGGGGATGGCTCCCCGGATGGGAATCTCCGACCTGCAGGCCGCGCACGAATGCCGCACCCATCTCGCCTGTGAGGCATGGGTCTTCACCCCAGGTTTCCTGTCCGCGTCCCCAACGCGGGTCGCGAAAAATATTCACATTGGGCGACCAGTAGGTGAGCCCTTGATACAACCCGGTTTCGCCGTTGCGTCGCAGCGTCTCATGATACTTGGCGCGTCCCTCGTCCCCGATGGCAGAAGCAATGCGGTGCACCAGGTCAGTGTCCCAGGTCGCTGCCATGCCGATGGCTTGCGGGAACACGGTTGCGCGACCATTGCGTGCCACGCCGTGCAAGGCTTCGTTCCAATAATTGTATGCCGGCATGCCCAAGCGCGGAATCGCCGCAGCGGGATGATTCATCTGGCTGATCTTTTCCGCCAGTGTCATGCGCGAAACAAGATCCTGCACTCGTTCGTCAATCGGCCGAGTCGTATCAAGGTATGTCGGTGTGGGGGTTTCGCTGGTCATGTTTTCCTCCCGGTGCTCCCGGCAACGCACCAGCCTTTCGCGGGCGCGGAGGGCCAGCCGGCGGGACCGATCACGCGGGCCGGGCCGCGTGCTTCTTGAGCCGGTGTCCGGGCTCGCCGCGGACTCAGCCTACTTGTACAGGTGACACTTGACGATTCTGCCGTCCGTCTCGACTTCAGGAGGCTCTGTACCACGGCAGATTGCAATCTCGCGGGGGCACCTGCCCGCGAACTTGCACCCTGACTGCGCATACTCCTTGATCTCGAGGGCGTCCAGCGCGATCTCCTCTGTCCACTTGCCGCGCGGATCCGGCTCGGGCACGGAGTCTTTGAGCAACCTGGTGTACGGATGGAGTGGCTCGCGCAGCACCTTGTCGACGCTGCCGATTTCGATGATCGTGCCTCGGAGCATCACCGCGATCCGGTCGCTCACGTAGTAGGCGGTGGCCAGATCGTGGGTGATGTACAGGACGCTGATGCCCCGCTCTTCCTTGAACTTCCGGAACAGGTTGACGATCGACATCCTCAAGCTGGCATCGACCATGGACACCGGCTCGTCGGCGATCAGGAGCGACGGATGGGTGATGAGAGCTCTCGCCACCGATGTCCTCTGCGCCTGGCCGCCGGAGAGCTCATGAGGGTAGCGGCCCTTGATCTCCTGCAGCGAGAGCCCGACCGCGGCGAGGGCGTCGCTTACCACCCGCTCCGCGTCCTTGCCGGTCGCGGCGATCGAGTAGTTCAGCGCCGTCTGGCGGAGATAGGTCTCGATCCGTTTGAGCGGATTGAACGTATCGAAGGGATCCTGAAAGATGCCTTGCACGTCCTTCATGAACTCCAAACGTCTTGCCCGGCCGTGTATTCTCGTGACGTCCCTGCCCTTGTAAAGAATGCTGCCCGAGGTCGGCTCTATGAAGCCCAGGATCATGCGCGCGAGGGTGGTCTTTCCGCTTCCGCTTTCTCCGGCCAGAGTGAAGATCTCCGGCCCAGCTAATCCCATCTGGAAAGAGGCCTTGCTGACAGCTACAAGCCGCACCCTGGAGAGGCCGCCGCCGAGGATGAACCTCTTGGTCAGCTGCTCGACCGATAGAAGTTTCGAGTCACCGCTATCCACGTCGCGCCTGCCCGTGTAGAAAGCACGCCAGATTATGCCCGGAGGCCACGTCCAACAGCTCGGGCTCTTCCGTCCTGCACGCGTCCATCGCGTGGGGGCAGCGCGGGTGGAATCTGCACCCTTCGGGCAGGTTGGCAAGCGAGGGCGGGGCGCCCGGCGCGCTCACCTTGTACGCTTTGTCGCCGATGCGAGGAAGCGACCTGATGAGGTAACTGGTGTAGGGATGCAGGGGGTTGCCGAACAACTCGGCGGTCGGGGCCTCCTCGACGATCTTTCCGGCGTACATGATGGCCAGCCTGTCGGCGAGGTTCGCGTGCACAGCCATGTCATGGGTCACCAGGATGAGGGTATTCTTCTGCTCCGCGTGGATCCTCTTCAAAAGTTGAACCACGCCGCGTTGGACGACGACATCGAGTGCGGTCGTCGGCTCGTCCGCGAGAATCAGCCGGGGTTTGAGGATCGTGGCCAGGGCAAGCGTGATCCGCTGCCGCATGCCGCCCGAGAGCTGATGCGGATAGGAGGCGAGCACCTCGGGCGGGAGGCCGAGGTGGCCGAGGTGCTCCGTGACGTCTGCGAGGAAGTCCGGCGTCGTCCCGACCCTGTGGGCTCCCACGAAATCGTGGAAGGTATTGCGCACGCGCCTCACCGGATTGAGGACGTTCATGGAGCCCTGCGGCATGTAGGACAGGAACTCCCAGCGCAGCTTTCTCAAGTCCTCCTCGCCCAGAGAGAGAATATCCGTGCCGCCATTGCCCAGGTCGTAGATGACCTTGCCTTCCTGAACGGTGAGCGGCGGCGTAAACGTCGCGGAGAGGACCTTGATCAGCGAGGTCTTGCCGCAGCCGGATTCGCCCGCGATCCCGAAGATGGAGTTCTCCTCCACCTGGAACGAGACGCCGTCCACGGCTCTCACCGCGCGCTTGATCCCGTAGATGTCCATGAGATAGTAGGCCTTCAGATTCTCGACCCGCAGCAGCGGCACGACGCTAACCCCTTGCCTTGATGATCTGCAGCCTCGTCCTCGGATCCAGGAAGTCGCTGATGCTCACCGACAGCATGTACAGAGACAGGATCAGCAGGATGCAGATGACGACGGGCGTGAGGATCCACCACCAGATGCCCAGCAGCATCGCCTGGTAGTTGACCGACCAGTAGATCATAGTTCCGAGCGTCGGTGTCTCCAAGCTGGAGAGCCCGAAGACCGCCAGGACGATCTCGGTGCCGATGACGAAACTCATGTTGTTGATCGCTGTCGCCATGATCAGGGGAATGACGAAGGGCAGGTGCTCGCCCAGCACCAGGCGAAGCGACGTCATGCCCGAGAGGATCGCGGTCTTCGTGAACTCGCGTTCCCTCAAAGAAAGAATCTGCGCCCGGATCAGTCTCGCGTCCCACGCCCATCCGAAGATCGCCAGGATCACGCCGAGCCCGAGGATCCCCATCTTTCCCCGAAGCATCGAGGCCACGAGCACCAGCACGGGAAGGAGGGGCAGGACCACGAAGCTGTCGTTGATCGACATGAGGACTCGATCCACCCTGCCGCCCCGGTAGCCTGCGATCAGGGCGACGAGCACCGCGATGACTCGCGACAGCGACGCCGCAACGATTCCGATGAGCAGTGAGTTCCGTATGGCGGCCGTCGCGTACCAAAACACGTCCTGCCCCTGGGAGTTGGTGCCCAGAAGGTACTTGACCGAAGGCGGCCGGTCCCTGGGCACGGAGTTCCATATGGAGAGGTCGTACGGGCAGAGGGAATACAGGAGCGCGAGAAGGACGATGCCGAGGATCATGCAGAATCCGAAGACGAACCTGCCGTCATGGCGAAACAGGTCCCTCAGGACGGTGAACATCCGTCGGCCCTCGCGCTACCGGTATCTGACCCGTGGGTCGAAGAGCGGATACATCAGGTCGATGACGAGCACGCCCGTCGCGATGACCACGATGGACAGCATCGTGATCCCCATCGTGAGGTTGTAGTCGCCCTGGGTGATCGCCTGGTAGAGAAGCATCCCGAGTCCCGGGTACGAGAACACGTACTCCACGACGAGGGCCCCGCTCAAGAGCTGGCCCAATGCGAGGGCCAGCCCCGTGATCTGCGGAAGCATGGCGTTCCTGATGGTGTACTGGAAGACCAGCTTCCGTTTCGAGAGACCTCCCGCGCGTCCGAACATCACGTAGTCCTCGCCGACGATGGTCGAGGCCAGGGACTTCATCTGGATAAACCAGACGCCCATGCCCCCGACCACCAGCGACGCGGCGGGCAGGAACGCATGCTTCGTCACGCTCACCAGAAAGTCCCAGGTGAACGTCATCCTCTTGCCAATGGCGAAGGCGCCGGAGATGGGAAAGATCGGCAGAATGTACGCGAAGAGGATCAGGACGAGCAGCGCGACGATGTAGTAGGGAATCGGCCGAATGATCATCACCACGCTCTCGAGCCATTTCGCCCATTTCTCCTGGCCGGCATATCCGGCGAGGCCGCCGAGAATGGTCCCGATGAGCCATGCCATGATCGAGGAGAGGCTCAGCAGGCCCAGAGTCCACGGAAGCGAGGTCCCGATCAGCTGGATGACCGGTGTCGGAAAGTAGGTGAAGGACCGGCCAAAGTCGCCGGTCAGCAGGTGCCTCCAGAGAGCGCCATACTGCTGGACAATGCTGCCCTCCAGTCCGTAGAGTTCGCGGAGCGTCCGGGCGAAATCCTCCACCGCAGCCGGATCCATGTAGCCGCCCTGCGCCGTGATCCTCTGAATGGTCTGCTGGACCGGGTCCGCGGGTGTGAGCCTCGTTGAGATAAACACGATGGTCGTGCCGACAAAGACCACGACGAGATACTGGAGCAACCGCGGCAGCAGGTATCGCTTGAGGAACGTCACGCGAGCTCTCCACTGGATGCCTCCCCTCCCGCGAGGGAGGGGAGGCGACGACAAAGGCAGGTCCTTAGGTCACTTCTTGCCTGTGGATTTCAGGGAGGGAAGCATGAACTCGAAGTTCGGCCAGTGATGATAGGGCTGAGCGTACACGCTCTCCGCGCCCGGGTAGTTGGTCCAATACGTCTCGTCCCAGCCCACGATCCCCGGATAGGCTACGGTCGGCAACCCGGGCATCTCCTCGACGGTGATCTTTAGCCCCTCGATGCCGAGCTGGATGATCCGGTCGGTGTTGCCCCACGGCGTCGCCCTCAGCGCTTCCACGACCTTGTCCATTCTCGGGTTTCTCCACCGGGACGCGGCCCCCTGCGGGGCTATGGCCATCTCGCCTATGGGCTTGTAATAGACGGAGTACCAGTGATCAAAGGTGCGGAACATGTCCGGGTGGGCGCCCCACGGCTCGCGGGCAGGCCACTGGGTGGAGGCGTCGAACAGGCCTCGCTGGGTGATGGTCGCGTACTGGTCCGGGGTCTCGACGCTCACGTCGATCCCGAACTTCTTCCACTGCTGGGACATGGCGAAGGCGTTCCTGTTCTGGGGGTGAGCCGCATTCGGCAAGGTGATGATGGTGAACTTCCACGGAGTGCCGTTGGGCAGCAGCCACTTGCCGTCCGCGCCCTTCTTGAACCCGTTCCGCTCGAGGAGCTTGGCCGCCACCTCCGGCGCATACTTCCACCAACCGAGGCCCCAGATCTCCCGGATCTGGCCCTGATCCGTGGGGACAGGGTAGCCGCGCTCCTTGGCCCGCTGCGCAAGCCGCATCGGCGCCTCGCGGTCAAAGGGCTTGAAGGGCCTGCCGTCGACATCGAACGCGAAGTTCTCCAGCCAGGACAGCATCGGCTGGTAGTACCACTTCGTGTAGGCCGGAGTCGGAGGCAGGAGCATAGCACCGAGGGTGGCCATCCCGTCGAACCCGGTCATGGTGAAGTCGACGATATCGGTGGCCAGCGTCAACGCCCATCGGACGTCCTTCAGGTTGAAGGGGGGCTTGTCGTCGTTGAACTGGATCCCCGTGATGCAAGGATCGACGTTCACGAACCACGGGTACTGCTTCCTGTAGCCGCGGCTCGCCGGGTTCTTCTCGAGAACGGCGCGCAGGGCCTCAGGCGTCAGGTCGGTCATGTCCAGCTCATGCTGGCTCTGCGCCATGACCTTCTTCTCCGGCGGGCCGTAGAAGTAGAACGTGACCAACTTGGGTTGCGGCATGCCATACAGCTTGCCCACCACGGTCCGCTGCCAGTCGTCCCTCCTCTTCCAGCGGAACCAGAAGCCTTGGGGGTCGTAGTCCGCCAGGACGTAGGCTCCCAGGCTCACCGGAGGGTAGTTAGTGAACGTCATGAGGTTCTGCACTTTCTCGAAGATGTGCTTGGGCATGAACCTGATCGCGCCCCACCGATCCAGGAAGTACGAGTGGAACCTGGAGTGGGCTGTCTTCAGATTGAAGACGACCTGGTACTTGTTCGGTTTGGTGACCTTGTCGACGTAGAGGTTTAGCTCGGAGTTGAAGAACATTCCCTTGGTTTTCATCAGGGTCTCGACCGTGTACGCGACGTCATCCGCCGTGAACTCGACCCCGTCGCTCCAGAAGATTCCGTCCCGCAGGTTCACGGTCATCTGCGTGAAATCCGCGTTGTAGATGGGGGGATCCTTCGCGAGGACGTTGAGGACTTCGCCCTTGGCGTACTCCGTCATCCACAGCGGCCGCACCATGAACTGGTGGATGCCCTTGGAAGCAAAGGCCGCGCCGGGCACCCAGAGGTTGAAGTTGCCCGCGTTGGCATCGCGGCCTTGGAGGATATCCACAATGATGGTCTCGCTCCTGGTCGGTTCTGCCGCTGTCGCCGTGGCTCCCTCCGCGATCAGAGTGGAGAGAAGGCACAGCAAGAGCACGAGGATAACCCTGAGGTGCTTCATCCCTGACCTCCTTTCCGAGGCAACATACTGTGCGGTGCGTAAGATAGGCGACAGGTCACCTGGGACCGCACAGTCCGGGGGAGAGTCCGAGGAGGGGCGGCGGCCCGCCCCTCTCGGTAGGGCCCGCGGGGAGGGCCGAGGACTTGCGGCG
>Ga0315285_10006046_pt1 | contig 12455 bp, 10 predicted proteins | sample YL17G09_36_MG_FD_203698 | JGI IMG/M metagenome (GOLD analysis project Ga0315285, IMG submission 203698) | Sediment microbial communities from Yellowstone Lake, YNP, Wyoming, USA - YL17G09_36 | ecosystem: Environmental > Aquatic > Freshwater > Lake > Sediment | place: USA: Wyoming | collected... | reverse complement strand
TTCTTTCACCCGCTACCTGGACAATCCTATCCCCAGCGTCGGTCTCGACGACCTCGATTCCCTTTGACTCTAGGAACTGAGCAAGCTCAATCTCCTTCGTGATGTTCGATTTCGACTTTACGACCAGCTTCTCATCGCCCAATTCGTTGAGTATGATCTGGAGCGCATCTTCTCGCGACTTGGGACAGAGTACACGAATGCCATTCGACCTAAGTTGTTCGATTGCCCTTCCCCTTATGTTGGGGTCATTCAGAGATCGTCTTCGGGATTCCCTTGCCCTCTCCCTTCTTAGCTCGAATTCGTCAATCTTCTCCCTGTTAGAATCCTGACTGTGGATGTTCGTGTCAAAAGCTCTCCGCATCCCTCTGAACTTTTCGCGGTCGCGGACCGCAGAATCCACACGCTTCCTTAGATCCATCTCGATATCGTCAGAAAGTCCTGTCATCTGCGAACAGGGACACGCAGGCTCCAGGATATCATTCTTCCGCTGAGGAGAGTTTGTCCCACTCTACATCGTGGTTGACCTTCGCTTTCGAGAGCATTCGACTTATCTTCTCACTCAGACGGACCACTTCGCTTCCACGGGACGTTCCGCGAATGTAGAACTCCTTCCTGTTCAGCGGAAACACTAGCCTCATTTTGCCTTTGCGGTTGTACCCCTCTGGCTTCACATTTCTTTCGAGGTCGACTTGGTTGAGATAGATGAATATCTTAAGGACGTCCTCGTCCTCTGGTACCTGTTCGGTCTCTTCGAGAAACGTTTTGAGAATATCGGGAAAAACCTTCGCCAGGTCCCTGTATTTCCCATTCTTCTTCAGAACGAAGTGACCGCTGGAAGCCTTCATCGGTCCGTTTGATGGAAAAGTCTCTATTTAAACATGTCGTGCCCGTCCAATGCTGAATGAGCCATCAGACGTGCAGACTCTTAGGTTAGTCCGGATAAGGGAATATTAATTACAGAGTGGAATATTCATCCATGCTCGTAGCCCTGACGATTGCCGGATCTGACTCGATAGGAGGGGCAGGTCTGGAGGCCGATCTGAAGGTTTTCGCATCGCTAGGGATCCATGGGGCATGCGTTATCACTGCGATAACCTCGCAGAACACCCAGCGAGTCTCTAACATACTACCGATACCTCCAAAGCATGTCATTTCGCAGCTTGATGCGGTTCTCGAGGACGCAAAGATCGCATCGGTCAAGACTGGAATGCTTTACTCAGAAGCGATTGTTGACGCGATCGTGTCGAGACTTATTGGAGATCGGTTTCCAATCGTGGTCGATCCAGTGCTGGTTGCAGGGGTTGGCGATTCCCTGCACAGAAGGAACTTGATCGAAGCACTGCGAGACAAGTTATTCCCTATAGCCGCTATCGTTACCCCGAACCGTTCTGAAGCCGAGGTTCTCAGTGGCGTTCGGATCCACAGTTGGAACGATTCCAAAAAGGCATGCAGGGAGATTGCACGCACTGGGCCGAAGGCAGTTCTCTTGAAGGGGGGACACTTCAATGGGGCTCAGGCGAAGGATCTCCTCTTTCTCGATGGCAAGTTCCATGAGGTGTCTTCTCAGCGTTTGGATGCTCGCGTCCATGGGGGAGGTTGTGTGCTATCATCCAGCATCGCTGGATATCTAGCGAAAGGCATGAACATCAGAGACGCCGTATTTTCCGCCAAGGCCGGAGTCTTTGAATCAATTTCCTCGAGGTATTCGGTGGGAAAAGGCATAGATGTCGTCAATCCGATGGGGTCAATCGAGAGAGAATCAATGAGATACGTCGTAATGACAAGGCTAAGAGAAGCGATAAGAGAGATAGAGTCGTTGCTTTCACCTCGTTGGGTTCCAGAGGTCGGAATCAACTTCGCCTATGCGCTTCCAATGGCCACTGGCATGGAGCACGTGTGCGGACTCGAGGGTAGAATCACATCGATTGGAGGTTCGATTTCGCACTGCGGCGGAGTCGACTTCGGTGCATCCAAGCATGTTGCGAGAGTTGTCCTCACAGCGATGCAGTTCGACCCAGAAATGCGTTCGGCCATCAACTTGCGCTTCAGTGAGGAGAACCTGACCAGTTTGAAGTCGGCCGACATGTCTCTCGGAAGTTTCGGCCGCGAGAAAGAACCAAAGAACAAAATGACCATGGAATGGGGCACCAGGAAGGCAATTGAGACATTAGGATTTGTTCCGGACGCAATATTCGACGGAGGAAGCGTGGGAAAAGAACCGATGATACGACTATTGGGCAGAAACCCCAATGAGATCTTGACAAAGCTAAGGCGAGTGCTGAATTGAATGGTGATAAATTGAGAATCGCCATGTTCACGGACACATATCTTCCGACAAGAGACGGTGTGGTTACATCGATTCTTACCACTAAACGAAAGCTAGAAGAGCTAGGACACAAGGTCTTCCTATTCGCTCCCGAACCTGACAATGACGCTGACAGAGAGAACGGCGTGTACTATTTCCGTGCGCACAGTTTCAAGAAATACCCAGGATACCGCATAGCGATATTCCCTTCAAACAAATGCGAAATTCTTGAGGAGTTGGGCGTTGACGTCATCCATACGCATGGTCTTCTTGCAATGGCCGTGCGCAGCATGTTTGCTGGTCGAGTTCTACGAAAACCGGTCGTTGTTTCGTTTCATACCATGATAACCGAGGCCTCCAAGTACTACGCAAAGCTGCCAGTTCCAGAACCAGTCATAGACCGGCTATTCTGGATCTACCTAAAACAGCTGCTCGAGAGAGCTGACGCAGTCATTGTTCCGACGAAGGCAATAAGATCCGAGCTAAGCCAGTACGCACCGCATATGAAAAGAATCGAGGTGATTCCTACAGGTGTGGACTGTTCCCTCTTCAGACCCGAGGTCGATGGCACTGTCATAAGGAAGAAATATGGATTGACCAGAGAGAAGATTGTTCTGAATGTTGGGAGAATTGCCTGGGAAAAGAACCTGGAACTCATCCTGGACGGATTCTCAGTCTTGAGCGGCAAAGACAGCGATATACGGCTAATGATTGTGGGAGACGGCCCAGCGCGGGAACACTACATGAAACGAGCTGAAGAACTCGGATTGGCCGATAGGGCGATATTCACAGGTTTCGTCCCTGATAGTGAGCTTCCCCAATACTATGCGGCGAGCGATGCCTTCGTGATGGCTTCCAAGTTCGAGACCCAGGGGATAGTCGTCCTGGAGGCGATGGCATGCGGGAAACCGGTGGCCGGTATCAATTACAGAGCGGTGGCAGAAATAGTCGAAGATGGCGTGAATGGCTATTTGTTCGACGAGACTCCAGAAAGCTGTGCTGATGCGATGGAATACGCCTTGGGATCTCCCGATCGTGTTCGAGCAGCAGCAAGGCAACGGGCGGAGGAATATTCGATGACGGACAGCACAAAGGATCTAGTCGAGATTTACCAGTTCGCCATAGAAAGAAAGAAAGCGTTCCTTGACGGAAGAATCAAGTAAACGGATTGACTTCTACTTCACTCAATGCTTGACATCGGCCAGGCAATCTACGACATATTCTCGCCCTTGGATGCCTGGGGAATGCTCGCTTGCATTTTCATCATCTTCTACATAGATGCAATCGTTTTTCCAACGTTGCCGGAGCTATTTGCCGTGATCATCTTCATGGTCATACCGGAAGCCTGGTTCGGTCTCTCGATACTCGCAGTGATTGCGGTCGCAGAAGTCCTTGGACTGTCGACTCTGTACTTGATCGTGAAGAAGATTCACATTCCGCAGATAATCGAGAAGGCCATACACCGCTATCGCGATTTCCTCATGGTCCGAGACGAGAGAATGATTTTGCTCAACCGGATTGCTCCGATTATTCCTTTCATCGGAGCCTTTGTCGCCATCTGCAACTGGTCGTTCAAGAAAGCGATAGCCTACACACTCATTGGTGGAATTGGCAAGTATGGACTCATCATCATGATGAGCGGTATGTTCTTTGCTTACTTCTCCTCGAAGACCGCACAGAACGTGACCCTTGCGATGATTATCATAGTTATCGGCGTCAGCTTTGCAATCTCGATTGCCCGGAGAAAGAGAATGAGGAAGAAGAATGAGAATAGTGCACGTTAACCCGTTTCATTACCCTTTTCTTGGTGGAATAGAACATCGAATCCATCACATTTCCACTCGTCTGGCGAGAAAGCACGAAGTCATGGTTTTGACGGGAAGAATGCCCAATACGACTCCCGAGGAACGAATCGACGGATATTCGGTGAAGCGTCTCGATTCCTCCTACATTAGGATCTATAACCCCCCTCACGTGCGGACATCCGGAGTACTTGAGGCGCTGGAGAAACTGGAACCAGATGTGGTCGATTTTCATTATAGATGGTCCAGAACATATACGAAAGCGGTTCTCGCTTTCAAAGGCCCGAAGATCTTCACCTGGCACAACACTTTTGGTGAGGGCGAAGGAGCGATCAGAATGCTAAGCAAGTTCAACGACATCCTCTTCTCGAGACACATCGATCGTTTCACTAGAATCGCATGCGTGAGTGAATTCGTCATGAAAGACCTCGAGTCGCGAGGCTTTCCTGCTGACAAGCTAAGGACCGTCTCCAATGGTGTGGAGATGCCAAGAATCCCGTCCAAAGAGGGCGATTTCATACTGTTTGTTGGCCGACTGGTAAAGACAAAAGGTCTTGTGTATTTGTTGGAAGCCATGACTGGAATCGATGCTCCACTCATTGTGTGCGGAGCCGGTCCGGAGATGGAACGACTAGCAAGGAAAGCAGCGGAGCTGAACATATCGAATAAGGTGACATTCATGGGCTCCGTGTCAGAGGAAGTCAAACAGGAGCTGCTGTCGACCTGCAAGATTTTCGCGTTCCCGTCTACATGGGAGTCTTATGGAATTGCTGCCGCTGAGGCTATGTCCTATGGCAAACCGGTCGTTGCTTCAGATGTGGGCGGGCTTCCAGAGGTTGTAGGCAATGGTGGACTCTTGGTCCCATCAAAGAACCCGAACGCTTTGACGAATGCGATAACAGGACTCCTTGAAGACGATACACTTCGGGCCGAATTGGGAAGACGCTCATGCCAATTGGCGAAGGCATACACATGGGAGAATGTGGCTGAGAGGATAGAGAGAGTGTACATTGAGGCGGTTGAGAGCACATAACTTAATCTTGAGATGCTTGGGCAAAACATGCCAATCGCAGAAGCTCGACGGAGAGAAAAGCACATCACTGGTCTATACTTTGACTATTTCCACAAGCGTTACTGTGAAGTATAGTGTCACTCCAGTGACCTCGGAGTTGTAATTGAGGACGATGCTGTTGGACAGAGAATCGACAGTCATAACGATGAACTCGTTGCCGGATGGGTCGATCCCCTTTACCCTTCCTCCGTCCTGAGGATCCAAGATGTGTCTGACCGAGATCATACCCACACCCCCGTTCGCTGACGAGTCGAAGTACTCGATCTCGGCATACCAGCCGGTTTTCGGTACAGCCTCCGGGTCGCCATATACTTTGTAAACACTTCCAAGCACTGGGGTGTTCATGACAGTAACGCGGTCTGCGTCGTAATTTAGATCGAAAATCGATGCATCCCAGCCCCACACCGGATCGACCAAGGCCAGCCCCATCTCCGGGGAGACTGAGAACTTAGCCATGAACGTGCTTATGTTCATGCTCTCAAACACGGGTAATGACTGAACGAGTTGTATGCTCTTCAATTTGGTCTGATTGAGTGGTCCGTATCCATCTGCAGGCAAAATGGTGATGACCTTTGTTTCCCCAACGGCCAATCCGATGACGCCTCGTTCAAAGCCCCTGATCATCTGCCCTCCGCCGATCTCAAACTCCAGCGGGCTGTAAGCACTCTTTTCCCTCAACTGGAAATTCAGAGACTTAGGGTACATCGCATCATTGGAAGCGACCGACCATATCGAAGTGTCGAAAACCCTTCCGTCCGAAAGCCTTCCGACATAGTCAACTTTGACATCGTCTCCCCATTTAGCAGGCTGAATCTCGACCGATTTCTCGCCTTGTCCACCCTGGTAAAGCAGAATAACGACGCTGCTAGCACTGACCATCAGAACCGCCACAAGAACAATGAACGCCATGCTGAAAGCTGCATTAATGTCGTTCTTCACATGCTTCATGTTCATATGGATACCTGCGAGCGAATCCCTTCGCGTGATATAAAACTTCTCCCTCTGAACAATCCAGCAGCGTCTTCTCGCCCATTCTTTTTATATAAGGCAAACGTTACTTGCCGATTCGATGAGAACGCTTTACATTCACGCAAATTACATGGAATATGAGGTCAAGAAGCCTACTTCTATGGCTGAGGAGATCGATGAAAGCAAGAGGTGTGGTCGCGCTGAGGAAGTACTGGTCGCATTTATTGCGGTTGAGAAACAAGATGAGACCAAAGTGCTTCAGGTCGCAGAAGAAGCAGCGTCGGATATCATAGAAACAGCAGACAAGGTGAAGGCGACAAAGATCCTGCTCTACCCATATGCTCATCTCAGCTCACACCTCTCCGATCCCGAGACGGGAAAGAACATGCTGGCTATGATAGAGAGAATACTGATCGATGCAGGAGTCGAGGTCACAAGGGCGCCATTCGGCTGGTACAAAGCCTTTACGATCAGTTGCAAAGGTCACCCACTCTCTGAGCTGTCAAGAGAAATTCTTGGAATCGAGAAAGAACCCGATGTGAAAGCGAAAGAGAAATACGTAGTCCTGATTCCAGATGGCGGAGAAATCGCCCCCGAGGACTTCAAGGGAGGAAGCGAGTGCTTCAGAGCAATGCTCGAGAAGGAAGCCCTCAAAAGGGAATCTCCGCTCTCAGGTGAACCGAAATACCTTCGGCTCTGCAGGAAGTTCGGCATCCAATGGGAGACTATGAGCGACATAGGGCACATGTCGTTCAGTCCCAACGGAGCGCTCATGTTCGATCTGATCGCAGACTACTCATGCCAGATTGTCAGTGACATGGGCCTTCCGGTTTACACCGTCAAGGGAACGAATATGTTCAGCCTGGACGAACCCCCGGTGAAGGAACATGCCGACCTCTTTGGTGACAGACTCTACATTATCGAAGGAGAAAGAAAGAGCTTCATCATGCGCTATGCTGCCTGCCACCAACAGTTCGCCATGATGCGGAACTGGAACATCAGCTACCGCAACCTACCATATGGAGCTTTTGAAGTGGCGGACTCATACCGTCTCGAACAATCTGGAGAGACGATGCTCTGCTTCAGGACAAGACGACTCAATATGCCTGATTTGCACGTGATGTGCAGAGACCTGGCTAGCGCGACTGAATGGTTCAAGAACCTTGATAACAGAATATTCCAAGAGGCAGAGAAGCTAGGTCGGGACTACGAGATGCTGGTGAATTTCTCGTCTCAGTCCGCCTACGAGCAGAACAAGACAATGCTGCTCGATCTGATAAATAGCCATGGAAAACCAGCACTTCTTCATTTCTATCCCGAGGGGATCAATTATTATTGGACGGTGAACATCGAGTATCACATTCTGGACGATACGAAAAGGGCGAGGGAGATTGGCACAGTCCAAATAGACGTAGGGAACGCTGAGAGATTCGGCATCACGTACGCTGACGAGAGCGGTAAGAAGGTACATCCTATAATCCTGCACACTGCGATCATCGGTACGATTGAGAGATACCTATACACGCTATTCGACACCGCTGTCCAGATGGAGACGAATGGATCGATCGGGCGTCTGCCTGTCTGGGTCACGCCGGAACAGGTAAGGATGCTTACTGTCGCGGATGCACATGTCGAAAGAGCTAGAGCCATACTCTCAAGGATCGAGTCGGAAGACATCAGGGTCGGCCTTGATGACAGATCGGAGACCGTTGGGAAGAAAGTCAGGGACGCGAAGCAGGACTGGGTTTCCTTCGTCATAGTAGTAGGGGAGAAAGAGCTCTCGTCAGACGTGTTGACGGTTTATGATCGAGCTCAGAACAAGAACATCGAGTCGACGATCGATTCTCTGATAGCAAGGATCAAATCCGAGATCTCCAACAAGCCGTTCAGACCTCTTTATATGCCTAAGGAACTTAGCAAACGCGTGGACTTCTGATTCCAAACCAGAACGATTGTGATCAAAGGTTCATTGTCACTAATTTACGATGAGGTTCAGACGCTCCGCAAGAATTCCGCCACTGAGTCTCCGACCTCAAACGTGGTCGAGCTACCGCCCAGGTCAGGGGTCACTATTCCCTTTTCTATGGCATGCTCCACACCATCTTCGATCATCTTGCCCAGATCTGGCATCCCGAGATGTTCTAGCATAAGCTTCGCTGCAAGTATCGCGCCGATCGGATTCGCCTTATTCCTTCCGGCGATGTCTGGTGCGCTTCCATGTACCGGCTCGAACATCGAGACTCCGATAGGATTGATGTTGCCGCTCGCTGAAAGTCCCAGACTGCCTTGTATCTCCGCGCCTAGATCGGTCAATATGTCACCGAACATGTTCGGTGTAGCTATCATCCCAAAATGCTCTGGGTTTCGGATGAGGGCCATTGCCATCGCGTCGACGAAGATGAACTCCAGATCGATACCGTTGCGTCTAGCCCTGTCTCTGAAGACATCCCTCCAGAGGCCATACAGGTTTGTGCATACGTTAGCCTTGTCGACCACTGTGACTCTGTCCCGGCCAGTTCGCTTCGCATGTGACATTACGTAGTCAGCGAATCGCTCGATTCCCTTCCTTGAAAGAACTCCTATCTCGAAAGCGTAATCGTCCTGATTGCTTGACGAGGCGTTCAGGTCCATCTCCAGGTCATACAATCCCCTCTTGATCTTCAGGGAGACCCTTCCCTTACCACCCTCAAAGATCCCTCCCGCGCCCATATAGAACTCCTCGGTATTCTCGCGAAGGAATGCGATGTTGAACGGCTTGTCGTTCTTCAATCTAGAATAGTCGTTCCAGGACCGGATTGGTCTGAGATTGACAAACTGGTCCAATCGGGTCCGTATTGCCAGGAGTATTCCTTTTTCCAGGATCCCAGTAGGGATTCTCGGGTCACCAATGGACCCGAAGAAGATCGCGTCCTGTTTGACCAAGACGCTGAGATCCTCCTCGGTGAGCAACTCACCAGACCTGAGGAATCTGGAGGAGCCTATGTCAAGTTGTGTTCTCCGGATCCTTAACGATGTTGTCTCTTCAAGTGCATCGAGGATCTTCAGGCCCTCCGATACTACCTCTGGACCAATACCATCTCCAGGTATGACCGCTACCTTGAACATCTTATGTTCTCCCTCACCTTTGCCATCAGACCACCGGATTCGATGAGGTCTTTTATGAAAGGTGGATACTGCTTGAAAGCAAATGTCTTACCAGTGCTCTCATTCGTGATCGTTCCCTCGTCGGGGTATATTGCCAACAGATCCCCGTCTCTCGCTTCAATCTTGCACTCAATTGGAAGCAATCCAACATTAATCGAGTTTCTGAAGAAGATTCTCGCAAAGCTCTCGGCGATGATGCATGACACTCCGGCCTGTTTCAAGGCTCTTGGCGCTTGCTCCCTGCTCGAACCGCACCCGAAATTCCGCCCGGCAACGACTATGTCGTCCGCCTCCACATTCTTTGCGAAGTTCGGGTTGACTTTGCCGAAGACGAACATACCCAATTTATCCATATTATCGCTGGTGAGCCTCTCGGCAGGGATTATCTGGTCAGTATCGATGTGATCTCCGAATCTCCACACTCTGCCCTTCATATTATCCATAATAAGCACCTCAGACAGATTCATCTGGAACCGTAATCCTTCCCTTCAGCGCACTGGCAGCCACAACTGCTGGTCCAGCAAGATATACCTCCGATTTCTTGTGACCCATCCTCCCTACGAAGTTCCTGTTCGTTGAGCTCACGCATCTTTCACCATCGCCCAGGACGCCCATATGTCCCCCCAAGCAAGCCCCGCAGGTCGGGCCAGAGACATATGCCCCAGATTCGATGAATACACCGAGAAGGCCTTCATTAAGGGCTTGTCGATACACCTTCATACTGGCGGGCACGACAATCATTCTAACGGATGAGTGAATCCTCTTTCCTCGCAATATGTTCGCTGCCGTGCGAAGATCCTGTATCCTTCCATTCGTGCAGGACCCCAGGAATGCCTGGTCGATCGATACGTCAACATCCTTTGCTGGCTTTACATTGCCAGGAGAGTTTGGAAGTGCTACCATGAATTCCAGGGAAGACAGGTCATATTCCAACTCGGTCAAATAGTGTGCCTCTTTGTCTGGCGACACCTTGGAGTATGTACCCTTAACGATGCCTTTGACGAATTCCTCGGTCTCCTTGTCAACGGGGAAAATTCCAGCTTTGGCCCCGGCCTCTACCACCATGTTCGAGACGGTCAAACGGTCAGATATCGTCATGAATCCGACGCCCCCACCGGAGAATTCCAGGGTTCTATAATTCCCTCCATCGACCCCAATGTCCCCGATAATTTTGAGAATCAGGTCCTTTCCTGATACGTATCCCTTGAATCTTCCTGTCAGATTGACCGACATAGTCTCGGGCACCTTGAACCAGAGTCTACCTTCGGCGAAGCATGCCGCCGCTTCAGTGCTCCCTATGCCGGTTGAGAAAGCACCAAGTGCTCCATAGGTACAGGTATGGGAATCCGCCCCGACGATCAATCGTCCAGGCGCGACGAATCCCTCTTCAATCATGACCTGATGGCACACACCTCCTCGCCCAACCTCATAGTAGTTCTCAATTCTGTGCTTTCTTGCGAACGTCCTCATCTCTCTTGCCTGCTCTGCCGATGGAACGTCTTTGTTCGGGACGAAGTGGTCAGGGATGAGGACGATTCTCTCTCTCAGTGGCTCGCATGAGAGAGCATCGAACTCCCGGAATGCGATGGGACCGGTTATGTCGTTGACCATAACGTAGTCGATATCAGCCTCCACCACATCCCCTGCGTAGGCATCAGTCGACGACTTCGCAGACAGTATCTTCTCCGAAATGGTCTTCCCTTTGAACTTCGCCACATGATCCCCCCATTTCATTCCTTCGAGATTCTCGAATACAGCCGATCGATTGCCTCGACGGTTGCGTCCACGCTCGTTTGAACTATGTCCGACCCTACGCTCTTTCCGACGGATGCAGCCTTCTTCTCCCCGTTGTGCTGGAGCTTCACCGACACCTCGCAAAGCGCGTCGCTCCCTCCTGTTATTGCACTCAAACGATATTCGACCAATGATATCTTGCCGCTGACCACGGATCTGATAGCGTTTAGAGCCGCATCAACTGGCCCGATGCCTATCTCTGATCCTCGTTTGTTCTCTCCATCGACCTCGAGCGTGACGACGGCGGTTGGCGTGATGTTGAGACCAGTAAAGACCGCAAACTCTTTGAGCTTCACTTTTCTAACTTCTCCGGCCCGTTGACCGGCGACATGATAGGCAAGCGCAACAAGCTCCGCGTCATCGACCTGCTTCCCGCTCTCAGCTAGCCTCTTTATTTCTTGAACAACCTTTCCGACATGGTCATCTGATAGCGATACCCCGTACTCCGAAAGCTTTTCTTTCACTGAGTGCACGCCAGTATGCTTACCGACTACAATCTCCCTTTGCATTCCCACGAGCTCTGGTCCGAAGGCCTCATATGTAGATGGATCCACGAGGATTCCATGTACGTGTATGCCAGACTCATGAGCGAATGCATTGCCGCCAACGATTGCCTTGTTTCCGGGAACCGGCATACCGGTCAGATTTGCCACGGTCTTCGAGACGTGTCCAATCTTCCTCGTGTCCACGTTCGTTCTGATATTGTATAGGGCCATGAGACCGAGCACGACCTCTTCGAGCGCGGCATTTCCTGCCCTCTCTCCAAGACCGTTCACGCAAACATGTACCTGTCTCGCCCCTGATCTGACCGCGGTCAGTGAATTCGAGACAGCTAGTCCAAAATCATCGTGACAATGTACGCTCAGAGGAACCTTTGTCACTGACAACAGTTCGGCAATAAGACGCTCCATGGCCGGAGGAGATGTCACCCCGACAGTATCTGGCACGTTGATCTTATCTGCTCCGGCCTGCTGGACAGCAATATGCATTTCCTTGAGGAAATCTAGGTCGGTGCGTGTCGCATCCTCGCAAGAGAATTCCACCGTCAGGCCGTGAGCCTTCGCGTGTTCGATTGCGTCTATCGCTCTAGATTTTACCTCATCTCGTGTCATCTTGAGCTTGTGTCTCAGATGTGCATCGGAAGTGGCAATGAAAGTATGGACGTAGTCCACACCACAGTCAATTGCGACGTCGACGTCCTTCCTGCTAGACCGGGAGAGTGCACACACCCGAGATTGGAGACCTAGGGAGGCGATCTTCTTAACCGAGTCCCTTTCTCCCGTCGAGATCATCGGAAAACCGGCCTCGATGACGTCAACGCCCAGATCGCTCAGCGCTTCTGCTATTCGCACCTTTTCATCGACGGAGA
>Ga0315285_10006045_pt1 | contig 12456 bp, 14 predicted proteins | sample YL17G09_36_MG_FD_203698 | JGI IMG/M metagenome (GOLD analysis project Ga0315285, IMG submission 203698) | Sediment microbial communities from Yellowstone Lake, YNP, Wyoming, USA - YL17G09_36 | ecosystem: Environmental > Aquatic > Freshwater > Lake > Sediment | place: USA: Wyoming | collected... | reverse complement strand
CATTCGCAACTCGCACCACATTCCCGCGCCCCAGAAGCATGGCGTCGCCCGCCACAACCAGTCGGCGCTGTCGCTCATCCAGAAACGGCAATATCGTTTTGTACTTCTTGCTCAGATCCTTTTCCGAAATCATACCAACAGTCTATCATGAAACATGCTGTGTGTCAACGTTATTTCCTGACAGGCTCTTAGGCCTTACGTCGGAGGTCTCAGTTTATATTGCCTGACACGATCTTCAAGATCGATGAAGCGGTCCGGAACATATTCCAGTTCGGGCTTGGAGTCCGGAAATATGTCGGACCTTGGATTGAGAAAGTGAATTTCCAATGTATCGTCTTCCCACTTTCCAGACGGTTCGATCGGCACAACGGTTGCGACAATGTGACCGTGAAATTTCGGATGTGGGGACACGTAACCCAGCGCGAGTGAGCGGCCTTTATAGATAATGTCGTACCGAGAGACCATTGATCCACCTCCGGGTTACACGCCAAGCTTCTTTTGTCGACGAGAGTGATAACGGATGGATGTACTTCCCAAATGCATTTGGATCCCGTGCTTGATGAATAGCTTCTCAAGGGTCGACAGGAGCTGGGGCAGCGAGTTGAAAGGAAGCGTCTCCGTCTCTGTCTGAAAGCCGTGGGATCTGTTTCCGGCAATTGAGACGACTCCTGCGTCCCAACACTCTTTTTTCAGCTGGGCGCCCGGTTTCTTGGAAATATTGTCCGTCCAGAAGCGGACTTTTAAGGTGATCATCTTTTGGCCGTGGGGGGCCACCACCCGTCTGTGCTTGCTCATAGGCATCATCCTCCGGAGGTATTAGGCGTCTTGGGACACCCGCAGTTGCCGCGTTGACCGTCGTCAGAAAGCTGTCCCGCCGAGGAATGGAGGCCACACCGGGCCTTGGGAGGCGGTCAGGCTGACGGGACAGGACTGGGCTTCTCCATATGCAAGAGTCGTGCGGCAGCTTACTCAGGGGCATGATGTTTGTCAAGGCAAACTGCGCCCCGTCCAGGTAACACGGGGGGCTACCGATACAGGATGGAGGAGGTGGGGTTCAACGGCGAGAAAGGGGGGTATCCAGGCAAGGGCTGGCGGAAGATCGGGGAACGTAGGGCAAGCTGGAGTAATGGGTAATGGGGGACGTTGTTGACTGAGTGGAATTATTTTCTTTCCGCCCTAGCAATAGTCTTCGCGATCCCGGAGGTCGAGACGCCGAGGCAGCGCGCCGCATCGGCTAGGGAGAGCCCGAGCTGCGTTACCAGGTGGACTGCAAGCCGGGATCGCAGGGCCACGACCCGCCGTCGGCGGCTCCCCAGGCGCAGCTCCTCCACGCCGATCCGCTCGCGCTGGCACACCCGGCGAATGATTGCCTGAGCCTCCCGGAGCCGGTGCGCCCGGGCGTGCTGCGTCCGCTGCCGCTCATCGCCAGCGGCCAGCAGCCGCTCGACGAAGGCCCCGCTCCCCAGGATGCGCGCATCCGCCAGCACCCGGTCCCTGCGCTGGCGGAGGGCCCGGACTTCGGCCCAGCTGCCCAGCGAGCGGAGGAGCGCCCCGCCCACCAGCTCGGGGCGGCGGCCCTGGGGGAGCCCCTCCCGGAGGAACGCGCGCTAGGCCCCGAGCGCGCTGCGCTCGCTCCGCCCGAACCACGCGAGCACGTACGCCCGATCCTGCCACGGGTGGCGCGGGCGCCCCAGAATCCCGGCATGGCCACACCAGGGGGAGCGGGCCAAGTGGGGCAGATCCGGGATGAGCCGCGCCCGCAGCGGATTGAGGTGGATGTAGCGCACCAGCTTGCGGAGGTAGGGCTCCTCCTCCACGACGATGGATTTATACCGGTTCTGGAAGAGGTGCCCCACCCGCTGGTGGCGGCGGTTGTACCCGAGGGCGTAGCCCGTGAGCAGCCGGCGCAGGAACTGCGGGAGCCCCTGGGCCCCACTGCGGAGCAACAGATGGGCATGGTTGGGGAGGACGGCCCAGGCGTAGACGGTCTGCCGATCGCCGTCGCGACGTCGCCCAGCCGGGCCAGGAAGGCCGCACGGTCCTCCTCATCGGCGACGATCTTCCCGCGCTCGATTCCGCGGAGGATGACGTGGTGCAATGTGCCTGGGGTGTCCAGCCGTGCCTGTTTCGGCATCCGCGAGCTACGCCTCCGTCCTGCGTCGCGGGGAACGCTATCAGAATTATTCCACTCCGTCAACAACGTCCCCCTCTACGTCAACAACGTACATGACCTCGGCAACTTGACGCAATTGGCTACGTCCGCTCCGCAATCTACACCCCCGAGTTCGGTGGGGTGGGCCTCGAGGAGGACCTGGTTATCACCAGCACTGGCTTTGAGAGTCTGTTTCCTTTCCCCCAGCGATTGGATTGAGTGAGAAAAGCCGGGTAATCGGGTATAATTAAAATGCGGAATGGCGAGTGCGGAATGCTGAATAACTGCGCAGATCCCTGCGGAGGGAGCTGACGTGTGCTGGCGGTGTACACCGAGTGGAAAGAACAACGAGGATGTCCGCGCCATTGACGCCGCCATCGAGGCGGCGGCACAGGATCACCTGCTTCGCTGGCGGCTCTCGCGCCGAACCCTCCTGCGAACGGGCCTGGGCCTTCTGGCCTGGCCGGCCGCGCAGTTTCTTCAGGCCTGCGCGACGGTCCCGGTCACGGGTCGGTCCCAACTGCACCTCATCTCCGAGCAGGAGGAGGCGCAGATCGGGATACAAGCCTTCCAGCAACTCCGCCAGCAGGAAGTGCAGAAGGGACGCCTCCTGACGGAGCGGGAGGATCCCGCCGCCCACGCCTGGGTCAAGCGGGTGGCAGACCGTGTGATCTGGGCCTCGGGTCTCGGGAACAAGTATCGCTGGGATTATATGATCATCAACGCCCCCAAGACGGTGAATGCCGCCGCCATCGCCGGAGGGCGCATCATCGTCTACACCGGTATCCTGCCGGTGGCCCAGACCGATGCGGGTCTGGCCACGATCATCGGCCACGAGGTGGGGCACGTCATGGCTCACCACACGGCCGAACGCATCTCCCAGTACCAACTGGTCAACATCGCCGGCGCGATCGCCGGGGCCGCCGGCCTGAGCGACCTGACCATGGCCGCCGTCGGGCTGGGAGTCCAGGTCGGAGTCCTCTTGCCCTACAGCCGGGCGAATGAGAGCGAGGCCGACCACATCGGCATCCTGCTCATGGCCAAGGCCGGCTACGATCCGCGGGAATCCGTTGCCCTGTGGCAGCGGATGAGTCGCACAACCGGCGAAGCCGGTCGCGGACCGGAGTTTCTCTCGACCCATCCGAACCCGGAAATGCGGATCGCCGATCTCCAGGGCTGGATGCCGCAGGCCTGGCCGTACTACCAGAACAACAGCCTGCCCCTGCCGAATCTGCAATAGGGGACTGGCTGGCAAACCGCGTGAAGGCGACTGAAGCGAACGGCCCGACTCGCACCTGCGAGCCGGGCCGCTTTTTTCGACCAGTCGAATCCCGGGCGTGGGACCCGGGGGGCACCCATAGGGTACCCGGGATCAACTCTTCCGCGAGGTCTTGGCGAAGAAACTGCCCATGAGGGTTTCAAGGTCGGTGGAGCCGCATGTAGGGCACGTCGGTTTCTTTTCCTCCCGCTCGCGGATTGTCATCGTCACCGAGAATTCCTTCTGACACTTGTTGCACAGAAATTCGTAGGTCGGCATGGCCATCCCTCCTTCACAACGCCGGCCGACTGCGGCCGGGACCGTCATCGGCCTATATTCTAGTCCGGGGCACCATCCAATTCCAGGGGGTCTCCGGGGGACCGCTTACCGCATGGCCCGGGCCGGTTGTAAAGAATGTACCACCCGCCTGGGGAAGGGTCAAGGCCCTCGCCGAGGCGCGCCCCCTCCTGGGGCCGGCTTGCGCAAGAGGTAGAGGAAATACAGGCCGCCGAAGCCCAGCGGGATCTCCCGCAGCAACTCCAGCGAGGTTCGCTTCAGGATCGCGTGGAAGTTGCGGTTCACGGCCGAGACATATCCGCCCAGAATCGCATTGGCCATCCGGAGCGGGAGCGGAGGAGGCGTGGGTCGGTTCCAGAATTTGTCCAGCACCACCAGGAGCCCGTTGGGCTTCGTCACCCGCTCGGCCTCCTGGAGGGTGCGCACCGGGTCCGGCACCACCGCCAGGATGAGATGCAGGACCGTCTTGTCGAAGGCATTGTCAGGAAACCGGAGGTCCATGGCATCCATCTCCAGGAGGCGGATGCGCCGGTCCCCGATCTTGGCCGCCGCCCGCCGCAGCATGGCAGGCGTCAAGTCCACCGCCGTCACCTCCACATCGCGCGGGATGAACTCAAAATCCGCCCCCGTCCCGCACCCCACCAGGAGGACCGACTCCCCCGCCCTGAGATCCAGCAGAGCAAGGGAACGGCGCCGGCTCCAGCGGAGAAACCGCACGACGCCGTCGTAAAAGGTCGCCCACACCGTGTACGCGCGACGCAGGCCGCGGTTGGAGGCCATTGGCACCGCTATTTTTCAATCGGTAATACGATGACCGGAACCGTAGCTTTGGCCTTGAATCGTTCGGCGTCCGCCAGAGATCCGATCCCTTCCCCCACGTGCATGGGAACAGCCACTTTGGGGTTGATGGCCGCTGCGGCCTCGACGGCCTCTTCGGCGGTCATGGCGTAGATGCCGCTCACCGGCAGCAGGGCTACATCCGGGGCCAAACCTTTCATTTCGGGGATGAAATCCGAGTCGCCCGCGTGGTAGATGCGGATTCCTTTCACGCTGATGAGGTACCCCACATGCCCGGCTTCTTTGGGATGAAAGGGCACCCCCGGGCTGCGGAACTTGTTGACGTTGTAAGCCGGCACAGCCTTGATGCCCACGCCCTTCACAGTCAGCTCATCACCGGGTCCAACCGTCTGGATTCGTCCCGACAGCTTCGCCGCGGCTGCCGGAATGGTGACGATGACCGTATCCGGCTTCTGGAGCGTGCCCACATCGGCCGGTGAGGCATGGTCGGAATGCTCGTGGGTGATAAGGATCAGATCCGCCTTCGGGCCCCCCTTGAGCCTGTAGGGGTCGACGTAGATCGCCACCCCGTCCCCATCAATGCGAAAGCTGTCATGCCCCAGCCAGTGGATGTCGGTGATGAGTTTCTTCAGTGCTTCATTGTCCGCGGCCATGGCGTGAGATCCCAAGAGAATGCCCGAGAGCAGGACGCCCAGGAAGAGAATGGACAGAGTGCCTGCTTTCCATCCGCTGCAGTGTTTCATCTTCTCGCCCTCCTTCAGAAACGCCTGCGCCCAATCCGGTTCGCGATTCGACCCTTGGCGACCCCCACAGGAGTGATGAGCTTCGATATCTCGAGTCTCGGCCACAGCTTTGTTCCAGAGCCCCGCTTGCGGATCGGTGGCCCGAGTCCGAGGTTTTTTCGGAAACACGTTTGAGGGAGGGAGTCTTGCGCGGGCCCAAGAGAGAACACCACACACGGCCGGTTCTCCTGGCTATCAATGAAGCCACAGGGTCTGCTGCGTGGACTCTGTGCCGGCGCCCCCCCGTGAGGCTCGGCGCAGGGCCGCAAAAAGTCGGGCTGCTCCCAACCCGGGTAACCCCGGACGGGCCGTCGACTACCGTGGAGTATCCGGCGGCTCGGGGACGGGTGTCAAGTTGGGAGGCAGGACAATCGGGAGGGAGAACTGCCGCCTGTGGCAGAGACAAGCGGGTCCCCGGATCAAGGGGGTCCACACTCTCAAGGAGTGATCGCGAGAACACTCGGCGGAGAGCGATAGGTGGGGACTGAAACGATGAGGCACCCTTTATGCCGCTCAACGCGACATCCCATCGCCAGGATCGGTTCCTTCCGTCATGAAGATAGGACCTTTGGTACGCAGTCCACGGCGTAGGGCAGGATCAATACGCTGCCGGTGTCACCCTTCAGCCTCAAGGCCATGTCGACCGCGTCCTGAGGGGATTGTGCACACCGGAAGAACATGGCCTCCAGGTCCTCTCGGCGGATTCCAGAACACGAAACCACTACACAGCGCTCCGCGAGGGCGCGGGCACACATGAAGGCCTTCGAGGAGTGTTCCCGCGTAAATCCCTCTCGTTTGAAACGCTCGATCACGTCCTGAGGGCTCCTGGCTGTCTTCAGCCACTCTGCAAACTTTCCGATCCCGTCCGCACACTCCGCGAGCAGGACGATCACCCCTCCGTCGGCCGCAACCAGCTCGGCGGTTGACATGGCCTTCTGCGCCTGGTGCAGATCGATATCGCGTGGGTATCCTCCCGGCGTGACAACGACGATGTCGTATTTTTGCGGGAAGGTGACGACCCAGCTCTGCTCGCACACCTGCACACCCGCCTCATGCGCGGCCTCCAGATCGCCCGCAACGGCGTGGACGACCTCTCCGCGGCAGTTCTTGACGACATTGACAATGAAGTCAATGCCGACCGCTCGGGCGACGCTCACCGCCACCTCGTGGAACGGATTCCCCTTCATCCATCCCATGGCGGGGCCGTATGGACGGATGGGAAATGAATGGTGCCTTGCGATGGTTTCCAGGGCGGCGACGCCGGGGGCCAGGCTCTTGCGTCCCCCGCTATAGCCTGCGGCCTGATGGGGGGCGATGAGGCCGGTCAGGATCCTTACCGAAGCATTGGCGACATGGGAGTTCACCCGTACCGGGATGCTCACGCCCGGAGCGGATACCGCGGTCAACGCGCCGTCTTCTTCGCATGCATGATTGACCACCCGCAGCCTGCGAGCAAACTCATCCCCGATCATCTGGGCGATCTCACCGGGCGAGTTGAGACGGTGATTGCCGGTCGCGATGATCACCGTCACCGCCGTCTCGGGGATTCCCGCGACCCGCAGCTCCTCGAGAATGGCGGCCAGCATCTCCTGGCTAGGCGCCGGCCGGGTGATATCGTTGATGATTACGGCCGCATCCCGCTTCCCCGAGGCAATTGCCCGCAAGGGCGGACAGCCAATCGGCGCTGCCATCGCTCGGCGGATCTCGGCGCCGACGTCGGGCACCCGCGGGAGCTCGTGCGGATAGGCGACGGTCGAGCCATCGGGGACCTCGATCTCAACACACCCCTTGCCGTAGGGGAGATTCACCTTCATGGCTTCCAGTTCTCCCGGAGTACATCGTCGGACGCACGTGCCCTCGCCGGGAAACACGATGCCGGTCCACATCCACTGCCTGGTGGACAAGGGCGTGCACCTGCTCGAGGTGGTGAACCTGGAGGAGCTGGCCAGGACCAGGACGTCCGAGTTCCTCCTGGGCATGGTCCCGCTGAAGATCCGGGGCGGCACCGCCAGCCCGGTGCGTCCGCTGGCTGTTGTCTAGAGGCGTTCGGCTGTTTCCGCCTCCGGCGGATTCGGATGTTCGACTGTACACGGAAAACCTGAACGGTCGAATCCGCCAGAGGCGGAAACCCCCGAACAGCCGAACGCTTTTGAACTCATGCGCCCAGCCCTTACGTCTCTAGCTCCACGTTCCAATACAAGTAATCCCGCCACGAGTCCGGGGCGTTCTTCAGGCTGATCGTGATGGCCAGCCCCGGCAGGCGATCCGGCTTGACCGGCTGGCTGATCAGGCGCATTCCCACCGCCACCGGCCTGTTCCCTCCCTTCCGCACGTTGCAGGAAACGCAGCAGGTCACGATGTTCTCCCAAGACGTCTTCCCGCCTAGCGACCGCGGGATCACGTGGTCGAGATTGAGTTCCTGGCTGCTGACCCGGACGCCGCAGTACTGGCAGCGGAAGTTGTCGCGCAGGTAGATGTTCTGCCGTGAGAACTTCAGGGGCCGCCGCCTGAGCCGGATCAGGCGCAAGAGGCGCACGATGGACGGCAGGCGGATCACGAAGCTGACGCTCCGGATCTCCTGGTCCGTCTCCTCCACCACCTCGACCTTTCCCAGGGTGAGCAGCCGGATCGCCCGCTGCCAGGTGATGACCCGCAGCGGCTCATAGGTTGCGTTGAGCAGCAGCACGTGAGTCATCGTAAGGTCCCAGGTGTCGCGGGTCCGGGGTCAAGGATCAGCACAGGTCATCTCCCGACGGAAACCGTTCCCCGGCCGGCGAGTCGGCCCAGGTATTCGAGATACGCCTCGACAGGGGCGTTGCGCGGCAGGAGGCCGTCCAGAACCGCCTGCTCCAGGTGGGCCCTGACCTCGCCCACCCGCGGCCCCTCCGCGATTCCAAGACGCGCCATGATCGCCCGCCCGATGCCTTTGGGCAGCAGAGGCCCTTGGCCGTCCATGCGGATCAGCTCGGCCGCGCGCGTCTCCAGTTCGCGGAGGCGCGCCAATGCTCTCTCGCGTACCCCCGGCCGGTGTGACGTGACATCCGCCCGGCTCAGGTCGAGCAGATCCTGCAGGGCCTCGCCCGCCTCCCGGATCAGTCGCCGGATGGCGGCGTCCGTCCAAGCGCCCTCGTACAGGGTCGGCCGCTGGTGCATCGCCACGAGACTCCGGACCTTGTTCCACAGCGCCCGGTCGAACCGGAGCCGGCGGGCCAGCTCATCCACCATGGCGGCGCCCACTGCCTCGTGCCCGAAGAAATGGACTTCACCCATGGCATCCACCGACCGGGTCGTGACCTTCCCCGCATCGTGAAGGAGCGCCGCCCATCGGACGGCCGGCCGGGGCGGTGCCTGGGCCACGACGGCCACCGTGTGCGGCCAGAGTGCCTTGTGGTGATACTTGCCCTGGCCCGCCTTGAACTCCACCATCGCCTGGGCCTCGGGGAGCAGGTGCTGGAGCAGCCCGGTGTCCGCCAGGAAGGTGAGCGCCCTCTCCACTGCCTCCCCCACCAGAAGGCGGTTCATCTCCAGGAGCCAGCGCTCGCGACTCACCGTGAGGATCTCGGCTGCCAGCTCGCACGCGGCCTCGACGAGCTCCGGCTGTGGCTGCATCCCCAGCGTGGCCACGAAGCGCGCGGCGCGCAGCGTCCGGAGGGGATCCTCCTGAAAGATCGTCCGCGGATCGCCCACCGTCCGCAGGACCTTCTGATCCAGGTCCCGCTTGCCCCCGTAGGGGTCCACGAACTCACCCCCGGCCGTCATGGCCATGGCGTTGATGGAGAAATCCCGCCGGGCCAGGTCATCCATCAGGTTCTTCCCGAACGTCACCCGGGGCTTCCGGCTGCCATTGACGTAGATCTCGCCCCGAAAGGTCGTCACCTGCACTTCCCGTCTGGGGCCTTCGCCGTCCAGGATCGTCCCGACCGTGCCGAACCGGCTCCCGATCGTGAAGACCGGCAGGCCAGCCTCGCGCAGGATCCGGGCGCTCTCCGTCGGCGGCGCGTTGGTGGCGAAGTCCAGGTCAACCAGGTCCTCCAGCGCCGCGCCGCGCAAGTGATCGCGCACCGCGCCCCCCACCAGGTACAGCTCCTGGCCGGCTCGCCGGAAGAGTTCGAACAGCCGGTGCATCCGCGTTTCACTCCGCAGGCACGCGCGGCCTCACGGCCTCCCGTGCCTTGCCGGAAAAAAAGCCCCGAGACCGGGTGGCTCAGGGCGTCGGGTGTCCATCAGACGAACGCTGCGAAATGCCTTCAGCCGCTTCCCTCGCGCCAGGCGACAGGAACCCGGGTCACGTCACGGGGGATGAGAGACGCACGCCAAGCGTCGCGCCCCCTCCTCCCCCGATTTTCACTCGCTGCACGGTACCACGGCGAGTCGCAACCGGCAAGACGAAAACTCGGGAGGAGCCCTTGGCGGTACGAACTTCCAGATCAGGGGACGAGGATGCCGGAGAGCAAGAAGGCAAAAAAGCCGGGAGGCCGCAATCCAGCGAGTCTGGAAGCAACCCAGCCGGCGGCGCGAACGTCAGACCGGCAGTTCGCCGCTCCCTGTTTGTAGCAGGCGCTCGACGTAGGCGGAGATCAGCTCGGAGGCGCCCTTCTCGACCCCGACGAACTCCATTCCCGTCCGGTACACGATCCGCCGCTCGCCACCCTCCGTCGTGACACGATGGCTGGCGAACTCGCGGATCGCGCGGCCTAGCACCCGCACCTCCTTCCCCACCACCGCGAAGGAGAGGCGGTAGATCTCGCCCGGATTCACGGGCTCGGTGTGCTCAATGAGGGCGCCCGACAGGCTGAGGTCAAGGAGGTAGACCTCCTTGAGCTGAAGCTGGGCCGCCGACCCCTCCACCATGCGGACGCGCGGGGCCCGGCGCCGCTCGCTGCCGGGTTCGGGGGGAAGCGGCGAGGGGCGCCTGGCCACCTGCGCCTTGCCGAGGACGCGGGTGACGCAGAGGGCCAGCTCGTCGAGGTCCACCGGCTTCCGGAAGAAGTCATCCGCGCCCTCGCGCAGGGCGATGATGGCGTTGTCGATCGAGGCCGACGCCGTCACCATGATGACCGGCAGGGTGGGCCGCGTCCCCTTGATCCGGCGCAGGACTTCCAGGCCGTCCATCCCGGGCATGATGATGTCCAGGAAGACGAGGTCCACCTGCTCCCTGTGCAGGAGCGACAGAGCCGTCGCGCCGTCCTTGGCCAGCAAGGGGCGCATGCCCAGGCGCTGGCTGACGAAATCCCCCAGGATCGTCAGGAAGAACCGCTCGTCGTCCACCACCAGGGCCGTTTCCATTTCCGGACCCCCTGTTGCCCAGACTCCCCTGCCCCGGAATCGCATGGCCGCCCATCGCCAGCCATCACACAGCCTTGGAACCCTCTACCACAGTAACCGAGTAACCGCTGTTTTGAAATACCTTTTTCTACCACCTGCGAGGAAGCACTCGCGCCAGCAGGGCGCCGACCTGGAAGATGCGGGGCATCCGCCTCCCATAGACGTGGATGAGGAACTCGCGCGCGTCCTGCCCTCGTCGAAGCCGGGCGACCAGCGGGTTCTTGCTGGCGAGGATGCGAATCATCGCCTCGTAACCTGGATTACCGAACAGGGAATAGAGGCGGCGGTTCCTCGCCCCCACCAAGAGCTGGTGCCCGAAGGCCTCCCGCCACAAACGATCGTAGTCCTCGCCCCCGGCCAGGGCGCGGGCCGCCAGGTAGCCCGAGAGCATCGCATACCGCATCCCGAACCCGAAGAGGCAGTCCTGGAATCCCGCGGCCTCGCCCACGTACAGGCGACCGTCCTGCATGGCCGTGGAGGGAACCCGCAGCGCGCCTCCGTACCCGAACCGCCGGATCGTCGCCATGGGGATCGACCGGATTTGCTGGAACCGTTGCACCGTCCGCTCCAGCAGGCGGCGGCCATTGTTGCCATGGGCCGGATACGCCGTGACGATCACCCCATGCCCGCCATCCACGATCCGGTACGCGTAGAACTGCGGAGCACACGCGTCGTCGGTCAGAACCTCGATGGAGTCCTGTGCCGCAGTCTGGAACTCGATGCCGGCGACCAGGAGGTTCGGCCTGCGAGGCCCCCAGGCGATGACAGTTGCTTTCTCCTCTGGGAGCCGCGAGGCATACCGGATGGTCACGCCCACGTCTTTGGCCTGCCGTTCGAGGGCCTCGTCAATCGAGCCGGGGACCGGCCCACGCCGGACCCGGTACATCAATGGCGTGAAAGCCGAGATGGTGACCTCGCGAGCCGATGGACTGTAGGCCTTGAACGAATAGATCGGCCGATGGTCGAACTCGGGCTGGAGCCCGCATCGCCTCACCGTGTCCAGCGCGTCTTCATTGAGCGACCAGTTCTCCAGGTACTCGATGTCCCGGATGGCCTTGCCGCAGTACCGCTTGGCCTCGTGGACCTCGACCGGGATTCCCCGCGCCGCCAGATTGATGGCGCACGTGAGCCCCGCGATGCCCCCGCCCGCGATCAGGACACGCTGCATGGCAGCTCGCCCTTTTTCAGTCCATCAGCCATGAGCTATGAGCTATGAGCTATTTGCCATCATCCATGAGCTATGAGCCAACAGCATCGTCTGTGGCTAGGACGCTGGGAGGCTGGCAAGCTTTGAAGCCTTAACCCTCCAGGCATCCAAGCCTTCTCGCCTTCTTGCTTCCTCGCCTCCTAGCCTTCACTGTTTAGAAGCTAGCAGGCAGACCGAAGATCGTCAAGCAGAAGGAGTTTCGCCCCCTCGCGGTGTCGCTCCTGGTGCATGCGATCGCCTCGGGCGGAATCTGAGGTTCCACTCCCAGCCCAGCCACGTCAGCCGAAAAAGAAAGGAACGACGGCCAAGCCAACCGGGGAAAGCGTAGTGAGGATGTCCCCCTCGCGACCAGCAAGATCCCTCAGGACCACTCAAGGCTCACCCGCAAGTTTCCCCCTCCTTCGGCCACGTTGTCGAGATATCAAAGGTTATACAGAAGTACATCCTCCGAGGCATTGCGCGCCGTTGCCGTAGGGAGCGCACTTAGGGGACGTAGCTCACTTATTACACTTACATTTTTCCTTTCGGCCCTGCTTCTCTCTTGCCATGCGCTTGGGGTTCAGGCTAGAGTGCCGCCATGCCCCGCGGCCCACGCCTCGATGCCCCCGGGACCCTGCACCACGTCATGGTGCGGGGG